>SWCG01001061.1_pt1 | contig 9917 bp, 9 predicted proteins | sample 4690071 | NCBI WGS metagenome assembly SWCG01 (sample SAMN10267281, study PRJNA491770) | bioreactor metagenome | isolation source: DHS bioreactor inoculated with subseafloor sediment | place: Japan: off Shimokita Peninsula | collected 2012-10 | reverse complement strand
GTCATGTCAGGTTCCGCTCACAGTTCCTTGCTCACCAGCTTGACGCCCGGATCTTCGCTGCTGGTGTGGAGGCTGAAGTCCAGGCTGGCCATCAGGTGCAGCATATTATGATTGCTGGCGAGAACTTCGCCTTCCATTTCAGCGAGACCGCGCTGCCGTGCCGCTTCCATGAGTGCCTGCATCAGCCGTGAGCCGATGCCCTTCCCCTGCCAGGCATCGGCCACTACCAGGGCGAACTCACAGCTCTGGCCATCAGGATTGATGATGTAACGTGCCACACCCAGCTCGGTCTCCCGGCCATCCTGCTCCAGCACCGCGATCAGTGCCAGCTCGCGGTGATAATCAAGCTGGGTGAAACGCACCAGCATCTCCTGGGTCAGTTCGTTCAGGCTGCGCATGAAGCGAAAATACCGGGACTGACTCGACAACGCCTTGACGAAGCTCTGTTCGATCCCGGCGTCCTCGGGACGGATGGGCCGGATGGTGATATCGGTGCCGTCGGCCAGCTGACAGCTCGAAACCAGGTGCTTGGGATAGGGATGGATGGCCATGTGGCTGTAGCGATCCAGGGACAGGTGCGGCCGTTGCACCTCGATGCGGGCATCCAGGGCGATCACACCCCGGGCATCGGCGATGAGGGGATTGATGTCCATGGCGCGGATCTGCGGCAGTTCGCAGATCATTTCCGAAACCCGGCGCAGCACCTGCACCAGCGCCTCCATGTCGATGGCGGGCATGTCGCGAAATTCGCCCAGCAGCCTGGCAATACGGGTCTGTTCGATGGCCTTGCGTGCCAGGAAGGTATTGAGCGGCGGCAGCGCCACCGCCCGATCACGCAGGATTTCCACTTCCACCCCGCCGGCGCCGAAGCTGATGACGGGCCCGAACACGGGGTCGCGGATCACCCCCACCAGCAGTTCGCGCCCGTGGCGCGAACTGTACATGGGCTCCAGGGTGACGCCGCCGATACGTGCCTCCGGATACTTGGCGCGCACTGCCTCCAGCATTTCGTTGTAGGTGATGCGCACCGCCTGGGCCGAGCCGATATTGAGCCGCACACCACCCACGTCGGATTTGTGCGTGATATCCGCTGAACTGATCTTCATCACCACGGGATAACCGATGGACTCGGCCACCACCAGGGCATCGTTGGCGCTGTGGCATTCGATGCTCTGGGTTACCGGGATGGCGAAGGCATGGAGAATCGCCTTGGATTCCGCCGTACCCAGCACGGTGCGGCCCTCGGCCAGCACGCTTTCGATGATCAACCGCGCGCCCTCGATGTCCGGTTCGCTGCGGCGACCCAGCGGGGTCGGCACCTGGGTGAGCCATTGCTGGTTCTGCTGGAAACGGGTGAGATAGGCGAAGGCCTCCACGGAGGACTCGGGACTGCCGAAGGCGGGCATGTGGTGCCGGGCAAAGAGTTCATGCGCAACGCGCACCTGCTCTTCCCCCATCCAGCACAGCAGAACCGGCTTGTGACTGCCCTGACGTGCGGCGATCACCGCCTCGGCACAGGCGCTCGGATCGGTCATGGCCTGCGGGGTCAGCATCACCAGCAATCCATCCACACCGGGATCCGCCAGGCAGGCACGGACCGCCGCGCCATAGCGCTCCGCGCCTGCGTCCCCGAGCAGATCCACGGGATTGGCATGGGACCAGTGATCGGGCAGTGCAGCCTCCAGGGCCTCGATGGTGGCAGGTGCCAGCTGCGCCAGTTGCACCCCCAGGTCCATCGCCCGGTCCACGGCCATGACGCCGGGACCACCCCCGTTGGTGACAATGGCCAAACGATTGCCGCTGACCCGATCCTCGCTGGCCAGCAACTGGGCAGCGGCAAACCATTGTTCGATGGACATGGCGCGCACCACGCCAGCACGCTGCAGGGCGGCATCGAACACATCGTCGGCACCGATCAAGGCACCGGTGTGGGTAAGGGCCGCGCGTGAACCCTCACTGTGCCGCCCGGACTTGAGCACGATCACCGGCTTCATGCGTGCCGCGCTGCGCAGCCCGCTCATGAAACGGCGCGCATCCCGGATGCCCTCGATATAGAGAAGGATGCTGCGGGTCTGGCTATCCTGGGCGAGGTAATCGAGCAGGTCACCAAAATCGATATCCGCGGCATCCCCCAGGGACACCAGGGTGGAAAAACCCACATCGTGGACGATGGCCCAGTCCAGGATGGCGGTACAGAGGGCGCCCGACTGGGACACCAGGGCCAGTCCGCCGGGCCGGGCGCTGTTCTTGCTGAAGGTGGCGTTCAGATTGAGGCGCGGGCGGATCAAGCCCAGACAGTTGGGTCCCAGCAGTCGCATGCGGTAACGGGCAGCCACCTGCAACACGGCCTCCTTGCGCTCCCGCCCGGACTCGTCGCCACCGCCGAAACCAGCCGAGATGAGGATGGCGGTGCGCACGCCACGGGTGCCGCAGGCCTCCAGGATATCCGCCACGGTAACGGCGGGGGTGGCGATCACGGCCAGGTCCACCGGGCCGGGCAACTCCGCCATGGAGGCATAGCAGGGCTGTCCATCCAGCGATGCATACTTGGGATTGACCGGATACAGTCTTCCCTGGAATCCACCGTCACGCAGATTGCGATAGATGAGCGTACCCACTGAATCGGGGCGTTCGCTGGCGCCGAATACGGCAATGCTCCCGGGTGCGAACAGTTTGTCGAGATAGTGTTGGGACATGTGACGATGACCAGGTATTCGGGGTGGGAGATTTTCCGGGTATGGCACACGCACCTGACCGGGTATGTGACAAAATAGGGCCGCTCAAGGGTAACAAGGGAACACCGGCATGGCCATTGCCTTTATCTCACACCCCGACTGCGCTCTGCATGAAATGGGTGCGGGACACCCGGAATGTCCGCAGCGACTGGCTGCCATAGAGGATCAGCTCCTGGCCAGCCGCATGGAACTCGCGCTCCGTCATCTGGAGGCTCCCCTGGCCAGCCGAGATCAACTGTGCCGGGCACATGATCCCGACTACGTGGATCTCATCTTCCACAGTGCGCCCCGGGAGGGCTATGTCCGTCTGGATTCCGACACCCTCATGAACCCGCACAGCCTGGCGGCGGCCCGGCGGGCGGCCGGCGCGGTGATCCTGGGCGTGGACACGGTGATGGATGGCAGGATGCACCAGGCCTTCTGCTCGGTACGGCCACCCGGTCACCATGCGGAACGCCGCCGCGCCATGGGCTTTTGCATCTTCAACAATGTGGCCGTCGGTGCCGCCCACGCCTTGTGTCGGCATGGCCTGCAACGCGTGGCCATCGTGGACTTCGATGTTCATCATGGCAATGGCACCGAGGATATCTTTGCCGATGATCCCCGGGTGTTGTTCTGCTCCAGTTTCCAGCATCCCTTCTATCCCTACAGTGGCACGGAAGCCGACACTGCACAGGCGGTCCACACCCCCCTGCGTGCCGGCAGTGGCGGCACGGCGTTCCGCCAGGCCGTCAAGGAGCGATGGCTACCACGGCTGGAGGCCTTTGCACCGGAATTGATCATGATCTCTGCCGGCTTCGATGCCCACGCGGAAGATGAGATGGCCGCACTGGCCTTTGGTGAAGCCGATTATCGATGGGTCACGGGAGAGCTGCTCGAACTCGCCCGGCGCCATGCCCGGGGCCGCATCGTCTCCACCCTGGAAGGCGGTTATGCCCTCGCGGCACTGGGTCGCAGTGTCGTGGCCCATCTCGACGCCCTGCTGGGCAACGCATGATTCAAGCCTTTACCCCAGACCCGCGTTGCAGGCACAATACCCCAAATCAATAATATCGGGGACCCAAAAGTGCAAGAACGGGAAGCTTCGGCGCAATTCGTCAGCGGAGATATCCGCGCAGCCCTATTGGAACAGGATCCGGTGCGGGGAGGCTGGACCGTGTGTTTCCTGATGCGGGACGGGGCAAGGGTTCCCCTGGAAAACAAACGGGGGCGCTGCATCCGTCTGTTCAAGACCAGCGATGCGGCATTGCGCTGGTGTCAGCGCATCGGCTTCCGGGAAATCCGCATCAATCTCTAGGAGCCGCCGTCCCCGGTGACATTATGGTTCCGGGTTAGATATAAGAAAATACGAATAAACTAACGCTTTTCTTACCATTACCCATTTTCCCAAGTTTGGGCTATATTCCCCACCACAAGCGGTATAAAAAATACCTGAATCCTCATTCGACGGCAGGGAAAATAACAATGCAGGAGCGTGAAGTACGCCTTCTCGTGGACAAGGGGCATTTCAACAAGGCACTGGTGGTATCCGATCCCGCCGGCTCCGGATGGAATGTACGATTACAGAACCATACCCAGGAAGACCGGCACGATACCTTGTCCGCCAAACGCGGCGGGGCCCGGGTATTCAAGACTTCCGATGCCGCCATCGCCTGGTGTCATGAAATCGGCATCAAGACCGTGTTGTTCAAGCTGGAATCAGGCGCGCCACGGCACCCGGAACCCTCCAGCCCGACCTGTGACAGCATCCTGCTGGTGGAAGACAACGATGACGATGTCATGCTCACCCTGCGTGCCTTCCGCAAGCGCAACCTGGAAGACCGCATCGTGGTGAAACGCGACGGCAAGGAAGCCCTGGACTTCCTGTTTGCCGACGGGGCGGAAGCCTCTCACCTGGGCCAAAAACTACCCTGCCTGATCCTGCTGGACATCAAACTGCCCAAGCTGAACGGCTTCGACGTGTTGCGGGAAATCCGCAACCGGACCACCACCCGCCTGCTGCCCGTCATCATGCTGTCCTCCTCGCAGGAGCACCGCGATGTGGAACTTGGTTATGACCTCGGTATCAACAGTTACCTGCGCAAGCCCACCAGCCAGGAAAACTTCGAGGAAATGATCGGCCACATCGAGGATTACTGGCTGCAGCTCAACGTACCGCCCCACCATTACCGCTACCAGCACAGCAAATTCTGATTTACCCGGCGTCCGGCCGGCGCCTGCCCAGCGCGCTTCAGGCCGACGCATCTCCAAAGGGCACACCGCAACCACCGTGCCCGCAATAACCATGGGGATTCTTCGCCAGGTATTGCTGGTGATATTCCTCGGCATAATAGAATTCCGGCGCGTCCAGGATCTCGGTCGTGATGTCTCCCTTGCCGGCGGCGTGCAGCAAGGATTGATACTGCGCTCGCGAGCGCTCGGCCAGCTGTCGCTGCTCCTCGCTGTATACGTAGATACCGGAACGATACTGGCTGCCCAGATCGTTACCCTGACGCATGCCCTGGGTGGGATCGTGGGCCTCCCAGAAGTGGCGCAGCAAGGCCGGGTAGGAAACCTTTTCGGGATCGAACACCACCAGTACCACCTCGTTGTGGCCGGTGAGGCCCGTGCATACCTCCCGATAACCGGGATTGGGGGTATAGCCGGCCGCATAACCCACTGCCGTGGTATACACCCCGGGTAACTTCCAGAAACCCTGCTCCGCGCCCCAGAAGCACCCCAGGCCGAAGAGGGCCGTCTGCATGCCCTCCGGGAAGGGGGGCGTCAGGGTATGGCCATTGACGAAATGCCGTTCCGGTACCGGCATCCGCTCCACCCGACCCGGCAAGGCCTGTTCGGGACGGACCATTTCCACTCGCTTGCCAATTCCAAACATGAGCCAGGTTCTCCTGTCACTGCGATCAAGACATTCCGAACAGCCGACCCTGGCCGTCCGCCTTGCAATCATGGATCAATTCAGCCGATTCCTGTCGTGCCTCGGGACCTAGCCATGCATCAGGTCTCTCCCAGCAAGCAGTCCTTGGCCTGGTTGATGCGGGCCGCCAGATAATCGGAACCCCCGCGATCGGGATGCAGCTTCTGCATCAGGCGGCGATGGGCGGCGATGATCGCCTCGCGATCGGCACCCGGCTCCAGGCCAAGGATGCGCCAGGCCTCCTCCACTGTCATGGGACCGTCGGCGGAACCGTTCGGTTCCTGGCCATTCGACGCGAACCCGGCACGCCAGTCGGCACCCTGTACCCGGTCCAGGTAGGATTCCAGCAGTTGCGCGGAATCCTCGTCCTCCTGTCGGCAGGTACGCAGCAGGTCCAGCAAGGTCGCCAGCGGCAGTTCACTGAGGCGGGCCCCGGCATGGGGTCCTTCCAGTACCTGGCCATCCAGGTGACCGCTGTCGTGGTCCAGGCTCATGCGCAGGAAGCGACTTTCCACCTGGGATCGCTGGCTGCCCGCCGCCCCTGCGGCGGGCGCCGCGCCGGACCTGAAGGCCCCTCCCACCCGCCGCAGCAGGGGCAGCATATTGAGCAGGCCCAGCAGGCGTCCGGCGCTGGCCAGCAGGAAGGCGCCCAGGGCAAACAACCAGTGCAGCCGGCCGGTTACCGCCAGCAGGATGAGCACGCCGATGCCAGCCGCCAGGACGCCACGGATCAGATGGCGCCGCACCTTGGCCGGTGGGTTGCGCAGAAACCAGCGCAACAGCCACAGCAGGGTGGCCACGGCCGCCAGTCCAAGCAGGATACGGATGTACATGGGTCAGTCCCCCTGCAGCTGCTTGAGCAGCTGCAGGGTCCGGCCACCGCGCCGTTCTCCCAGGGCACGCAGCGCCTGGCGGCCTCCCGCCGCATAGACGGCCACGGCGCCGAGCAGTTCGCGCAATTGATCGGCGCTGCCGGCATCGAAGGGACAGACCGCGCCGCCACTCAGGCGCGCCAGTTCGGCAAAGGCACGTCCGGCGCGCGCATCACGTCCTTCATGGAACAGGAACAAGGGCACCCCGAGCACCCCCAGCTGACCGGCGAGGCTCCCCAGCCGGTCGAGATTCTCTTCCATGCTGTCACCCACGAAGACCAGGGCCTGCACCCGTCGGCGTCGGGTCTCGGCCAGGGCGTGGCGCAGCACCTGTTCCAGCTGGGTCTGTCCGGCACGGCAGCGCACAGCACTCATACGCGCCAGCAGGTCGCGGGACGAGCCGTACCAGGGACTCGCCTCGAACTCATCAAAGCCACGGTAGTAACACAACTGTACATCCAGTCCGCCCAGGGCCGCGGTCTCTTCGAACATGCGCCCCTGGATCTGTGCCGCCTGGTCCCAACTCGGCTCACGACTGGCAGTGGCATCCATGGCAAAGATGAGCCGGCCGGACTGTCCCGTGCCACGCACCGCGGGCAGGGTCGCCACCTGGCGCAAGAAGCCTTCGATGTCCTGGCGCGATGATTTGCTGGGCGGTAGCGAATCCGGCTTGGTTATCTTTGTCATGGTGATGAGTGGCGCGATGCTTCTGAGAGTGAATAGTATGCCTGATACGAATCGCCCGGCCGAACGCCAGCAAGGCCAGCAAGGCCAGCAAGGCCAGCAAGGCCAGCAAGGCCAGGCTCCTACCGGTTGGGACGCCGATACACCAGTCCGAGTTCCGGACCCGTGCCCCTTGCCGCATCGCCATACTGCTGACCAACCTGGTAAAGGGAAGGTTCCAGGCCCTGCAACCATCGGGCCACGGCATCCGCCTCCTCCGCCCCTCCGGCATGGCCCCGGTAGGCCAGCACCGTCAGCAATCCTCCCGGCGCCAGCCATTCCAGGGCCTGCCGCAGGGCCTGGAGGCTGCTGACGGCGCGGGTGATGCACTGCCTGTCGCTGCCTGGCAGGTAGCCCAGGTTGAACATGATGGCCTGCACCCCTCCCCGCAGCCTCGCGGGTAGCCGTTCCGCCATGGTCTCATGACCGGCATGGATGAGGCGGACCCGGTCCGCAACCCCTGCCGCCAGCAGCCGCGCGGACGCGGCGGCCAGGGCACAGGCCTGCAGGTCGAAACCGTACACCTGCCCCGTGGCCCCCACCTGGCGGGCCAGGAACAGGGTATCGTGGCCGTTGCCCACCGTGGCATCGATGGCGTGCATACCCGGTGCCAGCCGCTCGGCCACGGCCGCCTGGGCCATGGCCGTAAGACAGGACGATGACCTCTCCTGCCCGCCCTGCCTGGCCCGCTGCGATTCACCCGGTTGCATGGGGATTCCACCAGCGCTGCAGGCTGGCCTCCGCGGGCAAGGCCGCGCCCTCGACCAGTGCCGCTGCCAGGCAGCGGGTGTAATAGGGCGCCATCAACACTCCCTTGGAACCAAAGCCGTTACACATGCCCAGCTGTGGGTACTCCGGATGCAAACCCACCAGGGGCATTTTGTCACGGGTCCCGGGCCGCACGCCCACGGCCTCCTCTACCAGGCTCCAGCGCACGCGGTCCGGAAACAATGCATGCGCCTCACGCAACAGGATCTCGCGTGCGGCCAGGCTGGGACCTGAATCGATGGCGTCCCGTTCATAGGTGGCGCCGATGCGGGCGCGACCCTTTCCAAGCGGTACCAGCCAGGTGCCGCGATTGAGTATCCATGCGGGCAGCGGCTCTCCGGTCTCCAGTGTCAGGATCTGCCCCTTGCAGGGCCGGAAGGGCAGCCAGCCGAACCAGGGATTGTCCTGACCCCGATATCCCTCGCAAGCGATCACATGCTGCACCGTCCACTCGCGCCAGCACGCCGCCGACCCCGACAAGCGGAGCTCGGACCAGTCGAACAGGCCCTCGTGCAGAGCATCCTGCTGGCGCAGCCAGTGACGGCCGGCATCGAGGAAGCTGGCGGTGTCGAGATAACCGGTCTGTTGCTGCAGGCCTGCGCCATGGGGTGCGTGCAGGCCTGCCGGCAGCGCTTCCGGCGCCAGTGGCGCCTGCAGGTAGGCAGCATAATCGGGGGAACCCAGACGCTTGAGCCAATCGGCCCGCTGTCGTTCGGAACGGAAGATCCGCAACAGCGGCGTGGCATGGTAAAAGCTCGCACCCCATCTCTGCTCGAGATCTGCATAAGTGTGCAGGGCCTCGGGGATGAAACGTTCCGCCTGGCGCGACTTGGTCAAGCGCAGACCGCTGACGGGATTGAGCAGTCCAGCCGCCATGCGCGTGGAGGAACTGCGATGGCCATCATCCGCCACCAGCACCCGTACACCGCGCGCCACCAGATTCGCGGCCAGCAGGGTGCCGGCCAGGCCCTGGCCGATGATCAGTACATTCACCTGCTGTGACATGGCAATGAATCAGACAGGTACAGCGGGAAAAGTTGACCGGGAAGACTTCATGGGACGATATCTTACCTGCACCATACTCTATGCACTACACTGCAACCCTGTCACGACCTGAAGAGATACGCCAGACCCATGAGCAGCCTGCAAGAACAGATCCTGGCCAAGAAGGCCGCCTTGGCCGAAACCGTATCAGACCCGCTGGGGAAGCTGGCACAACAATGCGCCGGTGCCTGGGCGGAACCGGACCGGCTGGACCAGGTACTGGCCGATGCCATTACCGGCATCCCTCACTGCGTGCTGCTCTATGCCTGGGATGTGAACGGCATCGAGCGCTCTTCCATGGTGCGCCAGGAGCAAATCGACCTTGCCTGGCGTGGTACCGACCTTTCCCGACGCCCCTACCTCACCAATAACCTTCCGTTCAAGGGCATCATGCTGTCCTCGGTGTATCGCAGCATCTATGACCAGCAGCAGTGCATCACGGCCCTGCAGGCCGTACGCCAGGATGAGCAGTTACTGGGTTTCATTGCGGCGGATTTTCCCGTCAATGCCCTGCTGCAGGACACGCAATTGCGGCCGCAGGAAATGCAGTGGCAACAGTTCCGCGGCGATCCGGCGGTGCGCAGCACGGTATTCATGCAAAAGCGAGCGCCCAGTCTGCTGGAAGAACATATCGACGCCGTGCTGGAGATGTTCGAGACCCTGATCCGTGAACATGGGGTATTCCATTGCAAGATTCATTTCTCCAGCGGCCGCTGTTCCATCTGGCTGATCGACGACCCCTATAGCTACCAGATCGTCTCCGTCGATGAAATCATCAATCCCGATTTCTGCCCGGCCTACCCATTGCGGCCCTATCCCGAGCGGGCCCGGATCACGCCGGAACAAATCCACGCGACGTTC
>SWCG01000968.1_pt1 | contig 10071 bp, 7 predicted proteins | sample 4690071 | NCBI WGS metagenome assembly SWCG01 (sample SAMN10267281, study PRJNA491770) | bioreactor metagenome | isolation source: DHS bioreactor inoculated with subseafloor sediment | place: Japan: off Shimokita Peninsula | collected 2012-10 | reverse complement strand
GTGGCATTGCCGGGTAGCTACGTACGGAAGGGATAACCGCTGAAAGCATCTAAGCGGGAAGCCCCCCTTAAGATGAGATCTCACTGGGACCTTGAGTCCCCTAAAGGGCCGTTGGAGACTACAACGTTGATAGGCTGGGTGTGGAAGTGCAGCAATGTATGAAGCTAACCAGTACTAATTGCCCGTGAGGCTTGACCATATAACACCCAAACAGTTTGGTTGTGCATGGACTCATCAACATACCGCCAATACAACTTCCCCGAATCTGAGAGCGATGCTCGTGGCATGTCCACGGGCGCCAATCTCGAAACAGTTTGCCTGGCGGCCATAGCGAGTGGGAACCACCCGATCCCATTCCGAACTCGGAAGTGAAACCGCTCAGCGCCGATGATAGTGTGGGGTTTCCCCATGCGAAAGTAGGACACTGCCAGGCTCTAACCCCAAAACCCTGTACAGGCAACTGTGCAGGGTTTTTTTTTATGGTAGGGCCTCGCAGAACCTCTTCGAGGTTCATTGCGAGTACCTCACCCATCTCCGATGGGTCGAGGCAACTGCCAGGCTCTAAACCCAAAAACCCCGCACCGGGAAACCGGTGCGGGGTTTTTCTTTGTGTTGAGAAATCGTTTCCAGAACAACGTCTAAGCGATGATTTTCCGTCCCGTCATCGCCCGCCTTGCCGGGCAGCCGTGCGGAATATGGTCTATATCAACTAAATACCGTCCCGAAGGAGGTGGATGATGACGCTCCGTTTCAATCCTGTCCCCATGGCACCGCTGGATTCCCTGGTGAGTTTCTTCCGTCCACGCCAGGAATTGCCGGACAAGGTGGCCTCCCACAGCCCGGCCATCCTGGTGATGACCGATTTCCGCCAGGTGCCCGCCATCACGGTCGAGCCCGGCGTTTCCATCGAGTGGGCCCTGCAACGCATGAAGGAATGTGGGGTGCGGATGCTGCTGGTCACGAATCCGCAACAGCAGGTGCTGGGCCTGATCACCACCACGGACATCCAGGGTGAGAAACCCATGAGCCTGGGGACCGAATACAATCGCCGCTTTGCCGAGATCACCGTGCGCGAGGTCATGACGTCTTACGAACACCTGGACGTCATCGCCATGGAGAATGTGCTCAAGGCCACCGTCGGCGAGGTGGTGGATACCCTGCGGCGAGTCGGGCGCCGCCATGCCCTGGTGCTGGATTTCGACCGCCACAGCCAGAGCAATGCTATTCGCGGGATGTTCTCGTTCAGCCAGATCTGCCGTCAACTGGGCCGGCCGATGGAAGACATGGTCGAGGTTGCCACCACCTTTGCGGACATGGAAATCGCCCTGAACGGGTAACCTGGATAATCATCGGTTCGTCTCGGGAGATACATGCTAAAATCCCCCGATGTCAGTAGCTTATCAATTGGTTGAATGGCTTGCGGATGGGCGCTTCCAATCCGGTGAGACACTGGGTCAGCGCCTGGGTGTAAGTCGTGCCGCGGTCTGGAAGCAGGTGCGTGAGCTGGAGCGGCTGGGTCTGGAGGTCCAGGCCGTGCGCGGCAAGGGCTATCGCCTGGCGGAGCGGCTGGAACTGCTCGACGTGGAGGCCATCCGCTCCGCGCTCACACCCGCATCCCGGGACTCTCTGACCGCCATCGAGTATTTCCACGAACTGGATTCCACCAATGACTACCTGCGCGCCCGTGGCGAGGCTGCGTCCGGCACCGTCTGCCTGGCGGAACGGCAGACCCGGGGCAAGGGTCGGCGCGGCCGTAACTGGGTCTCGCCTTACGGCACCAATCTCTATCTATCCCTGTCCTGGCGTTTCGAGAGCGGCCTCTCGGCCCTGGCCGGCCTCAGCCTGGTAGTGGGCATTGCCCTGGTGCGTGCCCTGCGGCAGCTGGGGGTCGAGGGTGCCGGCCTGAAATGGCCCAATGATATCTACCTGCAGGGGGCCAAACTGGCCGGTGTCCTGATCGAGGTCACCGGTGAGAGCGCCGGGCCCTGTTCCGCCGTGATCGGCATTGGGGTCAATGTGGCCATGCCCGAACAGCAGGGCCGGCATATCGATCAGCGCTGGACCGATCTCCGTGCGCACGGGATTCCGGTATCACGGAACCGCTTGGCCGCTGCGCTCCTGGAACAACTGTTGCCGGCCCTGGGTGAATTCGCGCGCCATGGGATGCAGCCCTTCCAGGAGGAATGGCAGCGCCATGACCTGAGTTACGGCGTTCCGGTGCAGATCCTGCACGCGGAATCGGCCCTCTCGGGTATGGGGCTGGGCATCGACCGCGACGGCGCCTTTCTCCTGGAGACCCCGGAGGGTATCCGTCGCTTCACCTCCGGTGAAGTGAGCCTGCGGATCACGCCATGATTCTGCTGCTGGATATCGGCAATACCTGCATGAAATGGGCCTTCCTGGGAGCGGACGGCCTGGAGCAGGCTGGCGCGGTGGTGCGGGCGGACAAGGATTTCAAGGACCTCGCCAAGGGCAGCTGGGCCGGCTGGGAACCCCCGGAGCGGGTACTGGTGTGCAATGTGGCCGGGCCGACCCTGAAGAAATCCCTCACCCTCTGGACCAAGCGCCACTGGAAGGTAACACCCGAATTCATCCAGTCGGAGGCGGAGGCCTGCGGCGTGCGCAACGCCTACCATGAACCCAGGAAACTCGGTAGCGACCGCTGGGCCGCCCTCATCGGTGCGCGCCAACTGGTGGACGGTCCGGCCTGTGTCATTGACTGCGGCACCGCCATTACCATCGATGCCCTGGCGGCCGATGGCCGGCACCTTGGGGGCCTGATCATCCCCGGCCTGGCCTTGATGGCGCATGCGCTCATCGAACGCGCCCCCGATATCCATGTGCCTTCACCCGCCAACACCGGTGACGTGGCCCTGTTCGCGCGCGATACGGACAATGCCATTAGCGGTGGTGCCTTGTATGCCGCCGTCGCCCTGCTGGATCGGGCCATCGCCGATGTGGTGGCGGAACTGGGGTCGGGCGTGGCCGTGATCATGACGGGCGGTGATGGCGAGCGCATCGCTCAGCTGTTGCGCCACCCGGCCCGGGTCGAACCCGAGTTGGTGCTGCGGGGGCTGGCCCGCCTGGCGGAGATCCCGTGCGCTACCTGATCTATCTGCTGATCATCGCCAACCTGGCCTTCTGGGCCTGGTACCCCGCGCCGCCAGAACCCATGCCCAGGGACCGGGCCTTGTCCCTGCCGCCCGGCGTGGAAACACTGGTTCTGCTACGGGAACGGGGACAGGATCCGAAGCCAGCGGAAACCGATCCGTCCCTGGTGCCGGAACCTGAAGCCAGTGAGGTGTCCGTAGACGATGCGCCCCTGGAAGAGCCGCCACCGGAACCCGAGCCCGTGGCCGTGGAGGAGCCAGTGGACCGTTGCTACAGCATCGGCCCCTTCATGGCCGCGGAGGACCAGGCCGCGGCGGCCACCACCCTGCGACGGGCGGGCCTGGAGGTCAAGCCGCGCAGCAGCGACGTCCAGGAACCCATTGGCTACTGGGTCTATCTGCCCGCCATGGCCTCCGAGGAGGCCAGGCGTGTGGCGGCCGAACTGACTCGCCAGGGGGTTTCCGATTACTTCATCGGCAAGCAGAACTACATCTCTCTCGGCGCCTTCTCGGCCAAGCCTGCCGCCGAGGAACGGCGCCGACAGATCGCAGCCCTGGGCTATGAACCACGCCTGGACCCGCGTTTCCGCACCCGCACGGCCTTCTGGCTGGATGTGCTGGAGTCGGCCGCGGCGCCGGTGCCGGAAGAACGCTGGGCGGAGATCCAGGCCCGTTACCCCGAGGCCTGGCGCCAGTCGCTGAGCTGCGAATGAATTGCCCTGCCCGGTACGATTGCCTACAATCAGCCGATCCTTTTTGCCGACATAGCACAACTGGTAGTGCAACTGATTTGTAATCAGTAGGTTCCGGGTTCAAGTCCTGGTGTCGGCACCATTCATTGTTCCCGGGCGGAGGCGCACCCATCAAATTGCTGATCTCCTGTACGCCTGATTCCCATGCCTGTTCCCTGAATCCTGATTCTCGTCCAGGAACTGTGATCCGGATCACAAAATCACCGGATTCCCCTCAGCAAGTGTGACCCGGGTCCCGATAACCTCCTGCAAATCTCGACCCTGGCCCCTTTGGCCTGGGTCCAGGGGGGAATATGGACAGACAATCACGGCGCGGGCCAGGCGGCTCGCCGCGCCAGGAAAGCGGCCTGCCGGGCAAGCGCCCGGAGCGGCGCAATCCCACCCAGGGCTCTGCCCTGGCCCGGGTGAGCCTGGCGCACACGGAGGCGGACCTGATGGCTGCCTACGAACTGGTGTACCTGCGGTATCTCAAGGAGGGCTACCAGGCCCCCACGCCGGGCAAGCTGCGCTTCATCGCCCATTGCTGCCTGCCTACGTCCCACACCTTCGTGGCCAAGATCCATGGCCAGGTGGTGGCGACCCTGAGCCTGATCTGCGACCACACGCTGGGTCTGCCACTGGAAAAGGAGTACCCGGAGGAGATCGCCCGCTTGCGTGCTCAGGGAGATGTGCTCGCCGAGGTCTCCTGCCTGGCCACCCGCCGGTTCGGGGATCGCGGGGTACTGATGCGCCTGATGCGCACCATGTACGCTTACGCCCGCTACCAGCTCGGGACCAGCGCCTGTTGTATCGCGGTGCATCCACGCCAGCGCCGTTTCTACGAGCGCGTGCTGCTGTTCGAGCGGATCGGGGAGGAACGCCGCTACCAGGCCGTGGGCCAGGCACCGGCCGTTGCCTTGCGCATGGACCTGCGCGATTGCGAGGCGCGCATGGCCGAGACTCACGCGGACGGCCTGGTGGGACGGTTTTTCAGCACCGACTGCGATTATGCCGCCATGGCCAGCGAACTGGCCCAGGTGCAGCGTGAGGCCTTGCGGGCCCGCTATGCCTTCACCCGCTATCAGCTGCAGCGCCACCCGGTCACGGAGCAGGACCAGGCGGCCATCATCCAGGCCTATCGTGGCTGTTTTGACCTGCCCGGGGTGCTGGCCGCGGGGAAATGATCCGGTGCGGCCTGTCTGCCGGACGCCACTCCCCTTGAAATCGTCCCCGTTCACCCTCATCCACTAGAATGCACTGCAATGCGGTGCATTTTTTTATTCTGGGCGGGGAGGATTTCATGCGGGACGAAAGGGATGACCCGGTAAACGGCATGGATGAGGATGATGTGGCCACCAGTGGCACGGAACTGGTGTTATCCAACGAGCTATTGCCCACCACCCTGTACCTGTTACCGGTCGTGGAACGACCCTTTTTCCCGGCCCAGAACATCCCTGTCCTCATGAACGACGGCCCCTGGATGGAGACCATGCAGGCGATCGGCAATGCGCCCCAGCATGTGGCGGGCCTGGTGCTGGTGAATAACGATGATCCCGAACAGTCCTCCATCGATGATTTCCAGGTCATCGGCACGGCCGTGCGGGTTCACCAGCCCATGCGCAACGCCGGCAAGATCCAGTTCATTGCCGAGGGCTTGCGCCGCTTCCGTATCGTGCGCTGGCTGTCGCGCCAGGCGCCCTACCTGGTGCAGGTGGAATACCCCGAGGATGTGCCCGGCCCCGACGATGAAATGCGTGCCTACGCCATCGCCATCTTCAATACCCTGAAGGAACTGGTGCCCCTCAATCCCCTGTACAGCGAGGAACTGAAGTTCTTCCTCAGCCGCTTCAACCCCCACGAATCCTCTGCGCTGACGGATTTCGCCGCCAGCCTGACCACCTCTTCCGCCGCGGAGTTGCAGGAGGTGCTGGAGACCCTGCCGGTGCTGGAGCGCATGCGCCAGGTACTGGTGCTCATCAAGAAGGAGTTGGAGGTCGCCCGCCTGCAGAGCCATATCCACCGCCAGGTGGAAGAGAAGATGACCGAGCAGCAGCGCAACTTCTTCCTGCGCGAGCAGCTCAAGGCGATCCAGCAGGAACTGGGCCTGGCCAAGGATGACCGCACCGCGGACCTGGAGCGTTTCCAGGAACGCATCGATGCCCTGACCCTGCCCGAGGCCGTGGCGGCACGCATCGGCGACGAGATGCAAAAGCTCTCGGTGCTGGAATCCGGCTCACCGGAATATGCCGTCACCCGCAATTACCTGGACCTGGCCACCGACCTGCCCTGGGGGCGGCTGTCCGATGACAACCTGGACCTGGAACACGCGCGCCGGACTCTCGACCGGGATCATGACGGACTCGAGGATGTGAAGGCCCGCATTCTCGAATTCCTTGCCGTAGGCAATCTCAAGGGCGAGGTGGCCGGTTCCATTCTGCTGCTGGTGGGGCCTCCGGGCGTGGGCAAGACCTCCATCGGACGTTCCGTGGCCGACACCCTGGGGCGGGCCTTCTACCGCCTCAGCCTGGGGGGTATGCGCGACGAGGCGGAGATCAAGGGTCACCGGCGTACCTATATCGGGGCCATGCCGGGCAAGTTCCTGCAGGCCATCCGCGAGGCGGGTGTGTCCAATCCTGTCATCATGCTCGACGAAATCGACAAGATCGGCGCCTCCTTCAGCGGCGATCCCGCCTCGGCCCTGCTGGAGGTGCTGGATCCGGAACAGAACCAGGACTTCCTGGATCACTACCTGGACCTGCGCTTCGACCTGTCCCGGGTACTGTTCATCTGTACCGCCAATCAGCTGGACACCATCCCCGCGCCGTTGCTCGATCGCATGGAAGTGATCCGGCTGTCTGGTTATATCACCCAGGAGAAGATGGCCATCGCCCGCCACCACCTCTGGCCCAGGCTGCTGGCGCGCAGCGGCCTGGCACGCTCCGGGGTGCGGATCACCGACGGGGCCATCCGTGCCGTGGTCGAGGGCTACGCGCGCGAGGCCGGGGTGCGTACCCTGGAAAAACGCCTGGGACAGATCCTGCGCAAGGTGGCGGTCCAGGTCGTCGGTGGGGCCAGCAGGAAGATGAGTATCGGCGTGCGCCAGGTGCAGGAATACCTGGGCAAGCCCGTGTTCGGAAAGGACAAGCCCTTTGCCGGCAAGGGCGTGGTCACCGGTCTGGCCTGGACCGCCATGGGCGGCGTCACCCTGAATATCGAGGCGACCCTGGTGCACAGTGCCAACCGGGGATTTCGCCACACCGGTCAGCTGGGTGACGTGATGCGCGAATCGGCGGAAATCGCCTACAGCTATATCGCCGCGCACCTGAAGGCCTTCCAGGGAGATCCGGCCTTTTTTGACAAGGCCTTCGTGCACCTCCACGTGCCGGAGGGCGCCACGCCCAAGGACGGTCCGAGCGCCGGCATCACCATGGCCAGTGCCCTGTTGTCACTGGCGCGCGGTGAGCGTATCCGGCGCCCCCTGGCCATGACCGGTGAACTGACCCTCACCGGCCGGGTGCTGCCGGTCGGCGGTATTCGTGAAAAGGTCATCGCCGCGCGCCGCAGCCGGGTCCATGAACTCATTCTGCCGGAGGCCAACCGGGGAGATTTCGAGGAGCTGCCGGACTACATTCGCGAGGGGCTGACGGTGCATTTCGCCAGCCGCTACCCGCAAGTGGTGGATATCCTGTTCGGCGATTGAAATGGTGCGGTCTGCTCCTCGGCTACGGCTCAAACGCGCCGGATCTTCTCGCGGCGCTGCTCCTTGTTGACCAGGCAGCTCAAGTCCTTCAGCAGTTCCGCCAGCACGCCGAGCACATCATCGATACTGATGATGCCCACCAGCATGCCCCGGGCATTCACCACCGGGGCGCGGCGCACCGCATGGCTGCGCATCTCGCCAACCGCCTGCAGCAGATCCATGTCTTCCGGCAGGGTGAGGAGTTCGCAGCTCATGGCGTCACCGACAGTGACTACGTTCAGATCCAGCTCCTTGGCCACCAGCTCCACCACGATATCGCGATCCGTGAGGATGCCCACAGGCCGTTGGCCATCGCCTTCCGCCTCCACCACCACTACGTTGCCGACATGCTGCTCGCGCATCAGCCGGGCCGCGGCCATGATGCTTTCCTCGCGCCGCACCACTGTGACGACGCGGCTGCAGAGTTTTCCTACAGACATGGTCCTGTTCCTCGTTACTTGACTGCTGGGCATCATACTCCTCCCGAAGGGTGAGATATGTCATTGCGCTGGATCATTTTTTTCTTTCAGCCAGGTGATCGGGCCGGGATCTCAAGGAGTCGCTTTCCGGGCCGATAAGCTCTTGAACCACTTCCGAAATGATCCGGCCGGGCGCGCCCCTGCCGGTACAGGGGCCTATCGCATGATGCGAGCGAAATTCACCGACCTGATCGACGAATGCCGGCAGATGGTGACCAGTCACCTGATGCCGTTGTTCTCGAGCCTGTTCGAAAATGCCGACGTGGTCCTCCTCGAGTTTGCCGAAAAGGCGGAAAGCAACGTCGCCCAGCAGCGCTTTTTCGAAGCCATGAAGGAAATCCAGGTGAAACGCACCGCGTTGGAGCAGGTGTTCCTGGAGGAGCTGATGCTGTGCTTCCAGCGCTTCAAGGAGTCCACCCATGCCGGTGTCTCAACCCAGGGCATCGTCGTTACGGAAGAAAGCGAGGATTTCGCGCTGGTGGACAAGGATACCCACGAGGAGAGCGTGGCCCTGCAGAACATGACCAGCAAGGCACAGTTGAACTACGCCAATGATATACATGCGCTGCGTCAGCGTCTGGCCCTGCTCGTGGGCGGCCGCAAGTTGGGGGAAGAGGAGATTCCCGGTGGGCCCCGCCAACTGGCGGAATGCTACCGTGTCGCCACCCGCCAGCTGGCGCTGGAGCCCAGAATCAAGATCGTGGTCTTTGTGTTGTTCGATAAATTCGTCATGAGTCAGTTGGCGGACCTGTACCAGGAGTACAACAGCCGACTGGTGGTGGCCGGCCTGTTGCCGCACCTCAAGTACGAGATCAGGAAGGCGCCCGACACGGGGGTGGGACCCGCGCGGAGACGGTCGGGCATGGGCGGCGGTGAACCGGCCGACATGGCGTCGGCCGCGCGTGATGCGGACCATGGCCGGCAAACCGTGGGCGAAGAGACCTTCGATGCCATCTGCCAGCTGCTTGCGGGGCGGCGCCAGGTGTCGGGGCACGGGGATGCCGGCGTGACCGGGGCGCGCCAGGAGACCTTGCCCAAACCGATGCTGGTTTCCGCCATCGACCAGTTGCAACAGGCGGACCAGGCGTCCGTCGTATCCCGCAGTACCCTGGATGCCCAGCTCATCCCGGACATCCAGCTCGATACGCAACTCATCGACAGCATCAAGCTCACCCTGGTCCAACAGCGCGAGAAACTGTTCGGGGGGGTGGACCGCCGCCGTGTGGCCAGCGCGGATGCCGATGTCATCGATCTGGTGGGCATGATTTTCGAATACATGCTCAATGACGAAGCCATTCCCAATGCGGTGAAGGCGTTGCTGAGTCGCCTGCATACTCCCTTCCTCAAGGTGGCGATCCTCGACAAGCAGTTCTTCACCCAGGAAGATCACCCGGTGCGCCAGTTGCTCAATGACCTGGCCGATGCCGGTGCCCGCTATGTGGTGGAAAGCGATCTCAAGCGCGGCATCTTCCCTTACATGCGCGCATCGGTGAACCGTATCCTGGATGAGTTCGATGACCAGCTGGCCATTTTCGCCGAGGTGCTGGCCGAATTCCGGACGCGCCTGGCGCAGATGCGACATACCGCCGAGGTCACCGAACAGCGCAGTCGCGAGGCGGCCAGCGGCCAGGAAAAATTGCAGCAGGCCCGGCAGCGGGCCCGTGAGCTCATCGAAGCGGCTATGGAGGGAAAAGCCCTGCCTCCCGCCATCGACCAGTTACTGCGCCAGGTATGGGCCGACAAGTTGATGTTCATCCTGTTACGTGACCGGGAAGGTGAACAGAGTCCCTTCTGGGGCCTGGCTCTCCGCCTCATGGCGGACATTATCGACAGCACCGTGCCGCGTGCCGATGAACCATCCCGCCAGGAACTGCGCGAGCGCCTGCCGGAATTGCAGGACGGTCTGCGCGAAGGTCTGGAGCGGCTTGCGAACTTTGGCAATGACGATACCGCCCATCTGTTCCAGCTGGTGATGGATGGTCAATGCGCCGCCTTGGACCCTTCCCTGGCAG
>SWCG01002874.1_pt1 | contig 10179 bp, 3 predicted proteins | sample 4690071 | NCBI WGS metagenome assembly SWCG01 (sample SAMN10267281, study PRJNA491770) | bioreactor metagenome | isolation source: DHS bioreactor inoculated with subseafloor sediment | place: Japan: off Shimokita Peninsula | collected 2012-10 | reverse complement strand
GGCGACAAGATCGACTATGTGTTCACGGTGAAGAATACCGGCAATGTGATATTGAAGAACGTTTCCGTTAAGGATCCCAAAGTGCCCGTTTTGGGCAATTCGATCAGCGAACTGAAGCCCGGCACCTCTGACAGCACCAGTTTCACAGCCGTCTATGTTTTGACCCAGTCGGACCTCGACGCGGGGAAGGTGGAGAACAATGCCAGTGTCTCGGGGACTGATCCCAGCGGCGAACGGATTTTTGCGCAGTCACATGCAGAAGGTGGTGTGGAAGGTGGTGCCACGGTTGTCACGCTTGCCTCAAAACCGATGGTGGAACTTGAATTGACAGGAAAGCTTCCTGTGGGTAACGGGCCTCCGCAGGCGGGCCAGGCTATAACCTACGCGTTCCGTGTCATCAACACGGGCAATGTCACGCTCAGGAACCTCTCCATTGCGAGCTTGAATCTTAGTGCCGTCGACATCGTCACGCCGGCCGGACAATTGTCGCCGCGCGTTGCTGTACCGGTTTTGGGCAGCTCGATAGCGAAACTGGCCCCAGGTGAAGACAATATCGGAACATTTTCCGCCAGCTATACGCTGACCCTGGCAGATATCGAAGGGGGACGCATCGACGCGACAGCGCTTGTTACCGCGAGCGCGCCCAGCGGTGATACAATCTCGGACGTCTCCAATGATCCCTCAAGCCTTGGCGCCATTGACGTCGAAAACGATGGGGAACTCGATAACCCCACAGTACTTCTTCTGCCGCAGCGCTTGTCGCTTACGCTGGAGAAGAGTGGAGCCTATCAAGAATCTTCGGGTCATCTCGCCCTCGCGGGAGACAAGATCCTCTATCGCTTTCTCGTGACGAACAACGGGAATGTATCGGCTCGGGATGTGAAACCATCTGATCCGGGCCCGCGATTCAACGGTCTTCCCGGCACTGGCGAATTGTCTGATCCTTCGCCTGCCTTCGCGAATCTCAAACCAGGCGAAAGCCACGTGTTCACGGCGACCTACACGCTGACGGAGGACGATGTTGCGAACGGGAGGAACCTGGAAAACGGCGTCGTCAACACGGCCGTTGCAGTTGGCACGGGTCTGAAGGGGAGAACGGCGCGGTCCGCAGAAGCGCAGGCGGCCCTTAGTCTTCCAGGCTTTCTGTTGGCGAAGACCACCCCGCTTGCCGAGGTGCAACGGGGCGACAGGGTTCCGTATTCGATCCGCGTGCAATCATTGCGCTTTGCGAATCCGCCGCTGTTGAACGTTATTGATCAGATTCCGGCCGGTTTCGCCTATGTCACGGGCTCGGCGACGCTCGATGGTCGAAAAGCCAGCCCGGAGGTCGAGGGGCGCAGGCTGCTGTTCAGGAATGTGCAGCTTCCCGGCGAAGGCACGGTTGAGATCGGGCTGACGCTCGTCGTGACTGCCTCCAGCCGACCGGGAGAGTATGTCAACCGCGCTTGGCTCGAGACGGGAGACGGCGCAGTCTTGTCAGCGGTAGCCACGGCGGTGGTGGAGGTGGCGACGGAGGCGATGTTCGACTGCGGCGACATATTGGGTAAGGTATTCGATGACAAAAACCGCAACGGCTACCAGGATGAGGGCGAATTGGGTCTTCCTGGCGTCCGGATTGCAACGGTGAGGGGGCTGCTGCTGACTTCGGATGTTCACGGGCGTTTTCACGTAGCCTGCGCCGATCTTCCCGATGAGCGGATTGGCACGAACTATACCCTGAAGCTCGATCCCCGGTCTCTGCCATCGGGCTATCGGCTCACGACAGAGAACCCTCGGGTTGTTCGCCTGACGGCGGGTAAGGTGTCGGAGTTCTCCTTTGGTGCTTCGGTCGGCCGTGTGGTGCGCCTCGATCTAATGGAGGAGGCGTTCGAGCGCGGGACGGTGGAGCTTCGGCCCGAATGGCGGGCGGAGTTGGGGCCGCTGATCCAGATTCTCGACCAGGAGCCTTCCATCCTGCGGTTGGTCTATTACGGGGCCGACAGCGGCAATCGGCTCGTCTCCCGCAGGCTCAAGGCCGTGCGCAAGACGATCTCGGATGAATGGCACAGCATTGGTGGCCGCTACAGGCTCGATATCGAAATGCGGGCAGAGTCTGGTGAGAGGAGTAAGATGGCGCCCGCTGGCAGGTAGGTGATCTACATCTGCACTGGTATCTCTTGGCCGCGCCACAGGTCAAGGCTGCGGGAGCACAGGAAAACGCCGACGATGCGGGATGCTGGTTCAGCCAGGTTGCTGCGGTGCCCAGGATATCTGCGAACTCAAAATATCTAAAAAAAAGTAAACGCTCATTTGATAATTATACGGTCTCTAGGGAATTCTCGAATAAAATGCGATTTTGCACAGATAATTGCTTTCGAGACTGTGATGAAGAATTTTTCTAAAATCATCAATCATGAGATATTGAATATACATATTATTATATATATATATAATTTCAATTTTTGTAATTTATGTTATAAAAAAATCATAAATTTTATTAATAATATAAAATATACTTATATATTGTGTTTTAGTATAAAAAACTCATTTAAATTTTATAAATGTAATTATATATTTGTTTTTCCTTTTTTATTTTTGTTAAATAATTCATACGCCCAAAATATACCGCCAACTGCTCCTTGTTCGCCTCTAGGCTGGGGTATTACGCCGCAAGGTTGGGTGGACTATAGCGGGACTCCTGATTGCTCCGATACGACCAAATGGGCGAATTCTCACGACTGGGACAATGGGCCAGTTCCCGCAGTTCCGACGGGAGACCTGACATTTACTACATTGTTGGGAGATCAGCCTGGTGGGTGGATTGAGGCAATCAAGACAAGCATGACCGGACTGGTGCGTGGGCGTAAATATAAAATTAATTTTTATGTATTGCCGTGGTCAATAGCAACGCAATCAGCCGTGGCTTGTCCGCAGGTGAAAATTGAAATTCCTTCGGAATCAAAAATAATAAATCTTGAAGATAAGAGAATATGGTCGCATCAGTATTTTGAATTTACGGCGGAGAACGAATCTGAGGATTTAATTATTACAGCGTTGGGAAATAGTCGTTGTCTTGTTAATTTTGCTCTCGGAGTATCTTTAATAAATATTATAAAGACAGCAAATCTTGAAGGATCAAGTGCTGGAGATATAGTAAATTTTTCAATATCACTTCAAAACACGGGTGTTGATAATTTAACAAATGTCTCAATTAAAGATGATCTTCTGGAGCGCTCCGATGGAACGAAGCTTGTGCTTGCATCTGGCCCAGCATTTGTTTCAAACAGCGGGAATTCATCTGAGGGAACACTTGTTCCGATGGAAATTGCAACCTTTACTGCGACTTATAAGCTGACGCAGCAAGATGTGGATGCTAGGAGTATTAACAATCAAGCTTTTGGTGTTGGAACTTCATCTAGTATTGGTGAAGTGAGTAGCTATTCTCGTGCGAGCGCGGGAGGTAATGAAGCGCCAACGGTCGTCACGATCCCACGCAACCCGAAGATATCGTTGACAAAAACCGGTGTGGTTGTCGACACGAACGGCAATGGCGTTACGGATGTGGGGGACCGGGTCAACTACACCTTCACAATCAAGAACACGGGCAATGTTCTGCTTTCCAATATCAAGGTCACGGATGCGGGATTGCAGGGCGGGGCGCAGACGATTGCGAGCCTGGCGGCAGGAGCCAGCGATGCAACAACGATCTCCGGCTACCGCGTTCTGACGCAGACCGATATCAATGCTGGCGAGATCAGGAACACGGCCACGGTCACCGGAACTGCTCCGGGTAACACGAACGTCACGGATACCGGCAGCGCCACGGTGACGCTTGATGCCGTGCATCAGCTCCAGCTCGAGAAAGTCGGCACGCATCAGGACGCGAATAGCAATGGTGCCTTCGATGTGGGGGAAAAGATCAACTACACCTTCACCCTTACCAACAAGAGCAATGTGACCGTGACGGATATGGTTCTGACGGATGTGAAGGCGGTTGTGGGCGGCAGCACGGTCTCCAGCCTTGCGCCCGGTGCCACCAACACGAGCAGCCTGACGGCAAGCTATACGCTGACCCAGCCGGATGTGGACCGGGGCAGGGTGGATAACACCGCACAGATCAAGGGCAAGGCTCCGGACGGCAGCGAAATCAGCGACGATGCGTCGGTGAGAGTGACGGGCACCGGGATAGAGAAGATCAGCCTTGAGAAGTCGGGCACGCACGTCGACGCGAACAGCAATGGCCTTGCGGATGTGGGGGAGAAGATCAATTACACCTTCACGGTCAAGAACACGGGCAATGTGACGCTGAGCGCCGTCACGGTCACCGACCCGAATGTTACGGTGTCCGGTGGTCCGGTGGCGACGCTCGCGGTCGGGGCGAGCGACAGCACGACGTTCACAGCAAGCCACACGCTGACGCAAGGCGATCTCGACAAGGGTGAAGTCAGCAACACGGCCACTGCGAAGAGCAAGGCGCCGGGCGGCGGCGATGTGAGCGACGAGGGCGAGACCACGACCCTGCTGAGGACCAGCAAGAAGATACTGCTGACCAAGGCAGCGACCTACAAGGACACGAATGGCAATGGGGTTGCGGATGTTGGCGACCATATCGACTACACATTCACCGTGGAGAACGGGGGCAATGTAACGCTGAAGAGCGTGAAAGTGACGGATACGAAGGTGACGGTGTCCGGCGGTCCGATCGCCACGTTTGCGCCTGGGGGCAAGGACACGACGACCTTCACGGCGCGTCATGCGCTGACTCAGGCCGATATCGATACCGGCAAGGTGGACAATCAGGCGAAGGTCAGCAGTGCGGCGCTGGACGACGAGCTGGTCGAGGACACATCGAACGTGAGCACGCAGTTGGTTCGCCGCGCTGCCGTTGGGCTTGTGAAGACGGGCGCGCATCAGGACAAGAACAGCAACGGTGTTGCGGATGTGGGTGAGGAGGTGACCTTTGCGTTCACGGTGAAGAACACGGGCAATGTGACGCTGACGAATGTGAAGGTGGAGGATGCGGGCGTGGTGCTGACGGGGGCCCCGATCGCCAGCCTTGCGCCTGGTGCAAGCAACAGCACGGCCTATACCGCCAAGCATGTGCTGACGCAGGCCAATATCGATGAGGGTTCTTTCTCGAACAATGCGAAGGTGACCGGCTCGCCCGCAGGCCTGACGGATGTCACCGGCAACGCTTCGGTTTCGGTGTCCATTCCCACAAGCGCGGCCATCGGGCTGGTTAAGACGGGAACCTACAAGGACACGAACGGCAATAAAATCGTCGATGTCGGTGACACGATCGCCTACAGCTTCGCGGTCCAGAATACGGGCAATGTGACGCTGAGCGGCGTCACGATCAGCGATCCCAAGGCGACCGTTACCGGCGGGCCGCTTGCCAGTCTTGGAGCGGGGGTGAAGGACACGACCACCTTCACCGCGCTCTACCCGATCACCCAGACCGATATCGATGCTGGCAAGGTCGATAACTCCGCCAAGGTGGAAGGCACGCAGCCAGGCAATAGCGGGACGGGCACGCCTGTCGCTGCCTCATCCGACGTCTCGGTTCCTCTTGAGCGCAAGCCGGCGATCAGCCTGATAAAAACTGGCGCCTACACGGACAAGAATGGTAATAATGTCGCGGATCCAGGCGATACGATCACCTACAGCTTCACGGTCGAAAACAAGGGCAATGTGACGCTGAGAGATATCAAGGTTAAGGACCCGAAGGTGACGGTGTTGGGAGGGCCGCTGGCGAGCCTTGCGGTGGCGGCAAAGGATACCGCGACCTTCACTGCACTGTACACGATCACGCAGGACGATGTGGATAAGGGTGGGGTGCTGAATGAGGCAACCGCATCAGGCAAGGGACCAGACGGCAAGGAGCTGACAGCATCGTCGGGAAACGTGACGGTTGCGCTCGAGAGCAAGCCCGATGTCGAGTTCATCAAGACGGCCAAGCTGAACGATACGAACAAGAATGGTCTTGCCGATGTGGATGAGACGATCAGCTACAGCTTCACGGTGAAGAACACTGGCAATGTGACGCTGAAGGATCTCACGGTGAGCGATGCGCTGGTGACCGTTTCAGGTGGCCCCCTTGCCAGTCTTGAGCCTGGCGAGAGCGACAGCACGGCATTCACCGCGCTCTATAAGGTCACCCAGGCGGACGTTGATTCAGGCGAGGTGCGGAACTCGGCCGTCCTTAAGGCAAAGGGGCCGGATGGTGGGGATCTGGAGTGGTCTTCGCGTCATCCTGAGGGAACTGGGCCTACCATTCTCGAGATTGAGCTCAAGCCGGATATTGCCCTGGAACTTACGGCTGTGCTTTTGGACGCGAACGGCAATGGAATTGCGAATGTCGGAGAAAGCGTGACTTACCACTTTACGGTGAAGAATACTGGCAACACAACGCTGAAGGACATCTCGATGGCCTCGTTCTCGGTGCTGGAAGATGGTGCTTCGACGGCGCGGGTGGTGGCAGTGTCGGGCGGACCCCTCCTTTCGCTTTTGCCGGGTAAAAGCGACACGGTCAGCTTTACGGCAAGCTATGTGCTGACCCAGGCCGATATCGACGCGGGCGGCATCACCGGAGCTGCAAAGGTTATGGGCAAGGGCCCAGACGACAAGGAGGTGTCGGCTCTCTCTGACGATCCGAGCAACACGAGCAATGTTGACACGGACAATGACGGTAAGCCCGACGATCCGACGCGGATTCCGCTCGAGCAGAGGGCTTTGCTGGAGCTTGAGAAGTCTGGCGCGTTTCAATGGTCTCCCGGCGATGTTCTGGAGGCCGGCGCCCCAATCCTCTATACCTTCAAGGTAACGAATGCGGGGAATGTGTCGCTGACGGCTGTGGTTCCTGAGGACAGCGGCCCGAGCTTCGGGGGGAAGAGGTCGGCGGGCCGGCTTTCAGGGTATACGCCGTCCGGCGCGGATCTCGCGCCGGGGGCGAGCCAGACCTTTACGGCGACCTATCTGCTCACAGATACGGACATCGCCAATGCCAGGAACATTGAGGATGCGGTGAAGAACACGGCGCGGGCGAAGGGACGTGGGCCCAAGGGCGGGGCTGCTGTTTCATCGGAATCGACAGCGGTGCTGAGCCTGCCCGGTTACGCAATCTCCAAGATGACCCCTTTGTCCGAGGTGCGGCGCGGGGCGCGGGTTCCCTATACGGTCCGGGTTCGCTTGCTGGGCATTCCGCAGCCGACGACGGTGACCGTGGTGGATCAAATTCCTCAGGGGTTCAGCCTTCTGCCCGGCAGTACTACGCTTGACGGGTCTCCCGTGGCGGCGAAGATGGACGGGCGGCGGATTTCATTCGAGGGTGTGGAGCTTCAACCCGACGCAGCTGTTGAGATCGGGCTTGTTCTGAGCGTGACCGCCGCAGCCAAGCCGGACGAGTACGTCAACCGGGCGTGGGTGGAGGACCAGTCAGGCAATGTGGTCTCGTTCGTTGCGCGGGCGGTCGTCGAGGTGGTTGTCGAGGCGGTGTTCGACTGCGGTGACATTCTTGGCAAGGTGTTCGACGACAAGAACCGCAACGGCTATCAGGATGCGGGCGAGCCGGGACTGCCGGGGGTTCGGGTGGCGACGGGGAAGGGGCGCCTGATTACCTCTGATGAACATGGACGCTTCCATGTGGCTTGTGCCGAGCTTCCCGACCAACAGATTGGCACGAACTACATCCTCAAGCTCGATCCGCGGTCTCTTCCTTCTGGGTATCGCATAACGACGGAGAACCCGCGGGTGGTTCGCCTGACGGCGGGCAAGGCGTCGGAGTTCTCCTTCGGAGCCTCGATCGGCCGCGTGGTCAGGCTCGACCTGGCGGATGAGGCGTTCGAAAACCGCATGGTGGAGTTCAAGCCGGAATGGCGGGAGCGGGTGAGCCAGCTCATCGCGCTGCTCGATCAGGAGCCGTCGGTCCTGCGGCTGAGCTACTACGGCACGGACAGCCGCAGCAAGCTTGTTGCCCGCAGGCTGAAGGCGGTGCGCAGCTACATCGCCGAAGAATGGCGAAGAGGCGGCGGGCGATACATGCTCGATATAGAAATCAGGGTCGAAACCCCCAGGTCGACCGGGCCCTCGTCTGTTTACAGATAAATAGCACTCTTTGGCGGACTGCGGCTTATGCCGGTGATCAACCGTAACGATACTCTGCGGCAACTTGCGGCGAGGCTTGTTTGAGCTAACTTTTCGCTGACCCGCTTTCGTTTTGTGGGGCCTGTTCTCAAATCTTCCCTTATCTGCATTTCCCCAATACCTGCGTCCGCCCGAATAGCGTTCCAATTGTGAACCGACAGGATGACGAGGATATCGATGTTGGAACCACTACAGACAATTTTATCTATCAAAGGCAGGTTGCTTCGCGCGCGTGCCTCCAAGCTATGCGCGGGACAGAAGGCGGCAATCCGCGCCATCTCAATGCTGCTTCTTTTGGTATGCGAATTGCCGGTGCTCATGGTCATGCCTGCGGCGGCGCAGACCATACCGCCGACCTCGCCGTGTACGGTGGGAGGGGGCATCACACCACCCGGATGGACGAATGCAGCTGGCTCGCCTGATTGCTCCAATGTCAATGTCTGGGGGTTTGGTTCGACACCATGGATCAATGCTCCTTTACCGCCGCTTCCCACAGGCGATCCCACTTTCGCCAGCATGTGGGCCCAAAGCGCTTCAAGCTATGAAGCCATAAGCACTCAGATCACAGGCCTGGTTCCCGGTCGGGAATATCGCATTCCGTTCTTTGGCATCCCGCGCGGTGCCGGCACAACTTATGCCGCCCCCTGTGCCGGAATGCGGTTGTCGACGACAGGAGCTACCGAGACGATCCTTTTCCCGGACACGAACAACTGGGATTTTCAGGTTTTCACGTTTACGGCCGTGTCTTCAACGCAACCTTTAACGGTTGCAGCATATAATAGTGGCGGCCCAATCTGTCTGATCAGTTTTTCTTTGGGAAAGGACGTGATCAATGTGGTTAAAACGGCTGCAACAGAAGGGTATTCTCCCGGTGACATTGTCAATTTCACAATCGCTGTAGAAAACACCGGATTTGAAACGCTTACCAACGTGAAGATAAGCGAAGATATCCTCGAACGCGCTGACGGCACACCTCTGACGCTGACATCCGGGCCGACCTTTGTTTCGAACAGCGGCTCTTCACCTCAAGGCACGTTAGTGCAGGATGAGAAAGCGACATTTCAAGCGACCTACACGCTCACGCAAGCTGACGTGGATGCTGGAGGTATTTCGAATCAAGCGATTGGAGTGGGAACCTCGCCTTTGCTGGGTGAGATGAGCAGCTACTCCCGTAGCAGTGTTGGAGGCAACCAAGAGCCAACGGAAGTGGACATACCGGCTGATCCCAAAATCGAAATTCAGAAAGTCGGGACGCTGAATGATGCGAACAGCAATGGTTTTCCCGACATCGGCGAGACGATCACCTACACGTTCATCATAGTAAACACGGGCAATGTGGAGCTGAAAGATATCAGTGTATCGGATACGAATGCGACAGTGTTGGGGGGACCGATCTCCACCCTTGCATCAGGCCAAAGCGATCAAACTACAATTTCGGCCACACACTCTCTCACCCAGGCAGATATCAACGCAGGTAAGGTGACGAACCAGGCAACAGTCTCCGCAACGGCAGCGGGCGGATCGGCGGTTTCAGATCTTTCGGATGATCCGAACGATACGACCGACACGGATTTGAATGGCGACGGCGAACCAGACGACCCGACAGTGGTTCTGTTGGGGCAGAATACGTCACATTCACTTGAGAAGGCATCTTCGCTGAATGATGCGAATGGCAATGGCCGTCCGGATGCCGGAGAAACGCTGAGCTACGTGTTTACGGTCACAAACACGGGCAATGTGGACCTGACCAACATCGTCGTGAACGATGACAAGGCGACGGTTTCAGGGAGTCCGATCACAGGTTCTCTGGCGCCAGGAGCAAGCGACACAAGCGTGACCGGCACCTATACGATCACCCAGGCCGATATCGATGCGGGCTCGGTGGAGAACCATGCGACGTCGATAGCGAAGGACTCCGGAGGCAACGAGTCGACCGCGCAATCCTCACCGCCTGGCGGCAATCCGGGCGACCCGACGAGTAGTGAGTTGGCACAGGAGGGCAAGAGCGATTTTGTCAAGGAGGCGACGCACAATGATGCGAATGGCAATGGCGCGGTC
>SWCG01001674.1_pt1 | contig 10184 bp, 12 predicted proteins | sample 4690071 | NCBI WGS metagenome assembly SWCG01 (sample SAMN10267281, study PRJNA491770) | bioreactor metagenome | isolation source: DHS bioreactor inoculated with subseafloor sediment | place: Japan: off Shimokita Peninsula | collected 2012-10 | reverse complement strand
ATACCCGAGGCGACGCCCGCCACACCTGCCGCCGCGGTTACCCCACCTCCCCCGGCACCGGTCCCAGAGCCGTCGCGGGCCGGGGGCGGGCCCTGGATGGGCGTGCTGCTGGGTCTGGTAATGGGCCTGGCGGGGGCGGCGGGTGGTTTCTACCTGTTCCAGTCCGGCCCGAATGAACAGAATGACGAGCCCGCCTCCACCGAACGAGAGGCCCCGGTGGCCGAGACCAAGCCCGCCGAGACGGTGCAAGCTTCTCCACCTGCGTCCGTGCCGCCGAAAACCCGGCCCGGGAGCCCCAATGGCCAGCACCGGGCCAGGAGCCCGTATCGCCTGCACCGGCCCCGGTGGTGGAACCGGAGTGGGAGCCGGTGGTGCGCCGTTTCTCGGATCCGCTCTCCGATGATGGACGCGGTCCCCGGATGGTGGAGCTGCGCGCCACGGAATTCCAGATGGGCAGTGGCCCGGGTTCGCCTAATTTCGAGGAGCGGCCACGCCACTCAGTCCAGCTCAAGGCCTTTGCCATCGCCGCCCGGGAAGTCAGTTTTGCGGAATATGATCGCTTTGCCGAGGCCACCGGGCGTTCCCTGCCCGATGACATGGGCTGGGGGCGGGGCGACCGACCGGTGATGCAGGTCAGCTGGGAGGATGCGCGGGCCTATGCCGAGTGGCTTTCCGCCCAGACCGGCCGCCGCTATCGCCTGCCCACCGAGGCGGAATGGGAATATGCCGCCCGGGGTGGCAAGGATACGCGCTATTGGTGGGGCAACGACATGGCCCCGGGGCAGGCCAATTGTCATGATTGCGGCAGTGACTGGGATGGCCTCCGCACCGCCCCGGCGGGCAGTTTCGCGGCCAACCCCTTCGGTTTGCACGATATGCACGGCAATGTGCAGGAGTGGGTCCAGGATTGTTACCAGGACGACTACCAGGACGCGCCCGGCGATGGCCGGGCGGTCGAGACCGCTGGTTGCTCACGGCGGGTGGTGCGTGGTGGCGGCTACGCCAGCGTTGCTGACAGCCTGCGCAGCACCGCGCGCGCCCAGCTGGCGCCGGACAGCCGGCTGGATCACGTGGGCTTTCGGGTGGCGCGCGATCGCTAGGAGTCTGTCGGACTTGAGCGATCGTAGCGAGCAAGTCCGACAGGCTCCTGGTTGACTTCGTCACCCCGCCCGGTACCCTGCGGCCCCCATGGCCCACATACTCGCCATCGGCATCGCCACCCTCGACATCGTCAACACCCTGGACGGTTATCCTGCCGAGGACAGCGAGGTGCGCGCTCGGGCCCAACGGGTCAGTCGCGGCGGCAATGCCACCAATACCCTGGCGGTGCTGAGCCAGTTGGGACACCGGACGAGCTGGGCCGGGGTGTGGGTGGAGGAACCCGATGCCCAGCGCATTCGCGCGGACCTGGAACACCATGGTATCGACACCCGCCACTGCCGCTGCCTGGAGTCCGGCAAGGTACCCACCTCCTATATCACCCTCAATACCCGCAACGGCTCCCGGACCATCATTCACTACCGCGACTTGCCCGAGTTCAGCGCCGAGGATTTTCGCCGCATCGAACTGGCGGGCATTGACTGGCTGCATTTCGAGGGCCGCAATGTGACCGAGACGGCGGCCATGCTGGCCCATGCCCGTGCCATCGCACCCCACATTCCCTGTTCCCTGGAAGTGGAGAAGCCCCGTCCCGGCATCGAGACCCTGTTCGGCCTCGCGGACGTACTGTTGTTCTCGCCGGTCTATGCCCGTTCCCGGGCGGATACGCCGGAGACCCTGTTGCGCGCCGTGCGCGCCACCCACCCGGACGCGGAGCTCTACTGTACCGCCGGTGCCGCCGGTGCCCTGGCCCTGGAGCGTGGCGGGGCCTTGCACCGCAGTCGTGCCTTTGCCCCGGAGCGGGTGGTGGATACGCTTGGCGCCGGCGATACCTTCAATGCCGCCGTTATCGACGGCTACCTGCGGCGCCTGCCCGTGGCCAGCCTGCTGGGCCGTGCCTGCCGTGTGGCCGGGCTGAAGGTGGGCCAGGAGGGTCTGCGCGACCTGCCCCTGGCCGCCCTGCAAGCCGAGGACGCGCAGCATGGATGATCGCCTTTGTCGCCTTGAGGATTTGCCCGATCCGGGCAGCAAGGCCTTCGCGATCGAGGGCCCTGCCGGCCCGGAGGAGATCTTCCTGGTGCGCCAGGGCGATGAGGTATTCGCCTACCGCAACCAGTGTCCCCATACGGGGGGACCGCTGGACTGGATGCCGGACCAGTTTCTCGATCTCGATAAACGCCATATCCAGTGTGCCACCCACGATGCCCGCTTCCGCATCGAGGACGGATTCTGTCTTGTCGGCCCCTGCGCGGGTCAGGCCCTGCAAGCGGTGGCGGTGCGACTGGAGTCGGGTTGGATACGGTTGGTGTCCGCGACAGGAAAATGAAAAACGCCGGCTCACCGGCCGGCGTTTCCGGGTGTTGTGCCCGCTACGGGCAGGCGTCAGCGCATGCTATCGAGGAACAGTTCCAGGTCGCCGGTTTGCAGCGATGCCGGCATGCCGGAACAGGGGGTGGCGGTGGTATCGGTGTGCAGGCCGACTTCCACCTGCGGGGCTGGTGCCTGCAGCCGGTTGGTGGACCCGTCCTCGCCAGCAGGGGAAGGGAGGATTTCGTCGCAGCGCGTGCCGGATGCCATGTCGATGATGAGGGTCATGATGTTCCTCCTTGCCGGGGGATGGGGATGGCCTTCAATCAGAGTAGCGGCGCGCGCGCGAGGAAATTGAGCCTTCCCCTAATGCGGCCGGTTAATGCCCAATCTACAGGGAGTTGGCGGAAATGAAAAGCGCGAAAGCGGGGCGGATTCAGTCTTCGTAGTCGATCCGGTCCAGGGGGTTGGCCCACAGGGCGCCACCGTTTCCCTGGTCCAGGTCCACGCCATAGTCCTCGCGGTCGATATCCAGGGAACCGGACCAGTCCTCGGGCGGCTCGGCGGGCTCCACCGGCAGTTCCTGCCAGGTATCCAGCTCCAGTTCCTCGATGGTGCCATCGAAGTACTGGATTTCCAGCGTGCCATCATCCCGATCGATGGCTACGATTTCGAAAGTATCGCCGTGGACATTCTTGTACCAGTCGCCGATACGCGGATCATATTCAGTCGCCATTGCGGTACCTCCGTGATGGCTGTGCTGTTACCCTGTAGCGAACGAGGGTTCGATCTCCGGAATACCGGACCTGAACCCTCTATCAACATATAGCTCCCATGGGCAGGATGGCAAGCTTGCGCAGGGAGGCCCGGTGGATATCGTGGTAGTGGATGGCGCGGAACTGGCGCCAACCAACGAAGGGAGCATCCGTAATGGAATTCGTTGAAGAGTATATCGCCCAGGTGGAATGGCGGGACCTGATCTTCGGCACCCTGCGTATCCTGTTGATCCTGGTACTGGCCTGGGTTGCCATCCACGCCGCCAAGGTGGGACTGCAGCGCCTGGAACAGCGCCTGATCGCCAGCGGTCGCCAGCAGGGCGATATGGCCGGCGAGGCCGCCAAGCGTGCCGAGACCCTGGTGCGGCTGCTGCGCCAGGCCATCATCATCGTCATCTGGGTGATGGCACTGCTGATCGTGCTCAACGAGCTGGGTGTGGCGGTTGCGCCCATCCTCGCCAGTGCCGGTGTGGTGGGCCTGGCGGTGGGCTTCGGTGCCCAGAACCTGGTGCGCGATGTCATCAGCGGCTTTTTCATGATCCTGGAAAACCAGGTGCGCATCGGCGACGTGGCCGTGGTCAATGGCACCGGTGGCCTGGTGGAGCAGATCAATTTCCGTACCCTGGTGTTGCGCGACCTGTCAGGGGTTGTGCATATCTTCCCCAATGGCACGATCACCACCCTCGCCAATCTCACCAAGCAGTGGTCCGCTTATGTGTTCGATATCGGCGTGGCCTACAAGGAAGATACCGACCGGGTGGTGGAGATTCTCAAACAGGTGGGCACGGAGCTGCGTGCCGACGAGTATTTCGGCCCCCTGATGGTGGATGACGTGGAGGTCTTCGGCGTGGACCGCTTCGCCGACTCGGCGGTGATGATCAAGGGCCGGTTGCGCACCTTGCCCATCAAGCAGTGGGAGGTGGGGCGCCAGTTCCTGCGTCGCGTCAAGCAGGCCTTCGACCGCGAGGGCGTGGAGATTCCCTTTCCGCACCGTTCGCTCTATTTCGGCGAGGCCAGCAAGCCGATCCTGGCACGGCTGGTGGAAGAGGCGGGTATGCGCGCGGACAACCGGCCGGCGGAGTAAGTCCGGGAAATCGGTACTAGAGGTACCGTCCCCCCGTCGCCACCGCCACCACCACCAGCCCGATCACCAGGTTGACCCCCACCATGACACGAATCTGGTTGAGCTGTGCGCCCGCCAGGGCCCATTCCTGGGTGATCACGTAGTTCTTCAGTCGCTTGAAGGGCGCGAAGAACAGGTGCAGGTAGATCAGCACCATGACGATGCCCAGGGCCTGCATGATATGGATGTGCAGGCGCGCGCCGCCGAAGCCCCCGAACGCCAGGAACAGCATGCCGTAACCCGTCAGCAGCAACAGCACCACGGAGATCCAGACCCAGGGAAAGAAGCGACTGAAGGTGTGGGCCCAGAGGGTGAGCCGTTCCGGCGGCTCCAGCACCTTGGCGGCGGCGGGTCGCAGGGCCATGTAGGCGAAGAACATGCCGCCCACCCAGACCACGGCGGACAGGGTGTGCAGGACGATCATCAAGGGCATCAGCAGGGACATGGAGACTCCGGGTATGGGTTTTTGGTTTGGCGGGCAGTTTCCGGCGCCGGGACGCTCCTGTCAAAGCCAGACCGTAATTGGCCATGGAATCCACTGAAATCCACGCGGTCATTCTCGAGCAGCGGATATGGCGAATAAACTCGGCGCTTACTCCACTGATCTGGTTCCGTGGATGCCGCGACGACAATCGGTTTTTCCGGATAATTAACAAACACCTGGTGGCAGATCGCCGCCTCCGTGGGGCATCGAAGGGTGTCCCTTCCCGCCAGAGGGCTGAAAATCGGCGGCGCTTGGGGTAAAGTTCGCCCCTTGTTGCCTGTTTTGGCTCGATTTACTCCGGAGCGTCCTTGCGCACCGTCGGCTCCTTTCCCGGTCGGCGATGGCACGGGACGTTGATTCGTAACGATATACAAGAGGTTTAGATCATGGCGGATTATGCAATTGCGCCCTCCATTCTGTCGGCGGATTTTGCCCGCCTGGGTGAGGAAGTGGACCGTGTCCTGAAGGCAGGTGCCGACATCGTGCATTTCGATGTCATGGATAACCACTATGTGCCGAACCTGACCATCGGCCCGCTGGTGTGCGAGGCCCTGCGCAAGCACGGCGTCACCGCGCCGATCGATGTGCACCTCATGGTCAAGCCCGTGGACCGCATCATTCCCGATTTCGCCGCCGCCGGCGCCAGCTACATCACCTTCCACCCGGAGGCCTCCGAGCACGTCGACCGCACCCTGCAGCTGATCAAGGGCGAGGGCTGCAAGGCCGGCCTGGTGTTCAACCCGGCCACCCCCCTGGACGTGCTCCAGTACGTCATGGACAAGGTGGACATGATCCTGCTGATGTCGGTGAACCCCGGCTTCGGTGGCCAGAGCTTCATCCCCTCCGCCCTGGACAAGCTGCGTGAAGTGCGCAAGCTCATCGAGGCCTCCGGTCGTGACATCCGCCTGGAGATCGATGGCGGCGTGAAGGCCGATAACATCGCCGAGATCGCCGCCGCGGGCGCCGACACCTTCGTGTCCGGCTCCGGCATCTTCGGCAAGGGCAAGGATTCCGATCCCAATCGCTACGACAGCATCATCAAGGAGATGCGTGCGGAACTGGCGAAGGCGGGCTGAGTAAATCTTGTATTCACCGCAAAGGCGCAAAGTACGCAAAGGGAAACCAGTTATGCTCAGAGTGCTCAGATCAATACTGGTTTCGTCATTCCGGCATACGCCGGCATGACGGATTGAACGGACTTGCCTTGGGTATAGCCGGTTTTCTTTGCGCACTTTGCGCACTTTGCGCCTTTGCGGTGGTTAATTACATTTGAATCCTGAGACTGCAATAATGTTGCGGAAACCCGAAATGGTCCTGATCGACGTGGACGGCACCCTGGTGGACAGCGTGCCGGACCTGGCCTATTGCGTCGACGAAATGATGAAGGCGCTGGATCTCCCGGTGCACGGCGAGGCCAAGGTGCGCAACTGGGTGGGCAATGGCGTGGAGCGGCTGGTGCGCCGCGCCCTGGTCGGCCAGCTGGAAGGCGAGCCCGACGAGGCCCTGTTTCAGCGCGCATATCCCATCTTCCTGGAACTCTATGCCGACAACACCTCGAAGCGCAGCACTCTCTACCCGGGGGTGGCGGAAGGCGTGGCCTGGCTGAAGGCCCAGGGCTACCGGCTGGGTTGTGTCACCAACAAGGCCGCCCAGTTCACCCTGCCGCTGCTCAAGGACCTGGGCGTGCATGATGATTTTGAAATCATCATCAGCGGTGATACGCTGCCGCAGAAGAAGCCGGACCCGGCGCCACTGCTGCATGCGGCACGTTTTTTCGGCGTCCAGCCGGAGCAGGCGCTGATGATCGGCGACTCGGTCAGCGATGTGAAGGCGGCCCGCGCCGCCGGTTTCCAGATCGTCTGCATGAGCTATGGCTACAACCACGGGGCCGACATCCGCGATTTCCATCCGGACGCGGTGATCGACTCCATGGTGGAAATCCGCGAACTGCTACAAGAACAAGCGGCCTGAAGAATGCGCAACGTCCATGAATGCCGGATCGAGAATGCCCGATGGCGCGGCTGATGCGCTGATACCGGGCCTTTTTGCATTCGATTCCTGATGATTTCCAGGGTGCCTTCATGGACGCCACACAATTCAAGCAACTCGCGGACCAGGGCTACAACCGCATCCCCCTGAGCCGCACGGTCCTCGCGGACCTCGACACGCCCTTGAGTGCCTACCTCAAGCTGGCCAGCGGCCCGTACAGCTATCTGTTCGAGTCGGTGCAGGGCGGCGAGAAATGGGGTCGTTACTCCATCATCGGCCTGCCCTGCCGCACCCTGCTCAAGGTGAGCGGCCACCGTGTCACCCTGATCAGCGACGGCCAGGTGGTGGAAGAGCAGGAAGTCGCGGATCCGCTGGCCCATATCGAGGCCTTCCAGCAGGGCTTCCGGGTGGCGCAGCGCGACGGCCTGCCGCGCTTCACCGGCGGCCTGGTGGGGTACTTCGGCTACGACACCGTGCGCTACGTGGAGCCGAAACTGGCCCGCTGCGAAAAGCCCGATCCCCTGGGTACCCCGGATATCCTGCTCATGGTGTCCGACGAGGTGGTGGTGTTCGACAATCTGAGTGGCACCCTGCACGTGGTGGTACAGGCGGATCCCGCCATTCCCGATGCCCATGCCGTGGCCGAGGCGCGTCTCGACGAGCTGGTGATGCGCCTGCGTCGCGAGCTGCCCGCCCAGGTGAGCGGTACGCCGGTGCGGGTGCGCGAGGAGGATTTCGTCTCCGGCTTCACCCGGGAAGGCTTCGAGCAGGCGGTGCTGCGCTGCAAGGACTATATCGTCGAGGGTGATGTCATGCAGGTGGTGCTGTCCCAGCGCCTGTCCATTCCCTTCGCCGCCCGGCCCCTGGATCTGTACCGGGCGCTGCGCAGCCTCAATCCCTCGCCCTACATGTATTTCCTGGATCTCGACGATTTCCACATCGTCGGTTCCTCACCCGAGATCCTCACCCGTGCCGAGGATGGCGTGGTGACGGTGCGGCCCATCGCCGGTACCCGCCCGCGCGGCCGCAGCGAGGAGGAGGACCATGCCCTGGAGCAGGACCTGCTGGCCGATCCCAAGGAACTGGCGGAACATCTCATGCTCATCGACCTGGGTCGCAACGACGTGGGCCGCATCGCCGAGACCGGCTCGGTGGAGTTGACCGAAAAGATGGAGATCGAGCGCTATTCCCACGTGATGCACATTGTCTCCAACGTGCAGGGCCGGCTGCGTCCCGGGCTTTCGGCCATGGACGTGCTGCGCGCCACCTTTCCCGCCGGCACCGTGAGCGGCGCCCCCAAGATCCGCGCCATGGAGATCATCGACGAACTGGAGCCGGTCAAGCGCGGCGTCTATGCCGGCGCCGTGGGCTACCTGGCCTGGAACGGCAACATGGATACCGCCATCGCCATCCGCACCGCCGTCATCAAGGACGGCACCCTGCACATCCAGGCCGGCGCCGGCATCGTCCACGACTCCATCCCGCGCAACGAATGGGACGAGACCATGAACAAGGGGCGCGCCATCTTCCGCGCCGTGGCCCGCGCGGAAGCCGGGCTGGACGCGGTGCACCGGTGAGGGGACTGTCATGCTGCTGATGATCGACAACTACGATTCCTTCACCTACAACCTGGTGCAGTATTTCGGCGAACTGGGGGCCGAGGTGCAGGTGTTTCGCAATGACCAGATCAGCGTGGAGGAGATCGGCCGCCTCGCGCCTGACCACCTGGTGATCTCCCCCGGTCCCTGCACGCCCAACGAGGCGGGGGTGTCGGTGGACGCCATCCGGACCTACGCAGGCAAGATCCCCATCCTCGGCGTCTGCCTCGGCCACCAGGGCATCGGCCAGGCCTTCGGGGGCAGGATCGTGCATGCCGGCGCCATCATGCACGGCAAGACCTCCCTGATCCGTCACAAGGACGTGGGCGTCTTTCACGGCCTGCCCGATCCCCTGGAAGCGACACGCTATCATTCCCTGGTGATCGAACAGGCCAGCCTGCCCGACTGCCTGGAGGTCACCGCCTGGACCGAAAATGCCGATGGCAGCCTGGACGAGATCATGGGTGTGCGTCACAAGGAACTGGCCGTGGAGGGGGTGCAGTTTCACCCTGAATCCATCCTGACCCAGCACGGGCATGACATGCTGCGCAATTTTTTGCGCACCACTACGAGGGGAAGCTGAACATGGACATGCAGGCAGCCATCCGCGCCGTCACCGAGCGGCGTGATCTCAGCGGCGAGCAGATGACCGAGGTCATGCGCGGCATTATGACCGGCAACGCCACGCCGGCGCAGATCGGTGGCTTCCTCATCGGCCTGCGCATGAAGGGCGAGACCGTGGACGAGATCGCGGCGGCGGCGCGAGTGATGCGCGAGCTGGCCAGCGGCGTGACGGTGAAAGGCGATCACGTGGTGGATACCTGCGGCACTGGCGGCGACGGCGCCCACACCTTCAACATCTCCACCGCCAGCGCCTTCGTCACCGCCGCCGCCGGCGGTCGGGTGGCCAAGCACGGCAACCGTTCCGTCTCCAGCAGCTGCGGCAGTGCCGACGTGCTGGAGGCCGCCGGCGTCAACCTGGAGCTGACACCGGAACAGGTGGCGCGTTGCGTGGACGAACTGGGTGTGGGCTTCCTTTTCGCCCCAAAACACCACAGCGCCATGCGCCACGCCATCGGTCCGCGCCGTGAGATGGGCGTGCGCACTTTGTTCAACCTGCTCGGCCCCCTGACCAATCCCGCCGGCGCGCCCAACCAGGTGCTGGGTGTGTTCGGTGCCGACTGGGTGCGGCCGCTGGCCGAGGTGCTGAATCAGCTCGGCAGCCGCCACGTGCTGGTGGTGCATGCCTACGACGGCCTCGACGAGATCAGCATCGGCTCGCCGACCCTGGTGGCGGAGTTGAAGGACGGTCAGGTGCATGACTACCAGATCAGCCCGGAACAGTTCGGCATGCAGCGTGTCGAGGTTTCCGTACTCGCGGTGAAGGATGCCGAGCAGAGCCTGGCGGTGATCCAGGGCGTGTTTGCGGGCGAGCCCGGCCCCGCCCGCGACATCGTGGCGCTGAATGCCGGCGCGGCCATCTATGTGGCGGGTCTTGCCGATAATCTGGAGACGGGTGTGGCGAAGGCGCTGGAGGTCCTGGACAATGGCGCGGCGCGCCAGAAGCTGGATGCCCTGGTACAGCTGAGCCAGGCAATGGCGAGTGCCTGATGCCTTGTCGGGCTTGAAGCCCGCCAGGTGAAAACAACCTGGTCAATGGGTGGCACACTCCGACGAGGGCTACCTTGAAGAGAATATCGATGAGTAATTCCAGCGACATCCTGCAGAAGATCCTCGCCCGCAAGCGGGAAGAGGTTGCCGAACGCAGCCGTCATGTCTCCATTGAGGCATTGCGGGAACAGGCCATC
>SWCG01002244.1_pt1 | contig 10232 bp, 10 predicted proteins | sample 4690071 | NCBI WGS metagenome assembly SWCG01 (sample SAMN10267281, study PRJNA491770) | bioreactor metagenome | isolation source: DHS bioreactor inoculated with subseafloor sediment | place: Japan: off Shimokita Peninsula | collected 2012-10 | reverse complement strand
TGTTGTTAATTATATCTGGCACTACGTACTTGTTGGTCAGTAACTGGCCGTTCATCCGTTCCTGGGGATAATTATTCTGATAAAGCGGTGCATTGATAATGTAGAGGTAATATCTCTTTTCAAGGGATGAATCACTATCATGTATGGATTCAATTATGGCCTGGTGTGATGCAGATTCACGGGGGTGCACCCCTACAATGTAGGCTACAGTGATATTGGAGCTGGTATTTCCGTAAGGTCCTTCTTTAACCACGGTGGAATCATTGGTAGTGGCTAAGGTAGTGGAAGATACCTCGGTAGAGCCAGTGGTGTTAGCCGCAGGACTCCAGTTAAATGATAATGCAAATATAGCACTCAAAGAAACTATTAAAAGAACTCCGAGGATGAAAATATTTTTATTACCTTTTATAATCTTCAATTTTCCTTTTAATTCATTTAAATTATCCCGAAATTCCCTGGATGCGGCCTGTTTTTCCCCAGGCTGTTCTTTATGTTCTTTGTCTGGTTTTAATGAAGGAACCCTCATATTTTACCCTGGAAGTCTTAAAATCTTAAATATTTATGATTTTTTGGAATTAATCAAATTAATGGTTTTTAGTATTCAGTTAATATTTTATAGATTTACATTTGCCCAACTATTATATTAAAATAAAGGTGGGTTTTATGTGAAAATAAGATACTTCGCTATACATTGATATGACGAAGTTGGTGGTATGGATTTTTTTCATAAATTTCAAAGTGATGAACTGTTTAAGTTATATCTTTGAATTAAACATGAAAGTGTCATGATATTTAGAAAGTTTTATATGTTTGTCATGTACATAATAACCTTGATGGTGGGGTTGTCGAATATTTTAGTTAAATTTATATATGATGATAATAATACGCATTATCAACAATATTCCCATAATAACTTGAAGGTACTTCCGGTTATTTTATTTTTTGATAGGGGTCCGGGATAGGGGGTTGTTTGAATAAGACTTAAAATATCTTTAAAAGCACCAGAGAATGATTATTTGATCCAATATAATTATAATCATATTCTTTCAGCTATTATTTACTGTAAAATAAGTATCCGGATATTTGTAATGAAATATCAATATAATTTGTTAAGTATTGGGGATTTTAATAAAGATAAATCAATATGTTGGAGGAGTTCAATTGAGATTAATTCTTAAATTTATTCCTGAAAATGATTCTCATTATGACTCGGTTAACAAGCACACTATCCAGGGATTCATATATTCATTACTAAATGACACTGGTTATTCTAATTACCATGATTCTGGTGGATTTAAATATTTTTCTTATTCTAACATTTTCCCTGTTTCTGATTTTAAAAAGGGTGAAATTAAAAATTTAATTATTAGTTCGCCGAAACCCGGTTTTATACGTACTTTGGTAAGTTCTTTGGAAAGTAAGGAACATTTTTATCTGGGCAAATTACGCATGAAGCGAGTGAATTCGAAGCCCTTTAATCCAACTTTGACGAGCCGTTTTATTACCAGTACTCCCATTGTTCTTCATGATGATAACCGAAAAAATCATTACTATTCTCTTAAAAATACCAATGACTTCTCTTTTTTCTTAGAACGTCTTAAAGACAATTCTCTTAAAAAATATAACGCTTACTATAATCTCAATTACCATTTCGATGGCAATCTATTTGACCGTTTCGAGTACGATCGAGAAGTGGCTGTGAGGGTTAAGAAAGCAGATAACATGTTCCTCATAATCGGAACTTTATGGAAAAACCTGGAAAAATTCAACATGGACGATAAACGATTTTACAGATTCTTGATGGATTGTGGGCTGGGAGAAAAGAACTCATTAGGATTTGGAATGATTAATAGTGTGGGGTGAGAATTTTGATAGGATCTTTATACAATTTAGGCAAATTTATTGTAGAACACAAAAAATTGGAAGAAATTGACGTTTTTCAAGATACAGCAAAGTTAACAAGCAGAACAAAACGAGTTTTGCTTATTAATTTAGAGTATGTCGATACAAAATTTGTTTATAAAGGTATAATTGAAGAAGAATTAAATAAACGGGATAGTAATAAGTATTTATACAAAGGGGGCCCACCTAACGGTGTTGATTATACTCCAGCTTCCCTAATAACTAGCAAAGCAGAATCTACTTTTAAAAATCGAGTTTTAAAATGGTTTAAAACCCATAAAGACCCTGAATTTCTCGATAAAATAGCTGAAGAATTAACTGAAAACAAAGATCAGGTTACAATAGATTTAGAGGATAAATTTCAATCTATCGATAAAAAAAATAGAGATAATGTTTTGCTGACAATTTCCATCCAAGATGGATTCGAAAAGAAATTCTGTGGGAATTATCTTATATTTCGAGAAATTCTTTCAGAAGAAGCCATGCATCGTTATCATAATTTAAAGACTATTGGCGAATCAAGTGGTAACGGAACATGTTACTTGTGTGATGAATCAAAAGAAGTATATGGATTTGTCCCCAATGCTTTCGGTTTTTCTTTTTCAACAGCTGATAAAAAGGGAAATGTACCTAACTTCATACAGGCTGATCAATGGAAACAAGTACCTATCTGTGGAAAATGTGCTGTTTTCCTGGAAGCTGGTAAAAAATTTGTTCAAGAATACCTTTCTTTCAATTTATTTACTCTAAAATTTTTCGTGATCCCGAATTTCCTGTTTAAAGGAGATAATGAAGAGTTTGAAGAATTTTATGAACGTGTAGTTGATTTAAAAGGTAAAAAATACGAGAAAGGGTTAATCGAAGAGGAAGATTCTGAGGAAGAAGATAGCCTTTATTCCATTGTGAAAAATACCGATGACGTGCTGGAATTCAAATTTTTATTTTATGATCTCAAAGGTGGAGGTAAATTTATTGATATCCTAAATTATGTTGAAAGCATCCTCCCATCTTGGATGAAGAACATTTATAAAACTCAAGATATCATTAAAAATGACATTCTTTTCAAAGAAGAGAATTTAAAACTAAATTTTGGGAAAAATATTGAAGGAGACTTCATCAAATTGAGAAATTCCCAAAGCAAAGGATACATCAATCAATATAATTGGTATGCTGGTTTTTTAAGAGAATTTTTCCATTCAAAATATGATAAATACTTCTTAGATATAATTGGTTTTATTGTAGGTGGTAAATCTGTTAACAAAGATTTTTTGATTTCAAAGTTTATGGATAGAATTAAACAAGCTCATAGGACTGATCCTGAAAATGATTATTCCATGAAACTTTTAACAACACAAGCATTGATGCTTTACATGTTTTTTAACGAACTAAATTTATTGAAAGGTGTTGATAAAATGAAGATTGGTTCACATAATGAAGAAGATAATGAAAAAGAATTTTTTGAAGTCTATGGTGAGTTTATTGATACTCCAGAGAAGAAAGCTGCGTTTTTAATGGGTTTGATCACCAAAAAACTTACAGCAATACAGTATAGATCATTAGGTGCAACACCTTTCATGACAAAGTTATGGGGCCTTACATTAGATCAGAAAAAAATTCAAAAATTGTACCCTATGATAATTAACAAATTAAGAGAGTACAAAGCAGCTTATCCCGATTTAGAAGAACTCATATCCGTTAATCTATTAAAATCCAATAAAAATTGGAAACTTTCAGGAGATGAAACTAGTTTTTATTTCGTTTTAGGATTTACCCTCAATGGGTTATTTAAACAGAATAAAGAAGGTGTAAAAAATGAATAGATCAGAACTGGTTTTTTTATATGACATATCGTATGCAAATCCAAATGGCGACCCTTTAGATGAGAACAAACCCAGAATAGATGAAGATGTCGAGTTAAACATAGTTACTGATGTGCGTCTGAAACGGACTATAAGAGATTATCTCCATGATTTTAAAGACCAGGGAATTTTTGTTAAGGAAATTGAGGATGAAAATGGAAATATTCAAGATGCTAAATTAAGGGCTATGGATTATTTAATTGATGAAAATGGAGAGAAAGTGGATATAACTGACAAAAATCTTTCTTTGAGTCAAATTAAAAGAATTATGTATAATAATATTTTAAAAGAGTGCGTTGATGTTCGTCTTTTTGGTGGTACCATACCCCTTGAGATAAAAAAGAAGGGAAAAAGTTCAATAACATTAACGGGGCCAGTTCAATTCCGATTTGGAAGATCAATGCACAAAGTTGAAATGAAACATATCAAAGGTACAGGAGCTTTTGCTTCAAGTGCAGGCAAACAACAAAAAACTTTCAGAGAAGAATACATTCTCCCCTATTCATTAATTTCTTTTTATGGTGTTATAAACGAAAATGCAGCTAAAAAGACTTTGATGACTGAAGAGGATGAGTCTCTACTTGTTGAAGGAATTTGGAATGGTACTAAAAATCTTATAACCCGGTCTAAATTTGGACAAATGCCCCGATTATTATTGAAAGTTACTTACAGTGATGCAAATTACTTCATAGGTGATCTCGATAAAAAAATCAAGATTGAACACGATCTTGAAGATGATAAAAAGCTACGAAGCGTTGATGAACTACAAATTGATGTTTCTCAACTTATCATTGCTTTAAAATCAGATTTAGATAAAATAGACTCCATAAGTGTTAAATTTGATCCTGCGGTTAAATTTAGGGATAGTGTTCCAATCGAAGTAGATCTAGTTGAATATTTGGTTGAAAAGGGATTACCTGCAAGCGAATTAACTATCTAAAATTGAGGAGTTATATGATTGACAAAGTAGTGGTTTTCGATATATGGGGTGACTATGGGTATTTCCGGAGGGGATACACCACTACCTCTACAATTTCTTACCCGTTCCCCAGTAGAACTACTTTAGCCGGAATTGTTTCAGGGATACTTGGGTATGATAGAGATAGTTACTATGATCTGTTTGGACCAAAAAACAGTGCATTCGCCTTGCAAATTATTAATCCTATCAAAAAAATGAGGATAAACCTGAACTTGATAGACACCAAAACAGGATTCATTCTTTCAGACAATAAAGGGCAGCGAACTCAGTTACCAGCTGAATTTCTTAAAGATGTTAAATACCGGATATGTCTTTGGTTAGATGATGATTCAATAATGGATGAACTTTTCACGTACTTATCAAACCATAAATCAGTTTACACTCCTTATTTGGGAATATCGGAGTGCCTAGCAAATATTAAACTTGTTAAAAATAGTTTTATTGAACCTGAAGAACTTTTAGTAACAGGAGAAGATGTAAAGGTACATAGTATAATTCCAACTGAAAAGGCTAAAATAAAGATAGAACCCGGGAAAAAATATGGTGCTGTTAAGTCTCCTTCATTCATAAATGCCGAACGAATAGTAAACGAATTTCAAGAATTTTACTATGAAGAAAATGGAGATTCCATGCTTATTGTAGATGGTCAATATCATTCAATTGGTGATATGAATGTCATCTTCTTTTAAGCTCAAATCACACCCAACAAAACCTTTGGAAGTTCATTTATCCAATGTTGCCACATTTTGTCAAGAAACCGTTTTGGATAAAGAAATCAACAACAAGGATCAGTATTCAAAGATTGCATTTTTAATTGGTTTATCCCACGATTTCGCCAAATCCACAACCTATTTCCAGAAATATCTTATAGATCATGAAAAAACTGAAAAAGCCAGACATGGTCTATTATCCTCAATTTTTACTTATTATTGTGTTAAAAACTATATTCGATCCAATAAATTTGAAGATCTTTGGCACATTTCCCCTATATCATGGATTGTTGTTCTTAAACATCATGGAAACCTTCGAAACATTAAAGGAATTGATGGGGAATCTTCTAAACTAAAAGATTTAGATCTTGTGAGAAGACAACTGGCCAACATTAAAGAAAACAATTTTGAAGAAATAAAAGAATTCTATGAAAAATGGAATATTGACATTTCAAAGTTTTTAAATGAATTTGAAGAAGTTGTTAAAGATATAAAAAGAGATTTGAGGAAACTAACCCGTGCTAAAGGGCTTGATCACTACTTTTTAATTCTCTTTTTTTATTCGGTGTTATTAGATGCAGATAAGATGGATGCTTCCGGGACACACAAACCTCCCCGAGTTGAAATATCTGATAATATTGTTGATGAATATAAAACGGCTGCTTTTGAAGGTGAAAAAAGTGAAATAAATTTAATACGGGAAGAATCTTACGAGGAAGTAATTAATTCTTTAAATTTGTTGGATCTCGAGAAAGATAGAATTTTATCTATAAATTTACCAACTGGTTGTGGTAAAACTTTATCTGCCTTTTCTTTTTCATTAAAACTGCGGAAAAAAATTGAAACTGAATTTGGTTTTTTACCTAGACTAATATACTCATTACCTTTCCTTAGCATCATAGATCAAAATGCAGAAGTGGTTTCCAAAGTTTTAAGTCACGGAGCTGATGATTCAGAAATATTCTCAAACATGCTTTTAAAACATCATCATTTGTCTGATATAAGTTATAAAACTGGAAAAGAACTTGAAATCAGCTCCAATCAATCTCAATTATTAACTGAAGGGTGGTATTCAGAGATTGTCATTACAACATTTATACAGTTATTTTACAGTTTAATAACCAACAAAAACAGAGCAGCAAGGAAATTCCATAATATCGTTAATTCTATTGTTATTCTAGATGAAATTCAGTCAATACCTCATCACTACTGGGAATTAGTGAATCATTCCTTAAAATATCTTTCTAAAGAATTTAACTGTTGGGTTATATTAATGACAGCCACTCAACCTCTTATTTTTAAAGAAAATGAAGAGATTAAATCGTTAGTGGACAAAGATAAATATTTCAACGTATTTAACCGATTAGAATATGAATTTAATCTTGAACCGCAGAATTTTGATGTTTTCAAGAAATTAATTTGGGATAAAATAGTTTCTGAACCTGATAAAGATATTATGGTTGTTTTAAATACCATTAATGCTTCCCAAGAATTATACAACTATATTAAAGAAATGATTGATGAAGATCTGCCTGTAGAACCGGAAGGTATAGTTTGCTCGGATAAGCTCCAGATCATGAATATTTCTACTTTAATAATCCCTAAACATAGGTTAAAAAGGATTAAAAGGATAAATAACAATGAAAAAAGGCGCAATATTATAGTTACAACCCAAGTGGTTGAAGCAGGTGTTGATATTAGTGTTGATTTAATATATAGGGATATGGCACCATTAGACAGTATTGTACAAACTGCAGGGCGATGCAACAGAAGTAATGAAAAAGGAAAAGGGTTAGTCGAAGTAGTGAATTTAAAGGATGATAAAGCTAGGAATTTCTATTCTTATATATACAACTCAGTGTTAATAAATGCCACCGCTGATGTAATTAATTGCAATTATTCAATAGAAGAACGTGAATTTAATAGTACAGCAGTTCCAAATTATTATAAATTTGTTTCAGAGAGAGGATCTCAGGATAAATCTTTAGATTTGATAGCTTACCTTGAAAAATTAGAATTTTCGTGTATTAAAAGTGAATTTAAACTAATAAGAAATTATGAGAAAATTGATGTTTTTGTTGAAGCCGATAAGGATGCAAAAGAAATCTGGAAAAAATATAAAGAAATTACAAAAATTAAGGATAGGTTTAAAAGGAAAACTGCGTTTTTAACCATTAAACCTGAATTTTATAGTTATGTAGTCTCAGTTGATCCTAAAAAAATAGGTAAAGTTGTAAAGGAAACTGAATGGTTAGGATACCTAAATAAAGATGATTTAGACCGAAAATATGACATTGAAACGGGTTTCATTACCAACGATAAAGAAGATGTTTTCATAATTTAATCGATTTTGAGGTTTAAATGCGAGTCACAGGCGTAATGGTTCAATACTACATCGCTTGCAAGCGAGAACTCTGGTTTTTTGCAAATCAAATCAATATGAACTATGATAATGATGATATCAGTATAGGACGACATATTCATGAGAAAAGTTTCTCTAGGGAAAAGAAAAATGTTAATCTAGGCAATATTTCTTTTGATTTTGTTAAAACTGGAGAAAAGAATACTATTTTTGAAATAAAAAAATCGAGTAAGTTGGAAGAACCAGTTCGTTATCAACTTTATTATTATTTATGGAATGCTAAAAAACTTGGAAAAGAAGCTGACGGAGTCCTTGTTTATCCTAAGGAGAAAAAAAGGGAAAAGTTAACGTTAACTCCTGAAAAAGAGCAGGAAATAGAAAATATTGTTGAAGATATTGAAAGAATAGTCTCTCAACCTTTACCACCTCCAGTGATTATTAAGCCTTACTGTAAGAGGTGTACTTATTATGAACTTTGCATGGTTTAGGTGTCTATAATGAAGGATCCACTCTATATAACTTCCCATGGTATTTTACAGCGTAAGGGTAACACTCTTTATTTCGTAAATGAGGAAGGTAAAAAAGCCCTACCCATCAACAGGATTAATGAAATAAACTGTTATGGTAAAGTTTCCCTAAAATCAGGTGCGTCTTCTCTCCTACTGAAAGAAGGGATTCCTGTAAACTTTTTCAACATGTACGGATACTATGAAGGTTCACTTTATCCACGAGTGCAACTTAATTCAGGTTTAGTGGTAGTACAACAGTCTGAACATTACAGTGATCCTGAAAAAAGGGCTGCGATAGCTAGTGAAATGGTGGAAGGAATCCAAAACAATATCCTTAAAACACTTAAATATTATCTTAAAAAAGGAAAAGAAGTTGAACCATATATCCAAGATATTGAAAAAGAAGTTATAAATGGAGATGTAGCTCAGATAATGAGTAATGAAGGCAGGATATGGCATAGTTATTACCAGAGCTTCAACAAAATTCTTAAAAACTTCGAGATGGATAAAAGAGAAATACGGCCACCAACAACTGAAATAAATGCATTAATATCATTTGGTAATTCTTTACTGTATGTCAGTGCTCTTTCTGAAATATATCACACTTATTTACATCCTTCAGTTAGTTACTTGCATGAACCTGCTGAAAGGAGATTTTCTCTCGCTTTAGATATCGCAGATATATTCAAACCAGTAATCGTTGAAAGGGTTATTTTCAAACTGGTTAACAATAATATGCTGACAGAAAAGGATTTTAATCATGATGTTGGTGTTTTACTCAACGAAAAGGGGAAACGCATATTTTTAAAAGAGTACCAGGCTAAGTTGGAAACAACTATTAAGCATCCTGAGATTAAACGAAAAGTTTCCTATAAATACCTCATGAGATTGGAGTGTTACAAATTAATAAAACATGTGCTCGGCGATAAAGAGTACAGGAGCTTCAGGATGTGGTGGTAAGTGTACTTGTTAATAGTTTATGATGTAGATGTTAATAGGGTGAATAAAGTAAATAAATTCCTGAAGATGTACCTTCACTGGAGGCAGAATTCAGTTTTTGAGGGTGAAATCTCAATATCTCAATTCAAAAAATTGAAATCTGGTCTCAAAGACATTGCAAATGAAGATAAAGATTCTATTTTGATCTATAATCTTAAAGATCGCAAAAATTTCAAGTTAGAAGTTATTGGGATTGAAAAAAATCCCATCGAACTGATTCTCTAGTCCGCCTTTATAAGTAAACTACATTACTGATGGTGGACAAATACACCCCTATTATTGGAGAACTTTGCACCATTTATTGGTAAAATAACCCAAAAATCGACGCGGTTTTAAAATAGACTCAATAGTCTGGAAATCATTCTGTAACGGTTCCAACTGTACGGAATTTCCGAGTTTTAAAATAGACTCAATAGTCTGGAAATTTTTGATAGGGGTTGAACATACCATGACCTATGCAGAGTTTTAAAATAGACTCAATAGTCTGGAAATTCAGGAATGGTTTGGGAGTAAAAGCAAATTAAGGGAAGTTTTAAAATAGACTCAATAGTCTGGAAATTTGTCACATGTATCGAACGGGTTAACATGATTAGCGGGTTTTAAAATAGACTCAATAGTCTGGAAATATCTCCCCTGCTAATTGAATATAGTCAGTTTTTTGTAGGTTTTAAAATAGACTCAATAGTCTGGAAATTGAAATAGCGCGTAAGCTAATATAACAATAAAAATGTGTTTTAAAATAGACTCAATAGTCTGGAAATTATATGTTCGATTCTAAATCTTTTGATAGCAGTGTAGGTTTTAAAATAGACTCAATAGTCTGGAAATTGACAACACCGGCATTCCTTCAATTTACTTTTACTTCGCTTTAAAATAGACTCAATAGTCTGGAAATTCTTATTTGTTTTAATA
>SWCG01001008.1_pt1 | contig 10232 bp, 8 predicted proteins | sample 4690071 | NCBI WGS metagenome assembly SWCG01 (sample SAMN10267281, study PRJNA491770) | bioreactor metagenome | isolation source: DHS bioreactor inoculated with subseafloor sediment | place: Japan: off Shimokita Peninsula | collected 2012-10 | reverse complement strand
CGAAAGCGTGCTTTAGAAGAGCTTATATCGGATGCAGTTGGCATTCTTATATTTGGACCTTGTGCATTCTTTGCGCTTTACGAATTATTCTGGAGTGGCAATTTAGATGCTAAGCCAGCATCAAGTGAATGGTATCCGCCCTCTAGAATGAGGATCCGTCTCATGCTGAAGCTAATGGACGATCTGGATTTTCCTGGTAGCTTTAAGCAGGTTTCAGAACAACAGGCATCGTCACCATATGTGGATGCTGTTAATGCCTTCATTGAGGAGGCGAGACAGCTTGCCACTGTAACCGACGATAAGGCGGCGATTGATAATGAACCTGAACTCAAAATTGCATATGACTGGATGGAGTCAAGCCTAGATAAAGCACTTGAATTCGCAAAGCAAAACACTAGATCGGTAGCATTTGACTCCAGCAAAATCTTTCTTCAATTGCCAGAACTTTTGCAGAGGATAGAGCTCGGTGTACCTCCTAATGAAGTGGGAAGTCCGGGAGAGCTTCAGACAGTTGATTATAGGGCCTCCTTATTAGCTGCATGGATGTTTAAACTGCGTGGTGTTAGTCCCGTGACGGGAACCGCCTTATCTAGCAAGGAGCTGGATCAATTGCATCAAAAAACATTGAGTGCGATTGAGTATGTAATTCTTCAAGATGAATATTCCTGCCACTTTGCGAAAGCAATAAGTGAAGGAGGTGGCTAGTGAGCGTTGTTGGCCATGATGAACTGATTAAGCTACTTCATCGTGAAAGGCTTGATGATCGACTTATCATTACCCCCCTCCTTAATCGCGAGCTTCAGATCAACGAGGCTTCAATTGATATTCGTCTTGGCAATGATTTTATTGTTACACGGCGCGGAAATCTTGCGGCACTGGACCCCGCATCGCAAGATACGCGTGAACACCGATACCAGACAAAACACTTCGTTAATTTCCGTGAACGTTTCTACCTCCACCCACAAGAGCTTGTTCTTGCGGGTACATTGGAGCACTTCCGTCTGCCAGTTGATGTTGCGGCGACGGTTACGTCACGATCAAAATGGGGTCGAGCGGGTCTTGTAATTGCTACGGCGACGGCAGTTCACCCGGGCTTCTGCGGTACGATTACCTTGGAGCTATTGAATTTAGGTGAAGTGCCCCTTGTCTTATATCCAGGCACTAGTGTTGCGCAAATTGTATTCTCCTACTGTGTTGGGGGCACGCCATACGACGGCGATATGGCGCACAGAACAGGCGCTCATTTTGCGGGACTGTCGACCGATAGGAAGATGACCGATAGGGAGTTTTGGCTTAAACGTCGTACAGACGATTGATATGATCAGCAGTTGATTGATCCATGAATGTTGCTTCTCAAGCCAAAATTGTTCCCAGCTTTGTTCCCATGTTAGGCATAATCGACATGGTAATTATATAGAAAACAATAGGTAATATTTTTCTTTACCATTCTGTATCGGCAAATAATCCTGCCGGACTCGCTCCGGAAGAGGGGCCGGGGTATGCCATCGCGGCAATGGCCTGGTCATCATTCCGTCACGGAATCTTCACGGACCTGCAATCCCCATGCACCATACTGGCGCGGACCTCATCAAGGGGAGATATCCCATGCTGGATCACATCCTGAGACAGGTGCAGTCCTACACCCGGACCCACGGTGCGGCCCCCAATGCGGTGCTGATCAGTGCCGAACATCTACAGATCCTGCAAGACCTGTATCCGAGGTTGTTCGACAGGGATCCGCAGCTGGAGCTGGGCTTTCGTTTCATCGTGGTACCGGGTTCCGAGAGCCCGCATCCGCGTGCGGCGCATGTGCCGGAGCGACGCAGTTCATTGCAGCGCAACGCTGCCTGAAACGCGCGCCGGGGGTAGGATCAGGGTAGCCCCCGGATTCCTCGTTCCAGGCGTTTCAACAGGGTCGCGTCCGGGTGCCGGCCATAGCGCAGGGCGATGTAGTCGCGGCTGATGGCGCGGATGTTTTCCGCCTGCCGCGGCAGCAGGGCCGCCGCCCGGCGCGCGAATTCCTCCGGCCCCTCCGGGCCATGGCGGCGGATGCCGTGCCGGGCCAGCTTGCGACAGAAACGGTCCCAGAGTAGCCGTGCCGGTTCCGGGCGCGACCCGGGCCGGTACAGGATCAGCAGGGCCAGCAACGCCAGCACCAGCACCAGGGCGACGGCCAGCAGGCGGGCAATGCCCTGCCAGGAGAGGTCCGGAAAGCCCAGCCCCGCCAGCAGTTGCCGCTGCCGTTCGGGGCCATAGCCGAGCACCCACTGGTTCCAGCGATTGTTGAGGGCGTCCTGGTAGATGCGCAGGCGCTCCAGGCCACTCAGTACCCGCTCGCTGGCGGGCAGGCGGAAGTCCACGGCCTCGCCCTCGCGCATGGGGCGTGGATCGATGCCACGCTCGATGCGTTGCGGCGCCACCGCGGCGGTGGGATCCACTCGCCACCAGCCCTCGCCCTCCAGCCACACCTCGGCCCAGGCATGAGCATCCGACTGGCGCACCACCAGGTAGTCACCCACCGGGTTGCGCTCCCCGCCCAGGTAGCCCGTCACTACCCGCGCCGGCAGGCCCGCCGCGCGCATCAGCGTGGTGAAGGCGGCGGCGTAGTGTTCGCAGAATCCGCGCCGCGTCTCGAACAGGAATTCATCCACCGGATCCCGCTCCAGGCGCGGCGGGTTCAGGGTGTAGACGAAAGGCTGCTCGTGAAAGTGACGCAGCGCCTGCCCCACCAGCTGGCGCGGCGATGTTGCCTGCTGGCGCCAGCCGTCCGCCAGATCCCGCACCCGTGCACTGGTGCCCGGGGGCAGCTGGCGACTGCGCGCCAGCCGCGCCGGGTCTTCCTCGGCGGCGAATACCTGGTGGGAGGTGACCTGGTAGCGCAGGCGTTCGCGCACCGGGCGGGCCGCGAGCAGCTGGTAGTCCGCTTGCAGGCGCGCGCCGGGCACCCCGCTGGCGGGACGGTCCAGGGCCAGCAAGGAGCGTTCGCCGTGGGGCTCCAGGGTCACCTGGTGGACGAGGCCATCATCCAGCGGTAGCGGCACGAAGCCTTCGGGTTCCCGTGACGGGTCGCCCGGCGTCCAGCGGCGGCCATCGGTATGTTCGAACACCGGCCCACGCCAGTAGCGCAGCGCCGGTGGCGGGATCTCGCCGGCGAACTCTACCCGGAAGGCCACCGCCTCCGATTGGGCCAGGGCGCTGATGCGGCCCGGCTCCATTTCATTGCTCAGGCCCGTGACCCCGCTGTGGGCATCGCGGGGCAGGTTCCAGAGCGGGCCGGGGATGCGCGGGAACAACAGGAACAGGATCAGCATCAGCGGCAGGGCCTGCAGCAGCATGGAGCCCGCCAGGCGCGCCGAAGCCGGCAGCGGCCGACTGCCGGCGGGGTCGCTGAAGGCCACCCAGACGCTGGTGATCACCAGGGTGGTGGCCAGCAGGTAGAGGGCGGTGGGTACCGACTGGCTGAACAGCAGCTGCACCACGAGCAGGAAATAGGACAGGAATATCAGCAGGTTCAGATCCCGCGGCCCCCTCAGCTCCAGGAACTTGAGGGCCAGCAGCAATACCAGGAGGGCGGCGCCCGCTTCGCGGCCGAGCAGGGTGCCGAACTGGACGACCATGGCCGTGGTGGCGAGCAGCAGCAGGAGCAACCGCGTCCAGCCCCCCGGGGCCGGGCGCTGGCGCAGGCCCAGGTTGAGGCGCCAACCCACCACCAGCAGCCAGGCCAGGGTGGCGGCGAGGGGCAGACGTAGCAGGTGCGGCGCGGCGGTCAGCAGCAGCATCAGGGCCAGGCCCAGCCACAGGGCGCGGCGTGGATGCCAGGGTACCGTGGCGGCGCTCATGGCGGCGTACCCTGGTCCGCCAGGGCGCGCAGGCAGCGCTCGCGATGGGCCGGCCCCTGGTCCGGTTCCAGGCGGCAGGACGGCAGGCGCAGACCGAAATGCCGCTGCTCCGCGGCGGCATCCAGCACCCAGCGGCACAGCACCGACAATCGCGTCTCGGCATCCAGGCCCGCCAGCGTCTCCCAGTCGAACCAGCATTCCTCCACCCGGTCGCCGCCGAACTCCTTGGTGAGCATGCCCTGGCCGCGGGCCACGGCCTTCCAGTGCACATGGCGTAGGGAATCACCGCTGTGGAACTGGCGAAAGCCCCGGAAATCATCACTGCCACGGCCCTGGTCGCCGGCCTCGCTGGGCTGGCGCGGGGCCTGGGGTGGGGGCGGTGCCTGCGTCGGGCGCGGATAGACCCAGGCCGCCTGGTCGAGGCGCAACCGCGTCCAGGCGCGGAACAGGCCGAGCGGAAAGCGGGTTTCCAACAGCAGCGTGCCGGCCTGCAGGCGCCCGCGCCGGGGCGCTTGGCGCTGCAGCCACAGGGACAGGGTTTGGCCGGCGGGCAGGCTGGCGATTGCCGGTGCGTCGGCCTCCAGCCAGGCGCGGATGGCGGGCCGCTCGCGGGTGTCGGGATTGCGCAGACGCAGCTCGAACCCGGCCGGCCCGCCGGCGAAGGCATCGCGGCTTGCGCCGGCATGGACCTCCAGGCCGGTGAGGTTGCGATAGGTGTGGTAGAGAGCCACCTGCCCAAGCCCTGCGAGCAGGAAGGTCAGTCCATAGGCCAGGCTGTTGTTGTAGTTGATGGCACCCAGCAACATGATCACCAGCAGCAGGGCGAAGCCCCAACCCTGGCGGGTGGGCAGGATGAAGACCTGGCGGTAGGCCAGCCGCACCCGGCCTGCGCGATCCGGTGTGGCGATGCGGCTGTCCAGGAACCAGCGGATCGGGTTGGCCAGGGTCATTTCAGGGAATGGCCAGCTCCAGCAGCGGCCGCAACACCCGCGCCGGGTCCCCATCCTCCCGGTCGCGGCCCTGCAGCCGGTGGCCCACCACCCCGGGCAGCACCGCCTGCACATCCTCGGGCAACAGGTAGTCGCGGCCTGCCAGCAGGGCCCAGGCACGGGCGCCGCGCAAGAGGGCAAGGCCCGCGCGCGGCGACAGGCCGGTGGCATAGTGGGTCGATTCGCGGCTGAACTCCAGGAGCGACTGCACATAATCGATGAGGGCGGGGCTGGCATGGACGGCGGCGGCCTGCTCCTGCAGGGCGCGCAGGCCCGCCGTGTCCACCACCGGGAGCAGGGCGGCGGTCAGGGCGCGGCGGTCGGCGCCGGCCAGCATTTCCCGCTCCGCCGCGGCACCGGGATAGCCCAGTTCGATGCGCATCAGAAAGCGGTCGAGCTGGGATTCGGGCAGCGGGAAGGTGCCGATCTGGAAGGTGGGGTTCTGGGTGGCGATGACGAAGAAGGGTTCCGGCAGTTTGCGGGTCTCACCCTCCACCGTGATCTGGCCTTCCTCCATGGCCTCCAGCAGGGCACTCTGGGTCTTGGGCGTGGCGCGGTTGATCTCGTCGGCCAGGATCAGCTGGGAAAACACCGGCCCGGGATGGAACTGGAAGCCGCCCGCGGCGCGGTCATAGATGGACACGCCGAGGATGTCCGCCGGCAGCAGGTCGCTGGTGAACTGGATGCGCTGGTAATCCAGCCCCAGGGTGCGGGCCAGCACATGGGCCAGGGTGGTCTTGCCGACGCCGGGCAGGTCCTCGATGAGCAGGTGGCCGCGCGCCAGCAGGCAGGCCACCGCCAGGCGGATCTGCACTTCCTTGCCGAGGATGATGGAGCCGACGCTGTCGAGGATGGCCTGTAGGGTCTTGTCCATGGGCTCCATGATCACATAAAAACCGGTGTTTGCCATGATCCCGAAGTCTGGCACCCGTAGGGGCGGGCTCTGCCCGCGAACCGGTTTGGCACATTATTCGCGGGCAGAGCCCGCTCCTACCCTGGTTTCCGGCCCTGGATCCATGGCCAGCGATTCTGGCGGCTGGCGGCGGATTTCCGTAGACTAGACGGTCCTTCCGAGGAAATTCCATGGACTATTCACAGGATTTCGATGTCATCGTGGTCGGCGGCGGCCACGCCGGGACCGAGGCCGCATTGGCCGCGGCGCGCCTGGGTGCGCGTACCCTGCTGCTGACCCATAACATCGAGACCCTGGGGCAGATGAGCTGCAACCCCGCCATCGGCGGCATCGGCAAGGGCCACCTGGTGAAGGAGATCGACGCCCTGGGCGGCATCATGGCCCGTGCCGCCGACCATGCGGGCATCCAGTTCCGCACCCTCAATGCCAGCAAAGGGCCGGCGGTGCGCGCCACCCGCGCCCAGGCCGATCGTGCCCTCTACAAGGCCTTCGTGCGCGAGGCCCTGGAAAACCAGCCCAATCTCACCCTGTTCCAGCAGGCCGTGGACGACCTGCTGGTGGCGGGCGAACGGGTCACCGGCGTGGTCACCCAGATGGGGTTGCGCTTTCACGCCTCCACCGTGGTGCTGACCGTGGGCACCTTCCTCGGCGGGCGCATCCACATCGGGCTCGAGAACCATGAAGGCGGCCGCGCCGGTGACCCGCCCAGCAATGCCCTGGCACGACGCCTGCGCGAACTGCCGTTCCGGGTGGAGCGCCTCAAGACCGGCACGCCGCCGCGCATCGACGGCCGCAGCCTGGACTATGGCCGCCTGCAGGAGCAGCCCGGCGACGATCCGGCGCCGGTATTCTCCTATATGGGCAGCCTGGCGGATCATCCGCGCCAGGTGTCCTGCTTCATCGCCCACACCAATGAACGCACCCATGACATCATCCGCGGCGGCATGGACCGCTCGCCCATGTATACCGGCATCATCGAGGGCGTGGGGCCGCGCTACTGTCCCTCCATCGAAGACAAGGTGGTGCGCTTCGCCGACAAGGGCTCGCACCAGGTGTTCGTGGAGCCGGAAGGCCTGCATACCCACGAGGTCTATCCCAACGGCATCTCCACCAGCCTGCCCTTCGATGTGCAGCTGGCCTTGGTGCGCTCCATCGCGGGCTTCGAACAAGCCCACATCACCCGCCCCGGCTACGCCATCGAATACGATTACTTCGATCCGCGCGACCTGCGCTATTCCCTGGAAACCAAATACCTCGGCGGCCTGTTCTTCGCCGGCCAGATCAATGGCACCACCGGTTACGAGGAGGCGGCGGCCCAGGGCCTGCTGGCGGGCCTCAACGCCGCGCGCCAGGCCCTGGGGCAGGAGCCCTGGTGGCCTGGGCGCGACCAGGCATACCTGGGCGTGCTCATCGACGACCTGATCACCCGCGGCACCCTCGAGCCCTACCGCATGTTCACCAGCCGCGCCGAGTATCGCCTGCTGCTGCGCGAGGACAATGCCGATCTGCGCCTGACACCACGGGGCCGCGAGCTGGGCCTGGTGGACGATGCGCGCTGGGCGCATTTTGAACAGCAGCAGGCCGCGGTGCAGGCGGAGCAGCAACGCCTGGCGGGATTGCTGGTGCGCCCCGACTCCGCCATGGCGGCGGCCCTCAATGCGCACCTGGAGAATCCGCTGGTGCGTGAGCACCGCGCCATGGAACTTCTGCGCCGTCCGGAACTCGATTATGCACGCCTCACCGCCATCGACGGCATCGGTCCCGGCGTGGCCGATCCCCGCGTAGCCGGGCAGGTGGAGGTGCAGGTCAAGTACGCCGGCTATATCGAGCGGCAGCAGCAGGAGATCGAGCGCCAGCGCCGCCACGAACAACAGGCCTTGCCAGTGGAGCTGGACTACGCTCAGGTACGCGGCCTGTCCGCCGAGGTGCGCGAGAAGTTCAGCCGCGTGCGTCCCGAAACCCTGGGTCAGGCGGCGCGCATTCCCGGTGTCACCCCGGCCGCCATATCGCTGCTGCTGGTGCACCTGAAAAAACAGGGCACACGGCAGGCCTCGTCCCCGGAGCGGGTCGTCGGCCAGCAAGGCGCCTGAACCTGAATCATGTTGCGGACGCCCCTACCCCCGATCACTGGATGGCAAATATGACTCCCCAAGCACGGCTGCAAGCCGGTCTGCAGGCCCTCCATTTGCCGCTTTCCACGACGGTGCAGGAACAGCTGCTGCAGTTCGTGCAACTGCTCATCAAGTGGAACCGCGTGTATAACCTGACCTCGGTACGCAAGCCCGATGACATCATCGTGCGCCACATCCTCGATTCCCTGGTGGTGGTGCCGCACCTGGAGGCGCGGCGGGTGCTGGACGTGGGCACGGGCGCCGGCCTGCCCGGCATCCCCCTGAGCCTCGCCTGCCCGGATACGCAATTCGTGCTGCTGGACAGCAATAACAAGAAGGTCCGTTTCGTGCGCCAGGCCATCGCCGAAATGGGCCTGGACAATGTCAGCGTGGAGCAGACCCGGGTGGAGGACTACCGGCCTGACCAGCCCTTCGATGTGGTGGTCAGCCGCGCCTATTCCTCCCTGGCCGAGATGCATGCCCAGGTGGAACGCCTGCTGGCCCCCGATGGTCGCCTGCTGGCCATGAAGGGCGTCTATCCCCTGGCGGAGATGGATGCCCTGAAGGAGGCCGGCATCGCCTCGGAAGTCGTTCCCCTGCAGGTGCCGGGGCTGGACGCGGAGCGGAATCTGGTTATCCTGAAGGCCTCATGAGTCGCATCATCGCCATTACCAACCAGAAGGGCGGCGTGGGCAAGACCACCACCTCCGTGAATCTGGCCGCCTCCCTGGCCGGCACCCGGCGCCGTGTGCTGCTGGTGGACCTGGATCCGCAGGGCAACGCCACCATGGGCAGCGGCGTCGACAAGCACGAGGTGGAACTCAGCGCCTACGAACTGTTGCTGGGCCATGCCCCCGCCGAGGCCATCATGGTCCAGGCCACCGAGGCCGGCTACCACCTGATCCCGAGCAATGCCGACCTCACCGCCGCCGAGGTGGAGCTGATGCAGCTGGAGGGCCGCGAGACCCGGCTGCGCGACGCCCTGGAGTCGGTGCGCGAGCGCTTCGACTACATCCTCATCGATTGCCCGCCGACCCTGAACATGCTCACCATCAATGCCCTCACCGCCGCGCACGGGGTGCTGATCCCCATGCAGTGCGAATACTATGCCCTCGAGGGGCTGTCGGCCCTGATGGACACGGTGGAGCAGATCCGCGCCGCCGTGAACCCGGGGCTGGAGATCGAGGGCCTGCTGCGCACCATGCACGATGCCCGCAACAACCTGGCCAACCAGGTATCGGACCAGCTGCTGGAGCATTTTGGTGACAAGGTCTACCGCACCATCATCCCGCGCAACGTGCGCCTGGCCGAGGCCCCCAGCCACGGCCTGCCCATCCTCAAGTACGACCAGGCCTCGCGCGGCTCCCTGGCCTACCTGGCCCTGGCTGGCGAGCTGGTGCGGCGCGAGCAGGAGCGCCAGCAGCAGGAAGCGGCGGTATCCTAGGGGACAGACTTAAGTCTGTCCCCATGCAACTGCTTCCATTATGATGGGCGCCTTATCCGATACGACCCGACCCCATGGCAGCCAAGAAACGCGGACTAGGAAAAGGACTCAACGCCCTGCTCGGCAGCAGCGTGGCACGCGCCGCGGCCACGCCGGCGTCGGCCGTCCTGTCGCCGGAGTCCGCGGCCGCCGAGGGCGAGCTGCGTAGCCTGCCCGTGGAGCGCATCCAGCGCGGCGCCTATCAACCACGTATCGATATGCATACCGAAAGCCTCCAGGACCTGGCCGATTCCATCAAGGCCCAGGGGGTGGTGCAGCCCATCGTGGTGCGGCTGGTGAGCAAGGGGCAGTACGAGATCATTGCCGGTGAGCGCCGCTGGCGCGCCGCGCAACTGGCCGGTCTGACCGAGATCCCCGCCGTGGTGCGCGAGGTGGACGACCGCGCCGCCATCGCCATGGCCCTGATCGAGAACATCCAGCGCGAGAACCTCAATCCCCTGGAGGAGGCCAACGCCCTGGAACGACTGATCCGCGAATTCGAGCTCACTCACCAGCAGGCGGCCGAGGCCGTGGGGCGTTCCCGCGCCGCGGTGAGCAACCTGCTGCGCCTGCTGGAGCTGCACGACAGCGTCAAGGAAATGGTGCAGAAGGGGCAGCTGGAGATGGGCCATGCCCGTGCCCTGCTGGCCTTGCCCTTGAAGGGCCAGCCCGACGCGGCGCACCAGGTGGCCCACCGGGATCTCACCGTGCGGGCCACGGAGCGGCTGGTGAAGCAGTTGCTCACCCATCCCGCGGACGCGACTCCGGCGCCCACCCGGGCACAGTCCCCCGACCTGCTGCGCCTGGAACAGGACCTGGGGGATCGTCTCGGTGCGCGTGTACAGGTCAAGCATGGCAAGGGTGGCAAGGGCCAGCTGGTGATCCAGTACAACAGTC
>SWCG01000723.1_pt1 | contig 10241 bp, 8 predicted proteins | sample 4690071 | NCBI WGS metagenome assembly SWCG01 (sample SAMN10267281, study PRJNA491770) | bioreactor metagenome | isolation source: DHS bioreactor inoculated with subseafloor sediment | place: Japan: off Shimokita Peninsula | collected 2012-10 | reverse complement strand
CCACCCTTTTCCATTAAGAGATTCGTGCTCCGATCCTTCGTCCCTACAAGATCATGAATTACACCTGTTCTATAGAATGGTAGCCTGGTCAATGGCGGCGAGTGTTGATCAAGATAAAGAGGAAATATAGGGATTTTCGCTGACAATAATCAATTATTGTTGGTTTTACCCTTTTTTCTGGGCTGTGATGATGACATGTTCCGGGGGGAATTCTACACCGGGTGTGAGGATGTCAACATCCTGCAGCCAGTGGTCGTAATCCACGCTTAATAGCCGATACTCCTGGATGATAAAGTCGTTCTCTACCAGCATGCGACGCATTTCATCTTCGTGAAAATACTGGTAACTCTCCTGCCGCTCGCGTTCCCAGAGTGGTTTGCCTAAAAAGATGATCTTGGTGACGTAGCTGGTGAAATCTCGCGAGCTGAGGGTGATCTTCCCGGCGACATCTTGTTGATATTGGATGCGGAATGGTTTGTATTCACGGGCGAAGGTCTGAAATTTCATCCAGGCATCAGGATTTTGAAAGCGGATCTGTATCGGAGAGTCAAGTGCACCAGCGGCTTCGAGTCCATCAAAGAGGATCAGATACCCACCGGGTTTGATGGTTTGTGCCAGGTCTGCAAAGCTGGTGTGTACATTTGCTTTCCCGATAGGGACATTGATCTCTCCCAGCGAGGGATCATAGGCGTCTGAGAAGACGTGGTGCAGGGCGTTCACCAGAAGCAATAAATCGAATTGCCCCTGAGATTCTAACAGTGCTTTGTCTGTAAAATCACCAGCGAGAAATCGAATCGAGGGAAAATTTTTGCGCGCCACTGCCAGGGCGTTCAAATCGCGGTCAATTCCGATGCTGGTTTGTTCACCGGATGGGCTGCCATGCGCGTCTACCAGAGAGCCGATGATCTGGGCTTCTCCGCAGCCGGCTTCGAGAATCCGCATGGGATGGCTGGATTGGCGTATCAACCTTGAGGCTTGCAGGATGACTTCACCCTTACCCTGCCCCTGCAGGTATTGCAGTCGGGTTTCCCAATAAAAATCCCAGAAAGGGTTTGATAGCATATAACCATTTTAATGGAGATTTGGATTTAGTTTAGTTTAAAGTTGACAGTCCACAGTTGACAGGAAGAAGCTTAAAGCTCAAGGCTCAAAGCTGAAAGGCGAATGGCGAAAGGCGAAAGGCGAAAGGTCAAATTCCCCCTAACACCCAACACCTGAACCCTACACCCTAAGTCCTCAATCCTCAACCCTCAGCCCTCAACCCTCAACCCTCAACCCTCAACCCTAACCAAAAGAATATACAAAGATTATACAATCCTTTGATGACTACCAGGGAACCGGTGATAATTAGATCATAAGGAATGAAATTGATGAAAAATTTTACGAATACATTTCGGGTGAAGGCACCGATCCAGGCGGTGGCGGATTTTCACAGCAGTACCACTGCTCTCATGCGTCTGACACCTTTTCCGGTGATTGTTCAGATTCACCATTTGGAACCATTAGGGGAAGGCTCGATGGCGGAATTCACGATGTGGTTTGGACCATTCCCGGTGCGATGGGTGGCGCAACATGTGCAGGTTGATCCATTGAATGGGTTTACTGATATGCAAACTGCCGGACCAATGCTGATATGGGAACACACCCATTCTTTTAGAAAAATATCTGATCAGGTGACAGAAGTCAGGGACTATATTGAATATGCTTACAGACCTGGGTTAAAACACCTTTGGACGCGATTATTATACGCACCGATCATGCTGCGGGTACTTTTTCTGTATCGAGCTTTTGTGACAAAAAATGCTGCTGCAAGCCTGTTGCAACTTTGATCAATCCCGAGGTGTCATCGCCTCGGGATAAGGAATTGCAGTCATAGTAGGGTTAGATCGTTGCAGGGCAGTTGTCAAATCCGAAAATCTAATGGAAGAGCATAAAAATCAGGCCCTGACCATTACCGAATGCCACCACCAGACCGGCGAAGACGACTGAAACCATGGTCATCAGTTTGATCAGGATGTTCAGCGAAGGACCGGCGGTGTCTTTGAAGGGATCGCCAACGGTATCTCCAATCACAGCAGCCTTGTGGGCTGGGGAACCTTTTCCGCCAAATTTGCCCACTTCGATATATTTTTTGGCATTGTCCCAGGCACCACCCGCATTCGACATGGTGATGGCCAGCGAAAGCCCGGTGACAAGCGCACCTGCCAGCAGACCGAGTACGCCAGCGATGCCGAAAACGATGCCCACCATGACCGGAATGATGATGGCCACCATGGCAGGAGCGATCATTTCGCGTTGGGCTGCGGCGGTACTGATGGCCACACAGCGGGCGTAATCCGGGCGACCGGTACCTTCCAGGATGCCTTCAATATCACGGAACTGGCGGCGAACTTCTTCCACCATGCCGGTAGCCGCCCGGCCAACAGCGCGCATAGTCATGGCAGAAAAGAAGAAGGCGGTGGCAGCGCCGGTGAAGAGCCCTGCCAACACAGCTGGGTTCAGGAGGGAGACGTTGTAAAAGTCCATGAAGTTATCCATGGTCATCAGCATGACCGGAATCATCTCACCACGCACTAATAACGAGTCGACATGGCGCAGTTCAGATAGCACCAGGCGGATTTCTTCCAGATAGGCAGCCAGGAGTGCCATGGAGGTGAGCGCGGCTGAGCCAATCGCAAAGCCTTTGCCGATGGCAGCGGTGGTGTTGCCTACCGCATCCAGTTCATCCGTGCGCTGACGCACACTACGGTCAAGCCCTGCCATTTCGGCATTGCCACCGGCGTTATCAGCGATGGGTCCATAGGCATCGGTTGCCAGGGTGAACCCCAGTGTGGAGAGCATACCCACGGCAGCAATCCCGACCCCGAAGAGTCCCATGAGCAGATTATTGACACCACCAGCCACGTAGTAACTGACCATAATGCCGATCACCACGGCTGCGACCGGAATACCACCGGATTCCATACCGACCGCCATCCCTTCGATCAGGGCGGTGGCGGAGCTTGTTTCTGCCTGTTCGGCTATATCCTGAGTGGGTTTGAAGGCGTGAGAGGTGTAATATTCAGTAGATTTACCGATGATCAGACCTACCGCCAGACCCGCCAGAACGCAGATCCAGATGGCGAACCAGTTTGGTAACCCCAGGACATACAATAATGGCAAAGAAAGCACTGCGATCCCGAGTGAACTGAGGTTTAACCCGCGACTGAGGGATGCGATTAATTGGCTTTGGCTGGCATCGTCGTGGGTGCGCACCAGATAGATGGCGAGAATGGAGAGAACGATGCCCAGTGCCGCCAGGACGATCGGGGCGGTGATGAAAATCAATCCGGTTTCCAAAGGGGTTTTTCCCGGGATCAAACCTGGTCCTGCCAATGTAACGGCTGCCACCCCCAGGGCTGAAGTTGCCAGAATGGAACCGGCATACGATTCATACAGGTCAGCGCCCATACCGGCCACATCACCCACATTATCACCGACATTATCGGCGATGGTCGCGGGGTTGCGCGGATCATCCTCGGGAATATTGGCTTCCACTTTGCCCACCAGATCGGCACCAATATCGGCAGCTTTCGTGTAAATGCCGCCACCCACGCGGGCAAAGAGTGCCTGTGTGGAGGCTCCCATCCCGAAGCTAAGCATGATGGCAGTAATCTGCGGTAAGGGGTTGGCAGTCAGGCTGATGAAATTATTGGGGAAAAGTACCGGGAATCCAAAGTAAAGTAAGAGGAACCAGAGGGTGATATCCAGCAAGGCAAACCCAACCACGACCAGGCCCATCACCGCGCCGGCTCGCAATGCCACCTGTAGACCTGAATTCAGGCTTTTACTGGCAGCGTGGGCAGCTCGGGCAGAGGCATTGGTGGCGGCTTTCATTCCAAAGAAACCACACAGACCGGAGAAAAATCCGCCCGTCAGGAAAGCGAAAGGAACGATGGGATTTTGCAGTTTGAAAAATGATAATACCAGGAAGATGATGAACAATATTGCGAAAACAATGCCTACCACACGATATTGACGTGAGAGATAAGCCATGGCACCTTCACGCACAGCCTGGGCGATGAATTTCATTTTATCGTTGCCTTCCGGCTTTTGCATCATTTGTTTATAAAAAAGAACAGCGAAGAAAAGAGCCACGATCGCGGTGATGGGTCCCAACCACCATAAAAGTGGTAAGGCTGCTCTATCCGCGCCAGTTTCCGTCAGTACCGTCAGGGCTGTCATTGTTCCCTCCATAAGTAAAATTTCCTCCATCATGAAATCTTGGTTTCATCTTCGTGGTCTGTTTGTTGTGGGTGGTGACCCACTCATTACACCCGCTAACTCGAGATAGAAAATGAAATGGTATCTTATTCTATTTTTTCTCTTTCAAGAACAGTAATTATATCGGATTTTAGGGGAGATAGGAAGTGTCGCAGGTTGTCAGGGAGGAATGATGCAGTTAATTTTGAGGAAAACATCAAACAATTAAGCCAAAAATTCGGACAAAATTAGTCCAATATGCCAAAAAGCTGCCAATTTTGGGCAATTTTGCCTTAAAACATGCACATTTAGGCAGGTTGTCAGAATGAATTTTTTCGGTCATACTGGTGTCAAATCTAGAACAATATTTCTATAAAGAAAGGAACGCTATGACCGAAACAGACTCACAGAATCCCCCCGTAAAACCTGTTACCAAATTGCTGCTGCTTTCGGAGATGGCAGTGATGGGTGATGACCTATCGAATTATGCCCTCGAGGATGTTATTACCTTCCTGAGAAAGCTAATCTGGCGCTATTACGAATACATCGATGAAAAATTGGAAAATGATGAAGACTGGGGCAAGGCGATGGAGATTTTGGGGCGGGCAGCAGCTCGCTTGGGACGCCTGGTGGAGATCCGCAAAAAGGTTTGTGATGGCGCGAATACCAAAACGACGCTGCATCAGGAAGTGCTGGAGATTCTGGCTGAAATTGATCATTTGATCATTGAAAAGGATCAGGATGTTAATGCCTAAAGAAAAACGCGCTCTCAAATCCGCTCTCAGCGATCCCTGCCATTTTGCAACCCTGGGTGGATTAACCTTACGTGCGTACCAGCGTGACGTGGCCCTGGCAGTCAGTTCCTCAGTGTTGAAAGCTAGTGGTTATTCCTTTGTGGTCATGTTTCCCCGCCAAAGTGGCAAAAACGAACTGCAGGCCCAGTTAGAAGCCTATTTCTTAATGCGTTTCATCCACATTGGCGGGGAACTGGTCAAAATTTCACCCACCTGGAAGCCGCAGAGCCAGAACGCCATGCGCAGGTTGCAGCGGGTGCTCAGCCGGCACCCCTTGTTGCAGGAAGCCTGGCAGAAAGATTCGGGCTACCGTTTCAGTGTGGGGCGGGCAAGCATCACGTTTCTCTCCGGTTCCCCGGAAGCCAATATCGTCGGTGCCACTGCCTCAACCCTCTTACAGGTGGATGAAGCTCAGGATGTGTCGCTGGAGAAGTATGACAAGGAGATTGCCCCGATGGCAGCCAGTACCAATGCCACCCGTGTTTTTTGGGGAACCGCCTGGACCGAAGACACCCTGCTGGCAAGAGAATTGCGCCTGGCACAGAAAATTGAAACCAGAGACGGCATCCAGCGCGCATTTGTTTTGAGCGCGGATGATGTTGCCCGTGAGGTGCCCGCCTACGGTTTGTTCGTGCAAAAACAAATTGCCATGTTGGGGCGCGATCACCCGCTGGTGCGCACGCAGTTCTTTTCTGAAATTCTGGAGAATGGCGGCAGGCTCTTCCATGATGGCCGTCTGGCTATCTTAAAAGGCGGGCATGGGTTGCAAACCAGCCCGCAAAGCGGGTCAATCTATGCCTTTTGCCTGGATGTAGCCGGGGAGGATCAGGGTTTGAGCGCAGCCGGTGTGCTGAGCAACCCGCAGCGGGATTTCAGTGCGCTGACGATCTTCGCTATCCATAGTCAGCCAACTGCCTGGGGGATGCACCAGAATCATTACCGGGTGGTTCAGCGCCGAGCCTGGCAGGGTATCTCGCAGAGCAGTTTGTTCGAGCAATTGCTGGCACTGGCGAAACTCTGGAATCCCAGGCAGGTAGTGGTGGATGCCAATGGCGTGGGGGCCGGGATTGCCTCATTTTTACAAAGAGCATTGCCGGGGCGAGTCATCCCCTTTCAATTTACAGCAGCCAGTAAAAGCCGCCTGGGTTGGGATTTTCTGGGTCTGATCGACAGTGGCCGCATTAAAGATTACCGGGAAGATACCGACGAACAACGCCAATTCCTGGCGCAGGCGCGCGCTTGTAAATCCAGCACCTCGATTGGTCCGGAACGCCTGTTACGCTGGCAGGTTCCGGCCGGGACGCGTGATGAGCAGGGGCAAGCCGTGCACGATGACTGGTTGATCTCGATGGCTTTGTGCGCGGTGCTGGAAACACAACCCTTACAGCCCGGGCAGCAGACCACTATTATTGCGGCCGCGGACCCATTAAAGGATATGGACTTTTCCAATCATGGCAGGAAAGGCAAACGCTTTTAGATTTTTTATGCAGCAAACAAGGAGTGATATGAAGATCAACATACTTAACCAAATTCGACAATTATTTACCCCACAGCGCCGGCAATCCTTGCAGACCCTGCCAGATTGGCCTTTCAGCCTGGCACCGTTCGAGTCACGTGACCGGCTGCCGTATGATCAGCAGACCATCCTGCAGCAGGCACTGGAAGCCTGGCGCAGCAATCCGTTGGCGCGCCGGATTGTGGGGCTGACCAGTCAGTATGTGGTAGGAGGCGGTATCCGCATAAGCTGCGATCACACAGAGACGGAACAATTTTTAAATCTCTGGTGGCGGCATGAATTGAACCAGTGTGCACTGCGCATCTATGAATGGTGTGATGAACTGACGCGGGCCGGTGAGCTGTTTTTTCTGCTTTCCAGTGATGCCGCCGGGATGACCTATGTGCGGGCGGTACCGGCGGCCCAGATCACTGCCATTGAGACGGCAGAGCATGATTTGCAACAGGAGTTCAGCTATTTGCAGCAACTGGAGGGGCTCAACCATGAGAGCCGTACCTGGCTGGCTTATGACAGCCGCAACGATTCACCCGAGCAACCTGTGATGGTGCACTTTGCCATCAACCGTCCCCCCGGGGCGGTGCGCGGGGAAAGCGACCTGGCACCGCTGTTGGTGTGGTTGAACCGCTATGCAGTCTGGCTGGAGGACCGAGCGCGCCTGAACCGTTATCGCAACGCTTTTTACTTTGTGGTCAAATCACGCTTTTTAAGTGAAGCCGAACGGGCGGCCCGGCAGTCGGTCTTGAATTCAGTGCCACCCACCCCGGGCTCGATTCTGGTCACGGATGAATCGGAACAATGGGAGGTGATCCACCCAAGGCTGGAGAGTCACGAAGCCAGCGCGGATGGATTGAGCATCAAAAAGATGATTGCGGCTGGCGCTGGTTTGCCCCTGCACTTTCTGGCAGAACCGGAATCCTCCACTCGCAGCACGGCTGAGGCTGCCGGCGGCCCAACTTTCCGGCATTTTGAACAGCGCCAGTTGTTCTTCAGCGAGATGCTACGCCAACTAGCTGTGATGGCTGTACGCCGCAGAGCCATGTTTGACCGCAGCATTGATCCCAAAGCCAGTATTCAGGTACAGGCGGCTGATTTGAGTGCCCGCGATAACGCTGCCCTGGCGATTGCCACCCAGGCTGCCAGCAACACCTTCTTTGATCTCTTCGACCGCGGGTTGATTGATCGCGAAGAACTGTTGCGCATGGTTTACCGCTTTGCCGGGGAGGTGCAGGCGCAGGATACAAACCCAGTGGACGTGGGCGACCCGGCTCGCCAGGTGGTCGGCAAACATGGGGTGGGGAAGACAGGCAGCAACAAAGTAATTAACCCCGAAAACGCAGAGCCACGCGGGATTGCCAGTTTGTAGGATCAGGAAGGAGGTAACAGGAAAGAATTCAGTTTTTTGCATATTCAATATTCGAAAGGAGCAGATATGACAGAAGAAGTTCAACAATTTCGAACCCATTTAAAACTGCAGGACTGGACGCCAGCTGCAGACGCAACAGAACAGCACCGAAATCGAAACACTATGTTCGAAGTCACCGCCATCACCACCGGGGTGGGCAATGGCTGGCACTTCACCCAGGAAGCCTTGCAGGCGTCACTGGCATTGTGGGAGGGGGTGGAGGTCTTTATTGATCACCAGCAACCCCTCACCCAACGCAGCCTGCGTGATTTGGCCGGGGTGGGGTTTTCCGCACGCTACGACGAAAGTTGCCAGGGGGTGGTATTAAAACTAAAGCCATCCGGCCCGAGTGCCCAGATGCTGGAGGATATTGGCGCGGAATGGCTGGCAAGCCAACCCCCGCGCACGCACCTGGGATTCAGTGCTGATGTCGTCTTTAGTGCCGCCGGCAAAGTCGTTCAACAAATTATCAAAGTAATCAGTCTGGATCTGGTTTATCGCCCGGCCAGAGGCGGGGTTTTTAACCGGATCTTAAAACCACAAACACAACCAATGGAGGATGTTATGCAAAACGAAAATGTGCAATTAAGTGAAACACCAACCAACGAACCCACCAACCCAGAGTCTCAGCTTTCGGTGGAGTTTCAACAAATCAAGCAGGACCTGCTGCAAATGAAATTAAAGGAAAGCAACCTGCCGGAACCCGCGCAAGTGGTGCTGCGCAAACAATTCGAGCAGCGCCCGTACCAGATGGCAGCACTGGATCAGGCCATTCAGGAACAACGTGAATTGGTGGCAGCCTTACAGGGCGGCAAGGGCATTCGTGGTGCCGGGCGCATTGAAGAGATGCGATCAGAGCGAGATCAGTTGCAGGCAGCCGCTGATGATTTGCTGGGTGCTCCGCGAGAAACCAATATGCAGAATGCCAGGGTAGCCCGCCTGAACGGCATCCGTGAGTTGTACCTGCACATGACCGGCGACGTTGACTTCCACGGTCGTATGTCTGCCGAACGGGTGCAATTGGCGGATAGCGACAGCCTCTCAAACGTGCTCAAGAACAGCTTCAACAAGATCATGCTGCAGCAATGGGAGCAGTTAGGCAAGGCCGGTTATCGCTGGTGGGAGAAGGTCGTGAGGGTGGAGCACATGAGTTCCTTGCAACCGGTGAGTGGCATTCTGTTGGGTGAGGTGAGCGCGCTGGGGGTCATCTCAGAAGGCGGCAATTATGGGGAGCTGGAAATCCTTGACAGCGGAGAAAGCCAGTCTTTCCGCAAGTACGGTGGGCTTTTGCCGATCACCCTGGAGATGATCGACAAGGATGAGACCCATAAACTGCGCCAGCTACCGCAAAAAATGGCAGCCAGTGCTATTCGCAATATCTCCAGCCTGGTGGCAGGTCTGTTCAGCAGCAGCAATGGCACCGGTCCGATCATGGCAGATGGGGCACATGTTTTTGATGCCACGGTGCACAAAAATCTTGGAACCACGGCTTTGAGTGCCGCCAGTTTTGAAACAGCCAGCCAGGCAATTTACCAGCAGAGCATGATCTCGAACGATACCGCCAAGCCGATGTTGGCAGTGGATGCGCGTTATCTGCTGGTTCCTCGGGCGCTGCGCCTGACCGCGCGCCAGATCCTGTACCCCACCTTCGAGCGAGAGAGCAACATCTTCTCAGAGAATATGCTGCGTGGTGAACTGGGGGATGTAATCAGTGTGCCGGATTGGACGGATGCCAAAGATTGGGCAGCCATCGCCGACCCGTACCTGGTGCCAGGCATCATCATTGCCGAACGGTTCGGATTGATACCCGAGATCTTTGTGGCCGAACAGGAGCAGGGTTTTGACATGTTGCACAACGACACCATCAATTTGAAGGTTCGGCATTTCCTTTCGGTGTTCGTGGCGGATTACCGGCCGTTGTATAAGGCGAATGTGGCGTAGGAGTTGACAGTCGATAGTCAACAGTTGACAGGGAAAAGGCGGTAGGGGTAAAGCATTTGAATAGCATCAAATGCTTTACCCAACAATAACAACAAAAGGAGAAAATCATGGAAAAATGGAAAATGTTATTAGGATCGCGGAAGTTTTGGGCGGCAGTGGTGGGATTGGCATTCCTGGTGATCAGGCATTTTGATCCGGCTTTTGAGGTGCCCGAGAACGAAACAATTGCGGTCGTGTCGGTGTTGGCGGCCTATATTTTGGGCGTAGCCGTCGAGGATGGTTTGAGGAATGGGTAGGGGCAATGGCTTGTCCTTGCCCGGTGCCTTTGACCAAAGGCTTGTCCTTG
>SWCG01002842.1_pt2 | contig 10293 bp, 8 predicted proteins | sample 4690071 | NCBI WGS metagenome assembly SWCG01 (sample SAMN10267281, study PRJNA491770) | bioreactor metagenome | isolation source: DHS bioreactor inoculated with subseafloor sediment | place: Japan: off Shimokita Peninsula | collected 2012-10 | reverse complement strand
GAAAACAACCAAGAAAAATTAGAAACTTTTTTAAAAGGCTCCTTAGATATATACAGAGAAAACCAAGAAAAAATAAATGATTGTATTGATTCTTATATTTCCATAAAGGAAAATTTGGAAAAGGCTATTGACACCTTCAATCAAAATTATGATAGTTGCAAGGGATATTTCTTTAATTGTGCTGAAAATTCATATGAAATGATGAACACCGATCAATTCTTCCAAATGTGCTTTTTTAATAATATCAAACTTTTATCTCATTCTCCATCAGAAAATAGAATATACCTCGAAACTGAAGATGGGATTAAACTTGTGACAAATAATCGTTTTTACACTATTAGTGAGATTTATGCTAGGGATGGATATTCAGTACCACAATTATATCAGTTTAAAGAATTTGTTGTTTTTGATATAGGAATGAATAGGGGATATGCTGCACTGAAATTCGCTAATTATGATTCCTGCAAAGCAGTCTACGGTTTTGAAATAAATCAAGAAACGTATGATTTTGCTTTAGAGAATCTTAACCTCAACCCCAAGTTAACTCATAAAATAAAAGCATATGACTTTGGACTTTCCGATAAAAATGGAGAAATAGACATATATTGTCTTCCAGGTTCCGATGGGATCACAACCACTGAATTAGAGTTTACTAATGTCCAATCTGAATGGTTAAAAGGTAAAGAACAAATGAAGATTGAAAAGGCGATGATTAAAGAGGCAAGCGCAATTATATTAGATATCATCAAAAAGGATAATATCAATTCAAATATCGTGTTAAAAATAGACACTGAAGGTTCAGAACATAAAATTATTGATAATTTAATAGATAACGATGTATTAGATAAAGTCGATTTAATTATGGGTGAAAACCATTTATTGGGAGAAGATTTGGACGAAAAATTAGTAGGATTTAAAAATATTAGCAAAAAGTTTTATACAGACAAAATTTACAGTTTTTGCTATGTAAAGGATAAATATTTTAAAAAATTACCAAAGGCAAATTTTTAATCAATCATCAATTATTTAAGAAAAATAATGGAAAATATTTATCTATTATCTTCTAAGAGCCCAATTAATCTTATATTTTTTTTTAAACGAACGCTTAATCTATTAACTGTAATATTAACTCTATCCTTTTTTCAAACGTAAAGTTAGAAAAATCAGTTCTATCGAACGATTCTTCTTTTTTCTCATAATTGACTAAATAATAATTAATAAGTGATTGAAGATCATCAGAATCTCCATAAGTCACCACAGTATCTTCAAAAACATCCTCCACTCCCTTAACTTTATCCGAAATAATAAAAGCCCCGCAGGCAGATGCATCGAATAGGCGATTAGAAAGGAAACCTTTATCCCTCATATCATCCCAGTGATCACAGAGTAAGATCTTACAGGATGAATAGGCTTTTCTCAGTTCCTTGTTGGGTATGTGCTCTCCTTTAATATATTTTTTATCTATCAATCCTTCCCATCCTGCACCGTACACTGCCAGGTCCTCCTCTGTGGGCAGTAAATCCTTGATGATCCTCCGGTACACTCCCCGGGAGTTCCCTACAAACAAGAGATCATGTTTGTACCTATCATCAGGGTCCGGGTAGAATAACTCTGGGTCAGTGCACTGTAACATGGCTTCCACTGGAACATCCACTTTCTGGGCTATTTCCTCGGCCCAGTACTGGGAGGCTATGAACACGTGCTGGTACTGATTGTACTCCTCAATCAACACCCCATCAGGGTGGGATATGTTCCACATTATATTGAAATGCTGTGGTTTAGGCTGGTAACGGCTTAAACCCCTTAAAACCAGAACAATATCACAACGGGCATCACCATCACCATCCCACTCCGGTAAAACCTGCAATACGACATCACAATCCTTCCTCTCCAGTTCCTTCTTCAATCCCAGGGCCAGATGGTAATCACCCCACTCTTCCACTTCATCCCAGTTTGGTGCTGGGATTTTAATGGCCATCTTCTTCTTCAGGATGTAACTTTCCAGGCAGCTTTTTATCTTCTCCGCCCGCTGGTCATAGGTATGATTGGACAGGACAAAATCCTGCAACTCCTTTATCTTTGCTTTCCTCTCCTCATCATGGGAGAGATAAAACTCAAGGAGTTCTTTAAGCTCTTCTTTTGATTTATAAACTGGGAGGATTCCTTTAAAGGTTTCCTCTGCACCCAGGTCTCCGTTGGTAACCACCAGAACACCGCTGGCAATGGCATCAAAAACCCGGCTATTCACTGATCCGTATTCCTTGGTCACCCGGTTGGCATCATCCACCACAATCCTGGTGGATCTATAAACCCGTGGTATGTCGTGATAGTTAACAAAACCTCCATAATAATCCTTTAATTTCTCGAATTCATCCCAGTTTTTTCCGAAAAGTTTAAAGGTGTAGGGTAGGCTTTCCGGGTCCAGCATGTCCACGATTTCCCTGGGATCTTTCCAGTAACTACCGGTGAAACAGTAATCACATTCCCATTCCTTATTTCCTGCAATTAAAGGGTTGAAGGTCTCTGGATCAGTGGCCAGAGGCAGTAGATCGGTTTTCATCCCGGTTTTTTCTTCTATGTAACGGCAGGCAGTTTCACTGGTGGCCATCACCAGGTCGAAATCCATAAAATCAGGGTGTGATATCCACCGGCTGAGCCAGTTACGTGGCCATGCCAGTTTAATGAGTAAATTATTCTCTGAACGGATTTTACGAATGTCATAGGCGTCAAGTAGGGATACCAGTACATCAACATCCCGGTCAACTTCGTACCAGTCCTTAGATTCTGTTCTGGAAATAAAATCGATTTCCCAACCGAATTTTTTGAAACTCTTCCCTAGTGATAGAGCTGTGAAGTAATCACCGGCAGAGCTGTTTTCACCAGTCTCAGTAACTACAAAGGCCACTTTCAAAGGTTTTTCAGAGTATAACTGGTTGCAGTTTAACTTATCCATTAACAGTTCCCTGCGCAGCCATCTACCCCATCTTTCCTGGAACAATTCCCTGTTACTTAAACGCCTTTGTTTAACTTCATGGTTTTTATCAGCTTCCTGTGTCCCGAACTCGTAGTGAAATAAAAGTGCCTTAGGGCAATATATGTTCTTGTAACCTTTTTTAAGTAGTTTTAAGCAGAAATCCACATCTTCATAACCATAAACATATCCCTCATCCAGACCATCCACCTGGAAGTATTTATCTTTGGAAATAAGTAACGCTGCCGCTGTAACTGCTGCCCGTGGTTCATCCAGCTCGCCTTTAACCTGGAAAACATCCCCATTACCTATGTTATATGGTTTGATGAAACCATTTTCCTCCCGGAAGGCTATTCCAGTGTGCTGAATTTTAAATGAGTTCCTTCTATTGTAACGGGACCCTGAACAGTCAGGATAGACTAGTTTGGCCCCCACAGCACCCACCTCACTTGACTGGAGTGCTGAATTCATCATCTGATTTAACCAACCATAAGTTGGTTCAATATCATTATTTAGAAGCAGTAAATATTCCCCATCAGCTATTTCCGCTGCCTGGTTGTTTGATCTTGAGAATGATTCATTCTTTTCGTTTTTAATAATTTTCAGGGGTAGAATTCCCGAAATATTCTCTAAAAAAGGTAATGACCCATCGCTGGAAGCATTGTCAACTACTATGATCTCGAAGTGAGGGTACTGGATTTTTTGGGTGAAGTCCTCCAGCAATCTTTTTAAATGTTTAAGACCATTCCTGTTGATTATTATAATGGAAACCAGGGGTGCTTCATTGTTAAATTCAGCTAGTTCAAGATTAGAAAAATTTTGATCAATTATTGATTCATATAATTCTTTTTTCTGACTTTCAGTGAGTTTATAATCCTGTTTAATGTAATCCATTATCTGTGATTTTTTCAATTGTTTAACTTTAGAAACAGTTCTATGTTTTAAGGAGTTATACGAGTCCCGTATATGGTTTCTAAACATTCTTAATTCTTCGAATCCTTTTAATTTTCTCACGCTGGGGGGAATTTTCACCATAAAAACCTCGTGAACTAATCACTTTTTGAGTAATATCAATACAAGTCCATTAGATGGTTAGAATATCTGAATTTAAGTTGATAGGTAAAGATAATATTCTAAATGTATATTTTTGAGTTTTATAAATTTTTAGGATTTATGATGTATAAAGTAGACCGTTAAAGTATTCCATACTATATTCTTACCAAAATTTCAGCATGAACATTAATAATTGTAGGGGTACCTCAATGAACATTAATTATGGGAATACCTATAAAGTTTTATTAACTGAATGCAAATAAACCATACGTCATAACTAATGGGAAAATTTATTTCCAAAATAATATGTATTGTAAAACAATTTGGGAAATAATCAATTCCCTTATCAAACTAATTAAATAAAATTAATAAGAGTGGTTAAACAATGTCCAAGAAATTAATTGCCCTAATCATATTAATAATCCTCGTTGCCGGTGCCGGATTGGTTATATCTCATTTTTATTCCCAGGGAAAGGAAAAATTTGAGGGAAACTACAACGTACTACTCCTATGTGTGGACACTTCAGAGCAGAGACCCGGTGTTGGGGCAGTTGATATGGCCTTTGTGGTGAATGTTAACCAGGGAAAGGTTATAAACATGACCCCAGTTTACCCAGGAGGCCTGGCACACCCCACTTTATCTCCCACTTCTGATATGCGAAGTTATGGTGTGGATAAATTCTATCTGCATGATTCCCTGTGGACTACGGATGTGGAAAAAGGATCCAAAATTGCCCAGGAAACAGTGAAACACCATACTGGCCTGAAGACTGATATGGTGATTATTGTAACCCCCGAGTCTATAGATGCCATCATAAAAGCCATTGGCCCCATCTATGTGAAGGGTCAGGGATACGTTACTGGTAACTCTGTTGAATTCCTGAGGGAAGAACAAGATAGTGGTGGTATGTCCCGGGGTAGTGCGGTTCAGTCCCTGATGGAGGGTATAAAAACTGCGATTCAAGATCCCAACAATCGTAAAGCCCTTATGGAAACTGTTTCCGCCCAGTACTCCCAGGGAAACATATACGTGATTCCTTCAAATGTTTTACAGGAATTTTTAGTCTATGAGGGTATAAACACCCTCTTCTAAACTAATTTCTCCTCTTTTTTTTAGGTTAGAAAACAATGCATTGGTTATCCCAGATGGTTTTCTATTTCTTCTGGATCAAAACGTAGGATAATCAGCCGGGTATTACCCCTTACGCCCTTACCTGTGAATTGGGTGTCAATTATCCTCAAGAATTCCAGTTTCTTAAGAGCCCGGTCAAATGATGCGTAGCTTGAAGATTTCCACCCTTCTTTAAGACCCTCTTCCTTAAGTAGATTGAAAAGGTTCCCTGCAGTGGGATGATCCTCCTCTGCTTTAATTATTGCCTTCAACAGGTTTTTTTCATCCCCCGACAACTTAGTTACAGTATCCTGAAGGTGATGGGAGTCAAAATCCTGCATTGCTCGCTCCAAATGTTCCTTCTGGATGTTCCGGGAGGCATCAGCCTCGGCAAAATTTCCACTGGTGCGCAAAAGATCAATTCCCACCCTCAAATCACCAGTAGAGAGCGTGGCCTCGGTGATTTCATCCAGAAGTTCTTCGGATAATACTGATGGATAAAAACCAACCCTCACCCGGTCATTTAGTATGTCTTTTATCTCCGGGAAGGTGTAGGGATCAAAGATCACTTCCTGAGGGATGAAAACAGAGCTAACATTCTTATCCAGCATGTAACGGAATTCTATGTCGGATATTATGGCAAAAACCCCAGTTCTAACCCCCGGAAATACCTCATGAGCCCGGAGTATGTCGTAAAGTATCTGGTTGGCATTTTTACTGTAAAAAAGGTGGTTGATATCATCCAGGGCCACCACCAGGGCCTTTCCCTCGTTGGACAGTTTTTTCATTATTTCCCCGTAGATACGTGAAAATGGAACACCAGTTTCTGGAGGAATATGACCGAAGATGTGCTGGTATATCTGGGAGAAAATATTGAAACGAGTGTTGTAAAGTTGGCAGTTGACATAGGCACAGACCAGTTTCTCGGACCTGCCCTCCACCATCTCAAAAATTTTACGGATAGCAGTGGTTTTACCAGTGGCAGGAGAACCCAAAACCACACTGTTAACCGGTTTACCTCCCTTTAATGCCGGTCGAAGGCACAGGGCCAGGGCTTCCATCTGGGATTCCCTATGGAGATAGTTTTCAGGAATGTAATCCGGATTAAAAGCAGCAATATTCTTGAAAAGAGTCTCTTCACCCATTAAAATATCCTCAACACGACCGGTCATGATTTTACCCCATTTTTTTACTTTATTGCCCTTTAAATAAACTCATAGTAGTTATGGTTATATTTTCTTAATTTTAGAGATGATTATTTTACATTCAAATCTGGATTTCCTGCAGGTATTCTGGATCCACATCCTCCACACCCTTAACTTTCTCCCCGGTGGAAATATTAAAAAACTGAATATCCGAGTTACTGGCAGCCCATTTAACCAGTTTTTTGGCCCATTTCAACTTTTTCTCCTTTATCGTGTCTGCAGGACCATCCTCCTGGTCCGGTCGAGAGTAGTGGGTGACTGTTTTCCCAAAATCCATTCCTGACAAAATGATAACCCGTGCTCCCAGGGCCATGGCCAGGAAAACACAACGATCACCATCGGTGAATCCTCCAAAGTTATGGACACTGGCCAGTGGTTCGCTTTGAGTGGTTCCCAGAACATTCACCAGTTGAGGAGTGTATTTTTCTATCTGTTCCAGGTTGTTTCCATGGGCATGGACCACCAGGAGGGAACCATTCTGGTTAGCACCCATAATATCATCCATTCGCCCATCAAGGTCAGTTACTATAATATCTGGTATAATACTCTCCTCTAACAGGGCAGTGGTTGCCCCGTCAGCAGCTATGAGGGTGAATTCATCCAGATCCACCTTTTTGAGATCCGCTAGATTGGGCTTTAGAGAGGGACCAGCACCGAAAACAATGACCTTTTCCTTAATTTTAATATCCTGAGGAGTTAAAGCACCAATATCATCTATTATATTGTTTAATATTTCTGCAGATAATTCATCATCCTTTCTTTTGAAATCGAAGTCTTCCAGGATTGATTGGTACCATTGCATCCAGAGGGTCAGTTCCATATATAAGGTATATCCCATTATATAGATAATATAACTTTGGAGGATATTTTTAAATTGGAGTTGAACAAGATGGATGAAACTTTACTGATGATTCCCGGACCCACCCGTGTGGCCCCCAGGGTCCTGAAGGCCATGTCAGAAAACATTATAAATCATAGAAGCGCCCTTTTCGGTGAAATTCTCACCGAAACCAACCAGATGATGTCTGAAGTGTTCCAGACTGAAAATCAGTCTTACCTTATTACTGGCTCCGGAACTGCAGCCATGGAAGCCGCCCTGGCCAACACCATCAGTAAGGGAGACCGTGTTTTAAACATCGTCGGGGGTAAATTCGGACAGAGATTCATGCAGATCACCGAAACCCATAAAGGTATTCCAGTGCAGCTGGAAGTGGAATGGGGGCATGGTGTGAACCCTGATGATGTGCGTTACATTATGGAAGAGGAAGAAGATATTAAAGCAGTGACCATTGTGCACAACGAAACCTCCACTGGTGTAACTAACCCCATCGATGAAGTGGGTAAGATCATGCAGGACTACGATGCCCTGTACATTGTGGACACTGTATCCAGCCTGGGTGGGGATGATGTGTTCGTGGATGGATACGGAATCGATATATGTGTCACTGGCTCCCAGAAGTGTCTGGCTGCACCTCCAGGTATGGCTGCCATTACCCTCAGTGATGATGCCTGGGATGTGGTGGATAAAACTGATAATCAGACTTACTACCTTAACCTGAAAAAATACAAAAAGAGTGGAGATGCAACACCACCAGAAACACCCTACACCCCTGCAGTTTCATTAATCTACGCCATGCAGGAAGCTCTAAGAGTTATAATGGAGGAAGGTTTAGAAGAAAGAGTTTTAAGACATAAACTCGCCGCTAAAGCCACCCAGAATGGTGTTACTGCCCTGGGATTGGACTTATTCGCCCAGAATGAGGTTTCCAGTAACACAGTAACCTCAGTTAAAATGCCAGAGGGAATAACTGATAAAGAGTTAAGGGGAACCATGAGGGAACGTTACCGGATTGAACTGGCTGGAGGTCAGGACCATCTTAAGGGTAATGTGTTCCGTATCGGTCACATGGGTAATGTAACCCACCGGGAGATAATCAGCACCATCGCTGCCCTGGAAATGACCCTGCAAGGACTTGGATTGGATTTAGAGATTGGAGAAGGTGTGGCTGCTGTGGCGGATACTTATCTGTCCGGAAGCTTTTAACCTTCATTTATTTCTTATTTTTTTATTCGCTCATATCCCCATATTAGTGCAAAGGTTTATGTGAGGTTAGTGCCATATTATAATGTATGAAATCCGAAAATTTAGTTCCAAAATTGTTTGTTCCAGATGAAGAAAAGGCCATGGATTTTTTACGACATGTGAGGTGGTCTAGTGGAGTTTATTGTCCGGTGTGCAAATCTTTTGAAGTTTATAATCGGGGTGTTCAGGGTAAATCACGGCGCTATTCTTGCAATAGTTGTGGATTGAATTTTAGTGACCTTACTGGAACGGTATTTGCCAATAAAAAGCTTCCTGTGGGTGAGATATTTTATATCATTATGAATTTGGATAAAAAAAGTGTTCAAAGGCTTTCAGATGAGTTAGGTCATAAGTGGGACAGTGTTTATCGTGTAGCGCATGAATTTAGAGAAAGTTTGATGGATAAATCCACGGATCCTGTTTTGAAGGGTGATGTGGAAATAGATGAGATGTATCAATCTGCAGGTGAAAAGGGTTTAAAAAAACTATCCAAGGACTAGAGGACTTAAATTAAGGGGAAGGGGAACTTGGAAAAAAGATAAACCGCCAATTATTACTGTAGTGGAAAGAGGAACGCGAAATACAATATTAATGGTAGAAAAGAATCTTTCTAAGGATTTAATTCGGGAAAAAATAGATAAGCATTGTAATGAACCTATAAGGTTATTTACTGATGATTATACTATATACTTTGGTTTAGAAGGCCATTCAAAGGTTAAAGAACATCACATAATCAAACATTCAGAAAAAGAATATGCTGATGGTGAAAATCACGTTAATAATTGTGAAAACAGACATTCGCTCTTAAGGCAATATTTAAGAATATTTAGAGGGGTTTCAAAGAAAAAACTGAATACTTATGTTAAATTCTTCCAATTTACTTTCAATAAAGGGGTAAATTGGTTTGGAAATGCAATCCAATTAATATTAAATAATTGCACTAATACCGGGAGATGAGCGTTTTTATTTTCAAATATTAACCACTATACCACCTTAATTCAGATTTCATCTACATTTTTACCTTTATTTTGATGAATACTATCACCCAAATATATTAAAGTTTTATTTATTTACTAAAATTATACCACATATTTATTATTAATTGAATAGAAAGTATTATATACCATAATGATATTACTAAATCTAGGTGTATTATTATGAAAAAGTTTTATATTATTCTCTTTTTAACCAGTTTTATAATATTTTTTTCCTTTTTAGGATGTGTTTCAGCTGCTAATTTAACTGTTAATCCAGGAAATAGTATTCAAGCTGCAGTGAACAATGCTTCTGCTGGTGATTTGATTGTGGTGAATGATAACAATGGTTCTTCATATACGTATACTGAGAATGTGGTTATTAATAAAAAATTGACACTAAAATCTAAAACATTGGGACACGTTACAATTAGGGCTTTAAATCCTTCATTATCCACTCTAATAATTAATTCAGATGGTAGTGGATCTACCATTCAAGGTTTCATGATTAAAGGATCTTCAGCTACCGATTGCAATGGGATTTATTTGAATGGTGTTTCGAATTGTAATATTACTGGAAATTTTTTGACAAACAATTATAATGGAATCAGATTGTTGGCAGGTTCAAATAATAACATCCAGAACAATTCAATTTTTAATAATAGTTGGATGGCAGTCACTGTTGTGAATTCAAATAATAATATTATTAAAAATAATACGATTATAAATAACGAGTATTGTATCTATTTAAGAAACAGTAAAAACATTGACATAATCGAAAACAACCTTGCAGGCGGGGGAATGTACGGAATCAACCCCCAATACTCCACCGCCAACATCAAATTCAATAAAATAACAGGATGCACCACCTTTGGAATCGTAAACCAAGAAAACAG
>SWCG01001603.1_pt1 | contig 10297 bp, 6 predicted proteins | sample 4690071 | NCBI WGS metagenome assembly SWCG01 (sample SAMN10267281, study PRJNA491770) | bioreactor metagenome | isolation source: DHS bioreactor inoculated with subseafloor sediment | place: Japan: off Shimokita Peninsula | collected 2012-10 | reverse complement strand
TCAAAAACGGAATCCCGTCGATTCAGTAAAACACTGAAACGCTCTAGAGCCACGCAGTGAACACGATTGGGACAAGAAACGTACTGCCTGGAAAGCCGATCTTAGCCGATTTCTAAAGAACTTGGCCAAGCCGACCAGTGTGACGGCGGACCAGCACGAAACTCTGAAGGCTGAGTTCAAGGAACCGAAGCAAGAGCTCGAGAGCCTGCAGGAGAGCTATCAAGAGGCGTCATGCCGCCGCGCGCAAGGGCTCAAGGATGCCGCAGGCACCGCCGTAGGCGTTGACCTGCCACCGAGTTTTGCTCAAGCCGCGCCCCACGGCGTACGAGAGACGGTCAAAGCTTTAATCGCGGTGGATGATAGTTCAGTGGCAGGTCAGCGTGCCGATTGCAGACCGGAACAGAGAATGGCGCATCGCCTCCAGCGGGTCGAACAGGGAATCCCGAGCAGAGAAGGGCCTACCACTTCCCTTCAAACATGAAACACAGATCGGCGTGCGCCCGGAGAGCTTCCATCAACACGGCGATGGCCTCAGCAACCAAGAGGTTGTTTCGGTCGGAGTCTTTGTCGCCTGACTTGCCGCCGTGCACGAGATTGTTGCGGACGCGGCGCACCGCACCGATAAGCGACTGAATATCAGATGGCGGTGCGGTGGCTTCCCAGTCAAGCGAGCTTCCATTCAGAATCTGCCGGCTGGGTGGGTTGCTGAGGATGGTTGGGGCGATGTTATTTTCTCGAACGTGTTTCAAGAAATCGGACGTCAGTTCTTTGTTCGCGAACTCGTCCCATTTGGCTTCAACGGCTCCGCCAGCTCCCATCTTCCCATAGCCGATCTCCTTCAGCGCATACTCGAACCGCGTTACCACGCGCATCAATTCTTCGCCGCGCGCGGGCAGCCTGTTCGCCGCCACCATGTCGATGGGTAGCGCTCCACTTATTCCAGATTTCTCAGCCACTGTTGCCCCTCTGAACCGTGTAATTGAATTGCTAGACACGAATCGCCGCCTGTAGCCGACCCCTCCGACGTCTCCGCGCACCAGGTCCGCTCTTAGAACGCTAACCGGCTGCCCGCTAGTCCAAATGAGGCGCGTTGCGGACAGCCGCGATCGGGCCGGCTAACGGACTGGCCGCTCTTGGTGCGGTCAGCACAAGAGCAGACATCTGATGTTCAGCCGGCGATGTCCTGTATGTGGCCCGAAGCGGGCATCGTAGATTAGAAGCTGGCCGGGGTTGTCTTCCGAAGCACAACGCCACGTCCGGGGCTAGATGGAATTCAGTATCGTGGGTGGCCGCTTGTCTACCTAGCCGCATCAGCTGCAAGTCCTTGCCCCAAGCATAGGCATGTTTCGCGACGACACTGTCTAACAACGACGACATGCAGCGCATTCTCGACAAGGTTGGAGGCAGGCGACGATGTCCTTGAAGCCCAATAAAAATTCTGGTCGTTTGCCATACTTACTGACTGTGGCATGATTTCGGAATCGGCGCGAGTTCCCTATCGAGCCTCCGTCTGAGCATTGGAGTGAACCGTGCCAACGAACTACGCAGCCGATTACGGTGGAGCACGCGGATCAAATGCTGGCGACCAGTTTCACGAACTGTGGGCGCTACAGCAGATTCTCGGTCTACTGAAACCTCGATCCACGCTCTCGGCGGTTACCGTCGAAGGTATTCCCTTTGCCGAGTCCCAAACGACGATCGACGCGCCAACGTGGGACGGAGTCGATTGCGCCCTCTTGCATGGTGACCGCGTCCTCGACAAGGCCGCTCGCGTCGAGCTTGTGCAATTGAAGTACTCGGGATCATCACCCTCCACACCATGGACCATCGCCCGTCTCTGCGCCAGCACAAGAACGACCGGCAACAACTCGGTGCTGCGCCGATTGGGCGATGACTTCGCACACGCGCGTAGCCGTATGAAGCCGGAGGCCCAGCTTGTTGTCCGGCTCGTCAGCAATCAGCCCGCAGGTAGCGATATTCTTGCATTGTTGCCGGGGAGCGGTGCTTCTGCGGTGCCCGAAGAAGATCGGTGCAAAGTTCAGCTTGCTACCGGTCTCGACAATGTCAAGTTCGCTGATTTCTTGAATTGTCTGGACCTAGGCGAATGCGGCTCGCTATCAAGATTCGGCCTCGACGACAACGTCACTGAGGACGTCATCGCCTTGCTCGGCGACGATGTTCGTGGCGAAGTCGAGCACCTGCAAGCTCAGGTCCGCACGCTCATGCTTCCCGAGCGCCTGCGCGAGCTCGTCGACGAGCGCAAGCTCCTCGTATGGTTCGGGCTTGGCGGACGACAAGGATTATTTCCCTGTCCGCCAGCAATCGAAGTGCCCAAGAGCACGATCGAACGCGTCGGCACAAGGGAGGTTCTGCAAAAGCTCGAGGCTGGTGTTCGGACTGTTCTCGTCCATGGCGAAGGAGGGTGTGGGAAGACCACGCTTACCCAACAGCTCGCATCGAGACTGCCCCATGGATCGGTTGCGGTCACTTACGACTGCTACGGCGCGGGCAGCTACATGCACTCTGAAGACAAGCGACATCTCCCCGAGCGCGCCTTCCTCCAGATCATCAATGATGTTGCGGTCGCGACCGAACTGCCTCTGCTGCTGCCCAGGAGTGGCACCCATCCGACGACGATTGAGACCTTCCTCCAGCGCATGACCATGGCTGGTAGGGCGCTCGAACTTTCATCGCCGGGCGCCATACTTCTCGTCATTGTTGACGCAGCAGACAACACGGTAACTGCCGCTGAATCTGCTGTTCCGGTCGAGCGTCCGTTCATCCACGACATTGCTGGCGCCGATCTCAACAAGCTGCCAAGCAATGTCCGCTTCGTTGTTTCCGCTCGAACCGCGCGAAAGAGCGGTCTCGGCTTTCCCGTGACAACGGATGAAGTCTTGTGCCGTCCGTTCACCGAAACGGAGACTCGGCAGCACCTGATCGGCGTGTTCCCCGATGCGTCGAACGCATCCATATCCTCATTCCACGATCTCACAGGTGGCAACCCACGTGTCCAGTCGTACGCCTTGAAGGCGTCCGGAGGAAATCTCGATACATTGTTTGAGGCCTTGCTTCCGAACGGCCGGACGCTGGCAGACGTGATTGATGCATCATTCACCCTCGCACTGAAGAAGCTCGGGCGCCAAACGGACTTGGACCGTCTCACCGCGGCGTTAGCATTCTTGCCGACGCCTGCATCCGTTTCGGCCGTCGCCGCCGTCAGCGGCACGAACGACCAACTCGTCCGAGATTTTGCTGCCGATCTCGCACCCGGAATCGGGCTGAGCGGTAGCCAACTGACAGTGTCTGATGAAGACTTTGAAGATCACATCGCAAAGCGCAGCCAGGCCGCTCAAGCGGACACCGTTTCACGCATCGCCGAACATTTTTGGTCGCACTATCGCAGTGACCCGTATTGCAGCACGTACGTTGTCGACTTTCTTGTAAAGGCCAGTCGCATCTCCGACATCTTCACGGTGCTCGACGTGGATGGACCTGTCGCGGCAGTGGGAGATCCACTGCTACGACGCGAGATTCAAATTCGGCGTCTGACCCTTGCGCTTGCGACATGCCGAGAAGCTGGCGACATCGTCAAAGCGGTACAAACCATTCTCATCGGGGCCGAGGCCCAGCACGACGAGGGAGCTTTCTACGATCTCGTCGACAAGGAAGTGGACCTTTCGGTCGAGTTTAGCGGCCCTTCACTGCTACGGCGAACGCTCCTTGATCGCGACCGCGCTCCTAGCCACGGGTCAGTTCTAGCCCACTCCGCGCTGAGCGCCAGTTTGAAGGATGATCGCGTCGGCACCCTTCACTATCTTCGGATGTACGATGCTTGGATCAGCAAGCGCCCGCGGCGCAAGGATGGAGAATTTCAGGGACGCCACGTCGAATGGAAAATTGAGGACCGTGACATAGCGGCCTTAATTGAAGCGGTATTCCGTATCGCCGGGGTCGATGCGGCGATACGCGATTTGCAGCGTTGGACGCCGCCAGAGGTTAGGCTGCGTGTCGGGCTTGATGTTGTGTCTCGTCTCATCGCTGATGGTCACGGCCAGACCCTGCTTGAATTCGCCGCAGCAGCATCCCCGCTAGGACCGTGGCGTTTGCTGATCACGGTTCAGCTTGCCTTGGCGGGTCATGACATCGATCATGTGCAACTTGCGCGCGACGTCGGCAAGTTGCGTGCGAAGTTCATCCCGTCACACGAACTGGGCATCTCCTATACATCGTCCTCCTGGTTCACTGAGTGGCTCCGCTTGATCGTCGCCGCGACAGAAATCTTGTATGTCGGTGGACAAGCGGACGCTGTGCGGCGAACCGCGCTGAAGCTTCTTCGGGTGCTAACCAAGGACATCATCGCCGTGCGCTCATCGGACGCTTCTCGCGTCGACGCGATTATGAGGTTGTGGATGCTGCAGGCCAGTTTGGACGGCAAGCCAACCACGGCAGATGCTTTCCTTGAGTATGCACATGGGATAGGCGCGGAGGGGCGGTCGGTGCCTAAGCCCTCCAAGGGCAAACGAGCGAAGAAGCCCAACACCTATGAACAGGACCAGGAGCAGCAACGGACTGATCGCAAGCTGCGTGTCCTCTTTGGCGTGTACCATGGCCGGCTAGACGTGATGCAAAAGGCTGTGGCAGGAACGCTGCTGGCTGACGATCTAGCGTCGCTCGGGAGCAGGACGCACTCGTACGAATTGGATTCAGACTACGAGGCTGTCTATCTCCGTCAGGTCGCGGCGCGCAGCATATCGGAACTTCTATTTCTGCGAGGCATCCAGGTTCCAGCCCTCTGTGAAGCGGCATTGCGAGCCGCCACCAAGGAATTTGGAACCTATCACGGTCGCGAAACCACCCTGTTGTCGAGTTTCAGGTTGCGGCGGGAGTTTCATTCTGACCTGCTGACGATCCTTGCCATCGCCAGGAACAATGCCAAGGCGCGGCGTGCGCGCGCCTCCGAAAAAATGGCCGAGCTCGTTGCGCTTGCACGCTTCGTCTTTCCCTTTAGCAGACCCGATGCCGAGGCGTTCTTCAGTGATGCTGTGACTATCGCAAAGGAGATCGATGAAGAAGCAATCGACCAGATAGAGTTCGTTGCGCGTGCTTCCAAAGTCGCGAGATCAGCAAGCTCAGAGGGTGATGATGATGCTGCGGGCAAGTTTGCCGCCTTCGCGGCTGCTGCCTCGGTTCGATTGGATGGGCATGACGGCTTTAGTTGGGATGACGTTGTGCGCGGACTCACTAGGCTTCATGCTCCCACCGCTTTTGCCTGCACTGCGAGGTGGATGGATGACGGAACGACCCGACTACACAACACCTTGCCGCCGCTTCTTCAAGAAATGCTCGCCCTCGGTCAACTCGAGCCTACGCGTGCAACAGCGCTGTCCATGCTGGTCGACGGTCCAGACGCCGAGCTTATCAAAGCCGTTGCTGCCCACGGCATCCTGTCGCGAGCCGATGGCAACAGACTTGCTGAGGAATTGGCACGCGCCTCCTTACTCGCGGATGGTCAACTCGTGCGTATCGAGCAAGCAAAGGTGTTGCTCGATGCCGTGGGTGAGTCCGGAACCGGATACTGGCTCGCGCAAGCACGTCAGCTCGTCGCTTTCGATGCGACTAGACCAGCAGCCAAATCAGAGAAAATGGAGGACAGAACACCTCACTTACGGGGCACCGATGAAGTTAGCGAACTGGCGAACCGTCCATTCGCTCCTGCCAATGGAATATCGTGGCGGCAGGCACTCGAAGATGCAGTTCGAGCGGCCTCAAAGAACGAAAAGTACCGTTACCCATCGACTACTCTCACCCACATCAGCAACAGTCTCCGCGCACCAAGTGATCGCGTTCCCTTCCTAGACGCGCTGACCTCGATCGATGAGGAAATTGCCGATTCCTCGGATTGGTCACTCATACTTTCTCGCGTGCTAAAAGAGTGGGAGGGTACGCCTGCGGTGCAACTTTGGTGTCGGCAGAAGCTTCCCGCGGTTATCTCGGCACATTTGGCCGCATTCAGCCGCTGGCTTCGCTACCGGCAAAGCAATCTGGATGAGCTGCTGGAACGAACGGAAGCGGACGGGGTTCAAAGGACCGCGCTCCTGCTTGACGGCATCGCCGAGTCCGGAGCGCGGATGGGCAGTGCGGCGCTATTCGGCGTAGCCTCTCGCATCGTGGACGCCGTCAATGCCGTCCAGGCAAGAGAGATCCTCGACTGGTATCTTGATCGTCTTGTCTCGCGATTGCCAGCGGAAGACCGCGACACGCTGACCCCGATCGATGTTCCAGCTACGCTACCGGAAGCCCTGTCGCGATTGCTGTACGGTTTCTTTTCAGACATCGACACCCGCGTGCGATGGCGGACAGCGCATGCTGCCCGGTGTCTGGGGCGTCTTGAGGACGTGAGCGCGGTGACGGAGTTGTTCGCTCAGTATGGGCGAACATCCGATCGAGCGTTTCGTGATCCGAAATCGCCGTTCTACGACCTAGGCGCGCGCCTCTGGCTCACGCTTACGGCTTATCGACTGAGCGAAGAAAATGCCCATCTCTTGACCGGTTCGAAAGACGTACTCATGCAGGCAGCGCTCTCCACTGACCTGCCGCATGTCGTCATCAGGGAATACGCCAAGCGCGCACTGCTTGCTGCCTATGAAGGTGGTGCGCTTTCCCTGACTAGCGAGGAGCAAGGTGCGCTTGCCTCGGTCAACCAGCCAAAACAGCGCTCGCGACACAAGACTCAACGTCGTTCCTTTGGCTGGAGCAAGGATCGAGCTGCGCGCCGATTTGGCTTCGACGAGATGGACACGTTGCCCTACTGGTACAGCGACCTTCTCAACATCTTCCCACAAGCGCCGGGCGACGAAATTCTTGCGATGGCCGAACGATGGATACTCGATATCTGGAAGGCGCCGATCGACGTGAACAAGTGGGTGATGGAACCGCGGCGTGACACCCGCTTAAGCGACCGAGGATATGATCTTTGGAGTCACCGGCACGGTTCCCTGCCAACGGTCGAACGGTACAGCATTTACCTGGAGTGGCACGCGATGCTCTGCGTTGCCGGCGAACTCCTCGCTGCTTTTCCGGTTGGACCAAAGGAGTATGGCGAGGATCGATTTCAGTCCTGGCTTACGCATTTTCTGCCAACGCAGCCACCACGCTGGCTTTCCGACTTGCGTCGCCCCACACCACTACACCCACATTTTTGGTGGCAGGATAGTCGCAGCGATGCAGGCTGGCTTAGAAACTGCCGTAACGATGAATACCTCGAGGCGCTTGGCTTGCTGAGCACCGCCCCAGAAGGTTGGATCGTTGTCGACGCGAATATATCGAGCGATCATCCAACGAGAGAACAGCGTTGCCACGTTCACTCTGCGTTGGTGTCGCCTGCCACTGCCGCCGCTCTGACGCGGGCACTTCAAACGACTCGTGATCCATGGGACTTCCGGATACCTGACGAGGATGACGACCTTCAGTTCGATCAATCACCCTATCGTCTGACAGGCTGGCTCGGTTCCTGGCATGGCGATAGCCGCTTCGACAGTCACGATCCTCTCCGGTTCGACGTACGTGCTGTTCAGTCTCGACCGGGCAAACAGATCACCGAGTTCTTACGACTGGGCCGTCGCAACCAGCCGCAAGTACAATGGATCGGCAAGGGATGGGCCGAACCATCCTTCATCTACGAGGCTTGGAGCGACGAGGCTCCATCCGAGCATGAGCCCGAGCGCGTCACAAAATCCGAAGGGTGGCGGCTCCTTGCCAAGATCGATCACGTTGCAGAGTTCCTTACGGAAACTGGTGATGATCTGATCTGTGAAATAAGTATCGAACGTAGACTGAGAAGCCAATACAGTCGTTCCTATGAACCAGAAGCGAAGCAAAAGAAGCACTTCAAAATCCTCGTCCTCGCGCGGGACGGCACCATCAAGGACTTCAGAGGAGACGCTGGCGTTTGGAAAAAGGCTGGTCGCCGAGTACCAGCTTGAACCCGGCGTCGACACGCTCGGCAAATGGATGGCGCATCATATCGCTGAACTCATCAACGATGCGGAGACTGCGACCGGCGCCGACCGGTCATCGAAAGTGACCGTCGCCATCGAAGCGATCCTCATGTTTTGGGATCATCGCGCGACGGTGGATAGGATCGATCCCCTTCGCGACCTCAAACCTCTACTGCAGGTTATCAAGACACTCGATCCGGAAGAAAACCGCTGGGGCATCTATTTTCGGCGTGACGAATATGGAGCGGTTGCCGAGGTCTACAGTGCCTTCCGCGAACTCGTGATTTTCGAACTCTTGCGCCAATCAAAGCATGACATCGATCTCGCCAAGGCGTCTGGCTTTGTCAGCGATGAAGAGCGCGCAACCATCGAGTCATTGAACCTCTGGATAGCCGACTATCAGAAGGAAGCCATTGAAGGGAAGGCGAAGCGCGGGAAAGCGCCTGCGAAAGGCAAACTCGATACGAAGGCACTTGTTCTGGAGAAGGTTGATAACGCTCGTCGAGCCCTGGACGCCCTAGTCGATGAAATCAATGGCAAGCCTCGCGCTTCATTGACCACCATCAGCCACCTGTTGCTTCGAAAGCTCGTTGGCCAAGAAACCGTCACGACGCCCGAGATCGAGGTTGTCGATGGGAACGACGAAGATGGCAACTCAACGCCATAACGGAGATCAAAGCATCGCTTTGACCGCGACCACCGCATCCTCGACATCGGAGACGACCCGACAGTCATAAAGCTTGTCGAGCGCAAGATGCCTTTCGGTCACCATGACCTGTAGCGGCTTCTCCGTGAGGAAAAGGTTAGCGTGTCCCAACGCCGCAATCGCATGTTGAAAATCATAGAGATCATTTGCGCGAAGTTTGCGTCTTTTGTTCCACCGAAGCGAGGCATGCAAGCTCGCGTATATGTGGATGGACGGCAGTTCACCGCGCGCCTTTCCTTTCTCCAGCGCGGCAGCAATCAGGTTCTTGAACATCGACAGCGTAGACGCGCGTTGCTCAGGCGTCGGTTGGTCAAGCGCGATGCCTTGAGCGTGTGCAATTGCCATCAAGATGTCTGGTATCGCACCACACGTAACGTCGACGGCGCCGCGTACTTCGGCTGAGTAGGCTTGCTGAAAACTACGGATAGCGTCCGCATGGGCTGTGATACCTGCGTTCATTGCCTCACTCGCTTCGCCCGTGAGGTCCGGAGGCAAGGGCTGATCCCCTATGGTCGCGACCATTGTCTCGAGTGGTATCGTCCACAAATGATCGAAAAAGGCCTTCTGCACTGCAAGCTCAATGGCAGGATCGAATGGTGTTTGCGAAGGGTGCAGGGTTCCCAAGACGTAGCTGAGCTTAGTCCAGACCAGATGCTTCAAGGGGTGAAGGTCGGCAACGCCTGAGTACTTGTAGAGAAAGCACGCAAGCTCGGTTGCGACCCGTTGCTCCGGTATGATGAGGGTAACGCCCGTGCTCAATTCGTCGACCAGAGTAGCGGTCGCTTTGCGCGAGGAGAGGTCGCTTTGCTTCATCAGTTCGACGAAGACACTTTCGCTGATGGGGCAGAAGAAACGGCCTCGCGCAACGCCATCACGTAGGAGCTGCAATAGCTCTTGTATTTCTCCCGACCCGGCACCGGAGGCGGCCGATCGCAAGAGGATCCAGTACCGCATGTCCAGATAGATCGCCTTCTTGGCAGCAATTGCCGCACCGAGCGCTATCTGGGTGCGCCGCACATGTTCGTCGACACTGATCTCAGGCGATCGCAAATGCTCATCAATGGAAGCCATGCTCCATGGCACCTCGGTTGGGTATAAATGGGTGAGAAATGGCTTACCTAATTGGTTGTAATCGGCACTCGGTAGAGTTCCGCAGTTCCCACGCTGTGGCCTCGAGGGCGTGGTAGGGCGGGCCCATGCCGAGTGCATGGTGACCGCGATTTGAACACTTCACACTATGATGAGGCAAGGCGCGGTGCCACCTCTACCGGCTACTCGGATGCTTGGTTCCGTCCGGTCCTAGGAAATCTCACAGAACGCTCGAATGACCGGAGAGGGGGGCGAAAAGCTGCCATCGCCCGCGGGCGGAAACCGCGGAGACGGTCAAGCATTCTCGTTTTCGGAGGAGCCACCATCACCCAGGTCACACAAAAGTCGGCCGACGGCTGCTCAGAAGCGCCCCGAACCTGATTTGAACCTATCGATTCAAGAGGATAGCGTGTCGTAGAGGATCGTATAATAGAGTGGTCCAGCGTGCTGTAGAGTGGTTGCGGGGGCAGGATTTGAACCTGCGACCTTCAGGTTATGAGCC
>SWCG01001791.1_pt2 | contig 10490 bp, 12 predicted proteins | sample 4690071 | NCBI WGS metagenome assembly SWCG01 (sample SAMN10267281, study PRJNA491770) | bioreactor metagenome | isolation source: DHS bioreactor inoculated with subseafloor sediment | place: Japan: off Shimokita Peninsula | collected 2012-10 | reverse complement strand
ATAGGATTCCGGATCGTCTTCGCGCAGGTGGTTAACAGCATTCATGGGGAGACGTAATGCGGTGACAGCCGTGATGGCTGATGCGGTATGTTCATGGTTCTGGTCGCGAAGGCCGCTCAGGCCCAGCACCGACCCGGGGCGATGCAGTCTCACGATCCGCGCACGACCGTTTGGAAGATAGGCGACAAGCTTCAGCAGCCCGGATGTAATGAAAAACACCGTGTCAATCTTGTTGCCCTGGTGATAAAGCGTGTCATGTTGAGCATAGTTGACTCGACGCGCGTGTGAAAGCAGGGTTTGCACCGGTGTCGTGGGATATTCGCCGAGTGCGATGGTGATTTCCTCGGGACTGACAACAGTGTCTTCTGGCGCATTCTTTTCTTGTGTGGTCAGCGTCGGATCCTGGGGTGTATTGCGCCTCAACATGTACCACCTCCTTGGCAACAGGCTGGCGGGAGCCGTATGTGAATGCTAGTGACCATGACCGGTCGAGACCGTGATCCAATAAAAACAATAACAATTTTACTTGTATTGCCTGCGGAAAGAGCCGCGAAGCCATCCGCGTCGATTTCATCGCCCACAAGGGCGTGACCTGGAGGCGGGCACCCACCCCCGGTTGCGTGCGCGCGTATGTAAATAAAGGACGCGCTGCTTAACCCGTCATCCCGGCGTATTCCGGATTCCATGTGGTTGAATTCCTTGGATCGCGGCGTACGCCGGGGTGACGGAAAGGCGTACGCCGGAGCGGCCGGCGGATAGTAAAGTAATCAGCGCTTCCTGAAGTCAAAACATTCGAGAATTCCATTAATCATAGTCCAATACGTGGGAGTGGCGAAGCAGGTATACCTTGGTATCTCATGGGGGATTGTCAAAAGGGTGACGCGATGAAGCTCGATACGGACGGATATGCGATGCGACCTCATTGATAAATTTCAATTCATCATCACCCGAAGCAGGATAAGGTTGTGGCGTGTTCAAATCCTTGGAGATCGTGACTATGAAGACCGATCCAAAAAAACATCCCACCAGTAACAAAAATCAGGGTGAGGGTGATCGTGAATCAGCCAAGCGCTACAACGAGGCAACGCAAAAATTCGTTAAATCCGGGAAGGTGGATGAAGCGGCGCGCAAGGCCGCCGGGCAGGATCCGGAGGAAGCGAAGAAAAGCGAGCGTAAAGGGCGGGAGCGCGCCAAGGAGGTGGATCCGGCGGTACACCGTAAGTACGACAAGCCAGTGAAATGACGCGGAGTGGGGTGCGGGAAATGGAAGGTTCTACACCGAATTCGTTACGGCATTGGTAGTCTTTCATCCGCCGGGATCTTTCTGTTGCTGCAATGTGTCGCGGGAATCCGCCCATCTGAGAATGGAGGGCCGTCATGACAGTTAAAGACCCATCATTGGATTCTGGCTTCGACGAGGATGGTTTTATCAAGGACCCGCAAGCCTGGGATCGGAAATCCGCCACGGCCATCGCCGAGCGTGATGGCATCCAGGATCTGGGAGATGACCACTGGCGCGTGATCGAGCAGCTGCGCAAGCACTATTTCGATACGGGGAATATCCCGGTAATGCGACACATCTGTCGCGAAATCGGATTGAATGAGCACTGTGTGAGTGATCTCCTGCACGATCCCATGCGCGCCTGGCGTATCGCCGGGCTCCCCAATCCCGGTGAAGAGGCAAAGGCCTATCTGGAATCCTCCGACATCCATCGGGATCGAGGCATCAGCGAACTGAAAGGGAGGTAATGTGTGGAATCGTTAACACGATGTCGTCATCCAGGCGGGTCCTTGCGGAATAGACAAGCCGGGTTGGAAGCAGTCTTACCATTATCCGGCCGACAATCCTTGGCGGGGGAGCCCGGCAAGACACCCGGCAAACAGTCGCCACCGATCAAACCGCCGGGACCGGATCGGCCTCCGAAAAAACCCCCGAAGCCGGATGAGCCGCCGGTGCGCCCACCGGGCCCGGGGAAGCCACCCGTCGAGCCCCCCCGATCCTGGCAAGCCACCAATCGAGCCGCCCGATCCAGGCAGACCGCCGGACGATCCGCCGCCGATGCGTGTACGGGGTGTACGATGATATCAGAACAGTATCCTTACAAGGTGGCTGCCATCTATGCCGACGCGGCATCCGCCAATGCGGCCGTCGGCATGCTCGAGCATGCCGGGCTTGGCGACGCCAGGATCGTCCGACTCAGGCCCGGACAGGCCGGCATCGATTCCGCCATCGAGCCGGAGTCGGTGGGGACCCGTGACACGGTGACCGTGGATACCCTGACCGGTGGTATTGCCGGTGCCGGAGCAGGTGTGCTGATGGCCGGTGCGGTCACGGTGCTTACCCCCGCCTTGTTCGTCAGTGCCCCCGTCGTCGCACCCTTGATCATTCTCGGTTATGGAACCCTGATCGGTGGAACCGCGGGCGCGGTCCGTGGTGTGCGACTGCGGGAGTTGGCGCTGGCCGGGTTGGTCAAGGATGCCCTAAAGGCGGGTTATCAAGTGGTCCTGGTGCATTCCGCCAGCGAGCAGATACGTGACAGGGCGCAGGCGGTCATTGGCGAGACCATGGCGGAGAATACCGCGCATGCCTGACTTCAATGATACTTTTCCATGCCGACATTCCCGGGTTCGCGGCGCCGGTGGCGCTTGAGCCCGCGTTTCTCCAATACGGAGAGGGTGTCCTGCAGCATGGCGGAGTTTCCGCACAGCAACACATGACTGTCCCGCGGTGACAGTTCCAGGCCGGTCTTTTCTTCCAGCGAGCCGCTTTCGATGCAGGCCGGGATGCGCTGCCCGAGGTTGTCGCCGCAGGGTTCCCGGGTGATGAAGGGTACGAAGCACAGTTGATCTCCATGTGCATCGAGTAATTCCTGGATGCAGTCCTGGTAGGCGAGTTCACTCTTCCTGCGCACCGAATGCCCGAGCACGATGGTTTCAAAGCGTTCCCAGGCGGCAGGAGACTTCAGGATGGACAGGAAGGGACCCAGGGCGGTCCCGGTGGCCAGCAGCCAGAGATGACGCGCCTCCGGTACCTCGTCGAGTGTAAGAAACCCGCTGGGCTTGGGCACGGCCCAGAAGCGGTCCCCCGGTTGCAGTCGTGCCAGGCGCGGCGACAGCGGCCCTTCCTCGACGATATTGAAATAGATCTCATGCCGGTCTTCGTGGGGGGCATTGACCAGGGAGTAGGGGCGACCGACCCGTTCGCCCTCGATATCCAGGCCGACACGGATGAACTGGCCTGCCTTGAAGGGTTCCAGCGGGGCTTCGAAACGCAGGGAAACGAGTTCATCATTCCAGTCCCGGCGTTCCACTACAGTGGCTTCCACCCATTCGGTCATGGCGTTTTCCTTCCTGGTGAATGGAGAAACAATATGGGGCGTGTGCATGGCGGGCACAACCCGGGATGATTGGGGGATTGCGGGCCTTGCCGTCGGGCCGAGGCCCACCCTACAATCGGCCTCTCTTACATGGAGGAAGGTATCATGCAACGTCTTTTGCTGCTGGTCGTGTTGTGCCTGAGCGTGTCCCTGGCCTGGGCCGGGCTCAAGACCGAGGAGGTGGAGTACCGTGCCGGTGACACGGTGATGACCGGTTACCTGGCCTATGACGACAGCATCAAGGGCGAGCGCCCCGGGGTGCTGGTGGTGCATGAATGGTGGGGCCATAACGAATACGCCCGCAAGCGCGCCGAAATGTTGGCACAACTGGGCTACACGGCCCTGGCCCTGGACATGTACGGGGATGGCAAGGTGGCGAATCACCCCGATGATGCCAAGGCCTTCATGATGGCGGCCACCCGTGACGCGGCTGCGCTGGAAGCCCGTTTCGATGCCGCGTACGAGTTGCTCAAGGACCACGACACGGTCGATGCCGGGCAGGTCGCCGCCATCGGCTACTGTTTCGGCGGGGCCGTGGTGCTGAATATGGCACGGGCCGGCAAGCCCCTGGCCGGGGTCGTGAGTTACCACGGCAGCCTGGGCACCCAGGCGCCGGCGCAGGAGGGCAAGGTGCAGGCCTCGGTGCTGGTCTTCACCGGTGCGGAAGATCCCATGGTACCGGCGGAGCAGGTGGCCGCTTTCGAGCAGGAGATGCAGGCCGCCCACGTGGACTATGAACTGATCCGCTATCACGGTGCGAAGCACAGTTTCACCAACCCCAAGGCCGATGAGTTCGGCAAGCGTTTCGACATGCCGCTTGCCTATGATGCCGAGGCGGACCGGGATTCCTGGGAGCGTACCCAGCAGTTCTTCGACCGCATCTTCCGTGATACCGGGGCGAGTGAAGACTGAGCCTTGGCGGTACTCTGGCAACAGCGGGTCGGCACGACCCTGTATGAAGTACGAACGGCGGGCAACACCCGCCGTTTGTATTCCAACGGCGTGCTGCACAGCCAGGACAACGAGCAGCGGCCGGTCACGGGCAATGTCTGGGACCTGCTGTTGTTACCGGCCTTCCTGGCCGAGGCGGGGACTATCCGCCGCGTGCTGGTGCTGGGCGTGGGCGGCGGCGCCGTGATCCGCCAGTTGCAACATTTCCTGCAGCCAATACAGATCGTCGGCGTGGAGCTGAACCCGGTACACCTGCGGGTGGCAAAGCGCTTTTTCGGTGTCCAGGGTCCGGGGGTAACCCTCCACCAGGGCGATGCGCGCCAATGGTTGTACCGCTATGCGGGGCCACCCTTTGATTTGATCATCGAGGACCTGTTCGGTGAACGGGATGGCGAACCGGTGCGCGCCATCGAGGCGGATGTGGACTGGATGCGCGCGCTGGAGCGGGCACTGGCACCGTTCGGGATCCTGGTGATGAATTTCCCTTCGCTGTCGGAGCTGCGTGCCTGTGCCGCCCAGGCCGCCGTGCCGAGTCATGCCGGTATCCTGCGACTGTCCACCCCGCAAAACGATAATGCCGTCGGTGTGTTTCTGCCCCGGAAGCTGAAAAAAGGGGAGCTACAGCGCTGTCTGCGGTCCCATCCCGAGCTGGATACCGGGCGCCGGAGCTGCCGCTTGCGCTACCGTCTGCAGCGGTTATGATGGCCTGACCGAGTCGGTAACCATACGCCCATGCAACGCATACCCATCGACACCGAGTCATCCGTCGTCCACGAACAGTTTGCCGTGGTCTATGCGCCGCGCCGCAGCCGCGAGCGCTTTTCCGAGGGCGCGGTGGTCATCATGGAATCGGAACAGGCAGCCCGCGCGGCCGCCCGTCCCGCCGAGAAAAAATTCGCGGCACGGGTGGTGGGGCCGTCGCGCTCTTCCGAGGGACTGCGGCTCTACTATCTCGAAAGCTGGCTGGATTGAGTGGCATGTTGTTGGTCATCAAACCCGGCCAGAAACTGCCCAGCCTGGCCCATGTGCAAGGCGATTTCGATGCCTGGATCCTGCAGGGCATGGGTTCACTCACGGTGGAGACGCGAGTGGTCCGGGTTCATGAAGGCGAGCCATTGCCGGATTACAGCCTGGTGCGGGCCGTGGTGATCAGCGGCTCCGGCGCCATGGTCACCGATGGCAGCGACTGGATCGAATCCACCGCGGCCTGGTTGCGAAGCGCCGCCGAACGTGGCCTGCCCGTGCTGGGGATCTGCTTTGGCCATCAGCTGCTGGCCCATGCCCTGGGAGGTGTCGTCGGCGACAACCCCAATGGCATCGAAGTGGGCACCGTGACCGTGGACTGGATGCCCGGGGCGCGCGATGACGAGTTGTTTCAAGGGGTTCTTGACCAGACACCCCTGCAGGCCAGCCATCGCCAGTCGGTGCTGAGCCTGCCGCCGGGCGCGCGCTGGCTGGCGCGCAGCCTGCTGGAGCGCCATCATGCCTTTGCCTGGGGAGATCATGTCTGGGGGGTGCAGTTCCACCCGGAATTCACCCCGGCCATCGTCCGCCAGTACGTGGACTATTACGCCGAGCGCCTGCGTGCCGAGGACCGAGATCCCGAGACATTGCGGCAGGAAGTTCAGGCCAGTGAGCTGGGGCCGCGGCTTTTGCGGCGTTTCGCGCGCCTGGCCGGGTTGTCGGACTGAAGTCCGACAGACGAACCACACGACGAAAAGGGAGCGCCCATGGAACTGCACGATCCTGATTTGCTGCGCCAGCAGGCCTTTATCAACGGCGCCTGGGTGGATGCCGACAGTGGCGCCCGGCACCCGGTGCGCAACCCCGCCAATGGCGAGCAGATCGCCCATGTGCCCGATTGCGGCGCCACCGAGACCGCGCGCGCCATCGAGGCCGCCCATGCCGCGCTGCCCGCCTGGCGCGCCCTGACCGCCAAGGAGCGCGCGCGGCTGCTGCGCCGCTGGTACGACCTGATCATGGAACACCAGGAGGACCTGGCCCGCATCCTTACCCTGGAGATGGGCAAACCGCTCTCCGAGGCGCGCGGCGAGATTGCCTACGGCGCGTCCTATATTGAATGGTTCGCGGAGGAGGGCAAGCGGGTCTACGGCGAGATCATCCCCGAACCCGTGACGGGTCGGCGCATCCTCGCTACCCGCGAGCCCGTGGGCGTGGCCGCCACCATCACCCCCTGGAACTTCCCCAACGCCATGATCACCCGCAAGGTTGGCGCTGCCCTGGCGGCCGGTTGCACTGCGGTGTCCAAGCCCGCCGAGGCCAGCCCGCTGTCGGCGCTGGCGCTGGCGGAGCTGGCCGACCGTGCCGGCATCCCCGGCGGTGTGTTCAACGTGGTGACCACCGCGCAGGCGGCCACGGTGGGCGACGAACTGTGCGCCAATCCCCTGGTCCGCAAGCTGTCCTTCACCGGCTCCACCAAGGTGGGCAAGCTGCTCATGAAACAGTGTGCCGACACCCTCAAGCGCCTGTCCCTGGAACTGGGCGGCAACGCGCCCTTCATCGTCTTCGACGACGCCGACCTGGACGCGGCGGTACAGGGTGCCATGGCCTCCAAGTACCGCAATGCCGGCCAGACCTGTGTGTGCGCCAACCGCCTGCTGGTGCAGGACGGCATCTATGATGCCTTCGTGGAACGCCTGGGCCGGGCGGTGGCGGAACTGCGCGTGGGCTCCGGCCTGGACGAAGGTGTGCAACAGGGGCCGCTGATCAATGATGCGGCGGTGGAGAAGGTGGAGCACCATATCCGCGATGCCCTGGACAAGGGCGCGCGCCTGGTGACCGGCGGCAAGCGCCACGAGAAGGGTGGCAACTTCTTCCAGCCCACGGTGCTGGCCGATGTCACCCCGGCCATGGTCTGCGCCCGCGAGGAGACCTTCGGTCCCCTGGCGCCGGTATTCCGCTTCCACACGGAAGAGGAGGCCATACACATGGCCAACGACACCGAGTTCGGCCTGGCGTCCTATTTCTACGCCCGCGACATTGGCCGCGTGTGGCGCGTGGCCGATGCCCTGGAATACGGCATCGTGGGCATCAACGAGGGCATCATCTCCACCGAGGTGGCGCCCTTCGGCGGCATGAAGGAGTCGGGCTACGGCCGCGAGGGCTCGCGCCACGGCATCGAGGAATACCTGGAGATCAAGTACCGCTGTATGGGCGGGCTGGGCTGAAGGCAAAAAGAAACCCCGCCGGGGTGGCGGGGCAAACACGGTACTAACACTACTGCTACGAGCTGTGATCAGGCTACCGGCATGCCCGGACCGCCACATTGACCGAGATCAACACCAGGGGAATTACCCGCATTCCAACCCGGAAATACCTGAGCGGCCCACTCGAGATTGCGGCCTGTCGGCCCAGCCATTATCCTAGGCAAATGTGATTAACCCGTCATGCCCGCGCAGGCGGGCATCCAGGTGTTCGGTCTACGAGACCATTATTGAACAGGATTGAACGATGCAAAGTGAAATGGGTGGTGACGGCGGTAGCTGCGCGGCGGGCGAACCCTTCGCCCTGCAGGTGCTGGGCGACGACATGGAGCCCGAATTCGAACACGGTGTCATCATCGTCGTCGACCCCGAGGGCGTGGTGGAGAACGGCTGCTTCGTGGTGGCCGTAGTGAACGAGGAATACATCTTCCGCCAGCTGGTGTGGGACGAGGACAAGCGCTATTTCCTCAAGCCCCTCAACGATGCCTACGAGACCGTGGCGATCCCCAACCTGCAAGGGGTGAAGGGCGTGGTGGTGCAGAAGGCGGGGCGGCGGCGCAGCGAGCGCAAGCACTACGTATAGTGATTTCTGGCACCTGACTCCGAGGGCAACGATTATGCAGCAAGCCAAACAGGACGCCCTGCATCAAAGGGGACAGATTTATTTGACGCGCAGTTTCCTCGGCTGATTGCCTGGCCGGCGGTGCTCGATTCGCCGGCCGGTAATGAGCTCGACTTGGTTGATGAAGCGGTGGTTTCCCGTCAACTGCCCCCGCTGCAGCGCTTCCCGGATCAGTTCCCACTCCCCGTTCGGTACGAGCGTGCCCACAAAACTGCCATAGCGTTCGCAACGTTGCTGTGACGTCTGGCCAAGCGCGAGATAACAGGGATCGTCATCGATCCAGGAAGGGCCGTCCAGCCCGATCTTCATTCGATAACTGGACCATCGATAGTCTTCCGGACGGGCAACCATGCGTGCGCGAACGGGATTTAGGTCCACATAGCGGCAGCAGGCCAAGAGATAGGCATCGGTCTGGATCGGGCTCGACTTGTAGCGGCTTTCCCATAGGGTGCCGCGGCGGCCTTCGAGACGATTCACATAACGGGTCTGGCGTCCCGCCAGTCGCTTCATCAGGCGGCCGAGGGCTGCAGTCTCCTCGGGGGGTTGGAGGATCAGGTGTACATGGTTGGTCATCAGGCAATAGCCATAGACCTTGATCCCGAGGGACCGTTTCCATTCCTTCAGCGTATCGAGGTAATGCTCGAAATCCTCGTCCGCTGCAAAGACCACCTGCCGGTTGTGTCCCCGCTGGACGATATGATGGGGATGGTTTGGTAATACCACTCTGCCAATCCTTGGCATAGGCATCTCCCTTGAGGGTAGGGATTATCACTTCCGCCGCTCAGGCGGTTTCAAATAAATCTGTCCCCTTTGAAGGGAGCCGGGTTCGGTCTTCTTATGTCTCGTCGCTCATGGGTTCCGCCTGCGCGGGAACGACGAGGGTAATGCTGGTGTTGGGTATTGAATCAGCCCCGGCGACGAAAGGTGTCGCCGGGCATCAGGCTCAGGCCTGTTTTTGATGCTTGCGGCGCGCCACACCCGCCAGTGCCATCAGGCCGGTGCCGAACAGCCATACGGCGGCGGGGACGGGCACTTGGGCGAGGGGGTAGCCGGTGGCGTAGCCACCGACGGTCATCAGGCCGTCGGTGTAGGCGGCATTGGCGACCTGCACCGAGCCGATGACGGCGTTACCGAAGTCCGGCAGCAGACCGGTGAAGTTCACATCCGCATCGGCGTCCACCAGCGACAGGTTGACCAGCAGTTGCCAGGAGCCGGCGCGGTTGTTCGCGGCATCCCAGGTCCAGATGACGCGTGCGGCATCGACGCCGACGCCAGTGCCGTCACGCAGGATGTGCCCGGGATCCTGCAGGCCGAAGATGGTGCTGGCCTGGTTTTCCCAGGTGCTCAGGGTATGCCAGCCGGAGGTGCGTACGAACAGGGAGCCGAGACCACCGTTGGAGCTGCTACCGCTGCCATCACCGGCTCCGGGAGCGACGGTGCTGGCCGACCAGGCGGCCGCGTCAGTACCGATCTTGGCCTGCAGGCGCAGGCGATACTCGCCGTCGATATTGGAATTGACGGCGTCGCCGGTGAAGGCACCCCAGCCGGCTTCCGTTGCGGTGATGTCACTGAACATGCCGCCGATGCCGATGACGGTATCGCCGACGCCCCAGATACGGGCTTTGTCGGTGTCCCAGGTGCGTAAGTTTGTATTAGGGTCGACGTAGTAATCTTCGAAGCCCCCCGAGTGACCGGCAAGGCTGAACAGGGAGCTGTCGGAGACGCTGAACTGGGTGCTGTACATGTCGAAGCCGATATTACCCGAGCCGCGCACATAGGCGCCCTGGTCCAGGGAGTGACCGCCGTAGGTCCAGCCGTCGGCCAAGGGGTTACCCGAGATGGCGGAGGCGGTGGTAGCCTGCAGCGCGCCGAGGGTGAGGGCGAGGATGGGCAGCGCCTGTCGGATTTTCATTATGGGTCATCTCCTGCTTTTGGTGTGGCTCGATGCCGGCGGCATGGCCACTTTATGTGATTTCTTACGCAAGATTCATTCCTGGTATAAAAATATCAATAAAAACATAGGATAAGGGATTATCTATTAGGTGGTTTCCAGAGCCTTGTAAAAAATGGTGACGAAACAGCAGGGCGGCTATAGTCGGTTCGTGCGCCTATCATATTGATGCGCATTCATAATTGTCTGGGCTGTCGACAATAATGTCGATGTCGGGAAAAATTACAGATAAGCGGTACCGGGCGCGCGGTCAGCGGGAATCCCGATCCCCCGGCGCCAACTGCTCCGCCCGCACCCGCGGCTCGAAGAAGGCATCGGCCGCATCCTGGTCCACGGGCTGGCCCTGGGCATCCACCATGGGCATT
>SWCG01000839.1_pt1:0-5000 | contig 10559 bp, 6 predicted proteins | sample 4690071 | NCBI WGS metagenome assembly SWCG01 (sample SAMN10267281, study PRJNA491770) | bioreactor metagenome | isolation source: DHS bioreactor inoculated with subseafloor sediment | place: Japan: off Shimokita Peninsula | collected 2012-10 | reverse complement strand
GCCCAGGGACTTGGACATCTTCTGCACCCCGTCCAATCCTTCCAGGATGGGCATGGTCAGCACCACCTGTGGGGGCTGGCCGTAGTGTTTCTGCAGTTCGCGCCCCACCAGCAGGTTGAACTTCTGGTCCGTGCCGCCCAGCTCCACGTCGGCCTTCATGGCCACGGAGTCATAGCCCTGGATCAGGGGATAGAGGAATTCGTGTATGGCAATGGGCTGTCCGCCGCTGTAGCGCTTCTGGAAATCGTCACGCTCCAGCATGCGCGCCACCGTGTGCTTCGCCGCCAGCTGGATCAGGTCCACGGGGGACATGGCGTTCATCCAGCTGGAATTGAACATCACCAGGGTGCGTTCCGCATCGAGGATCTTGAAGATCTGCTGCTCGTAGGTCCTGGCGTTCTCGATCACCTCGTCACGGGTCAGGGGCTTGCGGGTCACGTTCTTGCCCGTGGGGTCGCCGATCATGCCGGTGAAATCGCCGATGAGGAACATGACCTCGTGTCCAAGGTCCTGGAATTGGCGCAGTTTGTTGATCAGCACCGTATGGCCCAGATGCAGGTCCGGGGCAGTGGGATCGAACCCGGCCTTGATCCGTAGCGGGCGCCCCTGCTTGAGCTTTTCCACCAGCTCGGATTCAACGAGGATTTCGTCGGCGCCGCGGGCGATGATCTCCAGGTCCTGTTCGACTGACATATTGCTTTGCACTCCAGAAACTCAAGGGGGCAGGGTCCGGAAACCGGGCTGATCTCACAAAAACCCGCAAAGGTTATCACAGCCATCGGCCGATACAGGATGCAAGGGCGCGGCAAGGCAGTGAAGCTGGCAAGCTTCCTGCTTGGAAATCAGTTCATTACCCTCGCACCTAGTTGATTTTGACGCCACGCGCGAGTACCGTACCCCAAACGATTTATAGGGAAATTCCGTGGATTATCAAAACCTCACCCAACGAGACGTCCGCCACCTCCATCTGGATGATGGCGCGCCCCGGTCCCGCCATCATTATTGGCTTGGCCTGGCGGCCATTCCCATCATAATCGCCTCGTTTTTCAGTCTCGCCAGCGATCACCGCGGCGTGGCGGCGCCCCAGGAACCATACGAATCCGCGGAACCACGGGAAACCCTGGCGCTGGTCCTGCCGGAATCCATCCTCCCGGCGGCACCCGAGGCTGATGATATGGAGGTGGATCCCGCCGCGGAAATGGCGGCCGCCAGTCCGGCAACGCCCGCACCCGACGCTGTGGCTGCCGAATGGATCGCGGTCAAGGTGCAGTCCGGCGACAGCCTGGCGCGTATCTTCAGTCGTGAATCCCTCGGTGCCCGCACCCTCCACGACATCATGAGCCTGGGTGGTGACACCAAGATCCTGACCCGCATCCATCCCGGCGACACCCTGGAATACCAGCTCGACGCCGAGCAGGGCCTGCTCGCTCTGCGCTATCGCATCAATCCTCTGGACGAGGTCGTGGTCCAGCGTGTGAACGAGGGTTTCCAGGTCGAGCGACTGACCCATACACCGGAAGCGGAAATTGCCCACGCCATCGGCACCATCGACAGTTCCCTGTTCCTGTCCGCGCAAAAGGCCGGCCTGAGTGACAACCTCACCATGGCCCTGGCCGGCATCTTCGGCTACGACATCGACTTCGCGCTCGACATCCGCGAGGGGGACTCCTTTTCGGTCATCTACGAGGACCGCTACCTGAACGGGGAATTCATCGGCCACGGCCATATCCTCGCCGCCGAGTTCATCAACCAGGGACGCCGTTACCAGGCCGTGCGCTACACCGACGCCAGCGGCACCACGGACTACTACACCCCCGAAGGCAAGAGCATGCGCAAGGCCTTCCTGCGCAGCCCGGTATCCTTCTCGCGCATCAGCTCCAAGTTCAATCTGAAGCGCCGCCACCCGGTGCTGAACACCATACGCGCCCATCGGGGCGTGGATTATGCGGCACCCACCGGCACCCCCATCATGGCCACCGGCGCCGCCAAGGTGGTACATGTGGGTAACAAGGGTGGTTATGGCCGCACCGTCATCCTCCAGCACGGCAGCCAGTACTCCACCCTCTACGCCCATATGTCCCGCTACGCCAAGGGACTGCGCGTGGGCAGCCGGGTGCAGCAGGGGGACGTTATTGGCTATATCGGCAGCAGCGGCCTGGCCACCGGTCCGCATCTGCACTACGAATTCCTGGTCAACGGTGTGCACCGCAATCCTCTCACCGTGGCCCTGCCCGATGCCTCCCCGATCCGCGCCGAGTACAAGGATGACTTCATGGCCGCCGCCCGGACCCTGCTCGCCCAGCTGGAAACCCGCAAGCAGCTGGCCCTGGCCGCCCTCGAGCCCTGATCCCGCGCGCCCCAGGGGCACGCGCCAGCGGCAAGCACCATGGCGGATTACTACCTCGGCCTGATCTCCGGCACCAGCATGGACGGCATCGATGCCGCCCTGGTGCACGGCGGCGAAACGCCACCGCGCGGCATCCACTACCACCATCACCCCTACCCGGGCGCCCTGCGCGAACGGCTGCTGAACCTGGCCGAAGACCGCCAGGCCTTCTCCCTGGACGACTATGGCCGGCTCGACAGTGAACTGGGGGTCCAGTTTGCCCGTGCCGCCCTGGACCTGCTGGAGCAGGCACGCCTGCCTGCCACCCAGGTGCGCGCCATCGGCAGTCACGGTCAGACGGTACGCCATCGCCCCAACGGTCCCAACCCCTTCAGCCTGCAGATCGGCGACCCGAACCGCATTGCCGCCCTCACCGGCATCACCACGGTGGCCGACTTCCGACGCCGCGACCTGGCCCTGGGTGGCCAGGGAGCCCCCCTGGTACCGGCCTTCCACAACGCCTGTCTGCGCGTGGAAACGGAGGACCGGGTGGTGCTGAACCTGGGTGGCATCGCCAACATCACCGTACTGCCCCGGGATGCCGGTGCGCCGGTAACGGGCTTCGACACCGGTCCGGCCAATGTGCTGCTGGATGCCTGGTGCCAGCAACATCTCCAGCAGGATTACGACGCCGGCGGCGCCTGGGCCGCATCCGGCACGCCGGACCCGGCCCTGCTGGAACAATTGCAGAAACACGAATACCTGGCGCGCCCGGCACCCAAGAGCACCGGGCGCGAGGAATTTTCCCTGGCCTGGCTGGAAGAGCAACTGGCACGCCTGGAGACGAAACCGTCACCCGTGGACGTACAGGCCACCCTGGCCCAGTACAGCGCCCGCAGCGTGGCCGATGCCATACGTCAGCAGGCGCCGCGCACGCAACGACTGCTGGTGTGCGGTGGCGGCGCCCACAACGAGGATGTGCTGCAGCGTTTGCGGGTCTTGCTTGCGGGTGTACAGGTGGAAACCACCGCGGCCCTGGGCCTGGACCCGGACGGTGTGGAGGCCCAGGCCTTCGCCTGGTTGGCGCAACAGACCCTGGAAGGCAAGCCCGGCAATCTGCCGGCGGTCACGGGTGCCGCCAGCCCCGCGGTGCTGGGGGGGATCTACCCGGCCTGACAAAAAAGGCGCCCGAAGGCGCCTTTTTTGAGTCCGCTGCCGAAGGAATCAGGCAGAGAAGGAAGAACCACAACCGCAGGTGGTGGTGGCATTGGGATTGCGGATGACGAACTGGGCGCCTTCCAGGTCTTCCTTGTAGTCGATCTCCGCGCCGCTCAGGTACTGAAAACTCATGGGATCGATCAACAACTTGACGCCGCATTTTTCCACGGAGGTATCACCGTCGTTGATGCTTTCGTCAAACGTGAAGCCGTACTGGAAACCGGAACAGCCACCGCCGGTGATGAACACCCGCAGCATGAGCTCAGGATTGCCTTCTTCCTCGATCAGGCTCTTGACCTTCGTGGCCGCCGCTTCGGTGAAGACCAGTGGCGCTTCCATTTCCGTCGTTGCCGCTGCGCTATTGCTCATATTCTCTCTCCGATACTAGGGAAATCCGGAATTCGGTTAGAGCCATTATGTCTTTCCTGACTAATACAGTCAAGAATTCCCCAGGGGCCGGGCCTTGACCTCGGGTGCCGGTTTTGGCGCCACTTCCTTCAGCACCGGCCGGGCCGCTTCCTGGCCCCGATGCACCAGGTTGCCATTGACCTCGGCCCCCATGGCCATCTCGATAAGGTGATAATAGACATTACCGGTGACCCGCGCCCGGGCGGCCAGTTCGACCCGTTCCGTGGCGTGCACATCACCCCGCACCGTACCGTTGAGCATCACGTCGGGCACCCGCACTTCGCCCTCGATACTACCCTGCTCGCTCAGGGTGAGCACGGCGTCGCTACCCGCATCGGCGATGACATTGCCCTTGACCTTGCCGTCCACGTGCAGGCCGCCGGTGAAATGGATGTCGCCTTCCAGAACCGTGTGCTGCCCGATGATGGTATCGATCCGGGCAGACTTGTGCTTCTTGGCATTACCCCACATGGTATCCCTCCTCGTACGTCAGTGGCACAAGCCAATCTCCACACCCTTTTGCGGGACGCCGTGAATACATCCCTGTAGGCTTGACGGCCGCGTCCATGCGGCCGACACCCGCAAAAGGGTGTGGAGACCGGCTTGTGCGGTCCCTGCCAGCCCAATGTCAGGCCGGCCAGTCGTAGCTCCGCTCCACCCGGGACGGTGCTCCCCGTCCCGTCGGCTCCACCCGCAGATGCACGGTGCGGGGCCGGAAGCGGTGCGGAATCCGCACCTCGCCTTCGAAGTGCTGGAAATAGCGAAACCGGAACGCCAGGTTTTCCACCGCGGGCTCGGTCAGCTCGGCCAGGGTCAGGGTCACCGAGTGACCATCCAGTTCACCCTCGAGACTCAAGTGTACAACACCCTGCACCAGGCGATCGTTGCGCCTGACCTGCACCAGGGTCAGGTCATAGCGGAACAGCCCCTCGGCCGATACCGGCTCCCAGTAGAGCTTCTGCACCCGGATGCCCGGTTCCACGTCGCCCGGCGACATGATGCCCTGGTAGAAGGCCAGCTCCTCGCGCAGGCCTGCCAATTCCTCCTG
>SWCG01001147.1_pt1 | contig 10679 bp, 7 predicted proteins | sample 4690071 | NCBI WGS metagenome assembly SWCG01 (sample SAMN10267281, study PRJNA491770) | bioreactor metagenome | isolation source: DHS bioreactor inoculated with subseafloor sediment | place: Japan: off Shimokita Peninsula | collected 2012-10 | reverse complement strand
CGGCGACCCGCTTGCCCGGCCTTTTGCTCGCTTTGCCCAGCTCGAGCTGCTGGCACCGGATACCGACCGTACCTGGCATGGCAAGGTGACGATTTCGCTGCGGGCGGTGCCGCCACCCGGCAGGGTGCTGGAGAGGGTCGAACTCTGGGTCGATGGCCGGCCCATGGCCCATGGCCGTCCAGGCGCTACCCTCAAGCTCGATACCCTGCAGCTTACCGATGGTCATCATGACCTACGCCTTGTGGCGGTGGAGGAGGGTGACATCGAGACGCGCAGTTACCTGAAGCGGACGGTCCGGGTGGAGAACCGGGGACACAGGGTTTCACTGTTCCTGGAGCGGACAGGCGTGTCCTATGGGGCCAGCGTGACGGCGCAAGGGCTGGCCGAGGATGCCCGTCGGGTCATGCTCTATCAGGGCCGAAGGATCCTGGCGGAGGCCGAGGTGGTGGATGGACGCTGGCAGGCCAGCCTGGATTCCAGCCTGACCGGGCAGGGGATGATCCAGCTGTACGCAGAGGCGGAGTACCCCGGCGGGCAGGTTTCCCGGTCTGGAGTCGTGCGCCTCGACGTCGCTCCCCCTCTGGTATCGCGGGAGGTGCCGGTGGAAGCGCCGGCGAGGGAGGGCGTACTGGCTATCCTGGACATGGGCGACGGAGAGCGGGAGATCCACATGCTGGATGGCCTGGGGGGCGGGCGCAGGCCCAGGGAATGGGGCGACCAGCGCCCGGAGAGGGTCACGCTCGCAGGCGCCTTTCAAACCCGTGCCGAAGGTCTCTACGAGCTGGATATGACGATACCGGGGCGATTGGGTGTGAAGGTGAATGGCGTTATGATGGCAGGCGAGGCCGGTCCTGGCGAGGTGACACGAATCTCCGTGCCCTTGCCCCTGTCGGCGGGATGGCACCCGTTCGAGATCAGGTACCGTCCAGGGCGGCGGGATGGCCTGCCCAGGCTCAGCCTGCAGGGACCGGAGCCGGCGTTTCTCCTGGAGGGGCAACGCCTGCGCCACTCGCCGGATTACGATGCAACATATTGAATATACAAATAAAACAATTTTCCTGCGCACTGCGTCGGGTTGGGGTTATCATGAAACGACCAATAACGAGAAGCCTGGTCTTCGGTCTCCTGGCGGGCATGGCGGGAGGCGGCGCAACCGCCGGCGGTGTGCTCCTGGGTTTCGGCACCTTCGAGTCTGCCTGGCCCGTGTTCGTGACCTGCGGGATCCTGGCTGCGCTGCTGCATAACACGAGACAGTCGATCCTGGGGATGGTGGATAACCGTACGCATACCCTTAGCAATCGCATCGACCGGATACGACGGGACGTCGGCGACATCCATGGACTCGTCCGGCTCGGACCCTATACCGGGGAGCTGCCGCTTCCGATGGGTGGCGGATGGGCGCTGACCGGCGATTCGGCGGCATTGCTGGCGCGAGAGGCCCTGGCCAGGAAACCTGAAACCGTGCTCGAACTGGGCTCCGGTGCGTCTACACTGATTCTGGGGCAAATCCTCAGGAAGAATGGCCGTGGCCGTCTCCTGTCCATCGACCATGATGGTGCTTGGGCCGATGAGACGCGCCGGCATGTGAAGCTTCTTGGCCTGGAAGACATCGTGTCGGTGGTCGACGCGCCCCTGAATAAACAAGCACTGGGGGAGCAGATGGTGGAATGGTATGACATACCGAAATCCGCCATTGAGCAGTTAGGCTCCATCGACCTGCTGTTGGTGGACGGGCCACCCCAGAAGCACGGGAGTGACGTACAGGCGCGCTATCCAGCCCTTCCATTTCTGCGTGGTTCCTTGTCCATAAATGCACTTGTCTTCGTCGACGATGCCAACCGGGATTCCGAGAAGAAGATGGTGGAGCGCTGGCTTGCGGAGGATGATCGTTGGAAGCCCCGATGGTTCGATACCGTGGACGGTGTATGCCTGCTGAGCAGAGGGCCGTGATGGTCAGTGAGGAGTAGACGCATGCTTTCGAAAAGACTTTGCGAAGTATCTTTGTGTATTCTCCTGGGTTTGCATGCCCTGTCTGCGCATGCCCGGGACCTGAGAAACATCAATCCAACGGATCAGGAACTGATGATGCTGCCCCCGTACTGTCATGCCAGGCTCAAGGGGGATGCCAACACGAAGAGGATGTGGAGTAACCAGATGGGTAACGATATATTTGTCCATCTGCATCATTATTGCTTTGGCCTGAACTTCATGAATCGCATGATGTTGACGGTGGACAATAAAGAAAAGACATTCCTGGCCCAGCGCGCTGCCACGAACTTCGATTACGTGATTCAGCGCTGGCCGCCAAGTCATCCGCTCACCGTGGAGGCTCGGCAGCGCAAGGCGCAGGTGCAATTCAACCAGTAAGCTGATCAAGAGTTCGATCTATGGCGGAATTTCCGCCTGCCAACCCCCGGGGGGGAGGCTTGGCGCTATCCTGCTGGCAGGACTGCCGGCATGTTCCAATCGGAATGCCACCATCCTCAGCCGCCGGGAGCTTCACTGCGAGGCGAATGATATGCGTATGGAATACCAATTAGTGCCGACCTGGCCGCCACTCGCCTGGGCATGCCGTTGCATCGCGGGGGAAGGATGCGTGACCGTCTTTCATGGTCCGAGTGTCGAGACCCGTGAAGAATGGTTTTGCGAAGCAGTATGGGATGGTGATTTTTCCGAAGGGGCTTTCGATGCGACGGATGTTGTATCGGGTAGCGGTGGCCGGCTACGGGATGGCAGGCTGGTTTTCGTGTCATCAGCCAGTACGGTGGATCGCCTGCAATGGATTGATATAGATGGCACGGTCTGGGTATCGAATTCCCTGGCTTGCCTGATGGCGTTGACCGATGCCTCTGTCAAGACAGGTTATGGTCGGTATTTCGAGGATTTCGGAAAGATCGTGGATGGCCTGGGCGAGCTTCCCCTGGGCCTGGGGACATCGAAGGGGCGCGTGAACTTCGTCTATTTCCATAACGCGGTGTGGGACGGCGCCGCGGTCTCGCTTCAGGAAAAGCCAGACCTGGCCGGCAAGCTGGACAGCTTCGATGATTACCATGGCTTGCTACGTAAGGCCTTTTCCAGGTTGTCGGGAAACCTGGCAGATCCTGCGCGCAGGATAGGATATGAGTTCCTGGGCACCCTTTCCTCGGGTTATGACTCCACGACGGTCACGACGTTGGGAAGTGCCGTGGGTTGCGGCAGGGCGATAGGGTTCGAGCATGGTCGAGGCGGTGTCGAGGATCACGGGGCATCGGCGGCACAGTCCCTGCGAGTGGAACTCAGCCTGTTCGATCGTGAGGCCTGGGCGGAACGCGCCAGGGAATATCTGTTTATTTCCGTCGATGCCAAGGGCGAGGACAGGTACTTCGTGTCCACCGAGGAGCTGCTGGAAGGAAAGGTACTGCTCACCGGCTACCATGGCGACAAGATGTGGGACAAGAAAACGAAAAAGCTTTCCAGGGATGTCGTTCGTGGTGACAGGTCGGGCCTTTCCTTGTCCGAATACCGGCTTCATGCCGGTTTCCAGAACTGTGCCGTCGCATTCTGGTATGTGCGCAATATCAAGGACATCAACCGGATATCGAATTCGCCTGAAATGAACCCCTGGGACATTGGCGGGTCTTATTCGCGCCCGGTCTGCAGGAGGATCTGCGAAGAGGCGGGCATCCCCAGGGAGGCGTTTGGTGTGAAGAAGCATGCCTCCTCAGAGCAGCCCTTTACCTCGGCTGCCTTTCTTTCCCCAGGGCTCATGGATGATTACCTGAGATGGTTGAAGAGTCATCGGTGGGAACTCGTTTCACAGAACCTTTTTCCGGTGGTCGTGAGTCCAACCCTCGATAGACTGCTTTGTGCGGGGATCAACCGCCTATCCAGGGTCGTCAGAAAAATGGTTCCGCGAATGAGCAATATCCCGGTGCTCTGGCGCTACGGAAACAGCGAATTCCTGTTTCGACTTGGCATGCTGGATGTGTTGGCAAAACCCCTGTATCTGAGGCGATACCAGTTTCCATGGGCCCTGGAGCGTGCCAAGTCGCACTATACCGTTCCAGTCCATCCCCTGGGCGTATGCCTGGAGTCCACTGCGCAAAAATGAACGGAAAGCCGATGTGTCATGGTTGACAGCAGTGTTCTTGTTTTTCCTGGTGGTATGCCCATGATGGGAAAAAAAGCCATATCTGAGCAGACGCCGCCATTGCCTGGTATTCGTGCACGCTTGTATGCCAAGGGAATGCCTGCCGGTGGGAAAAGCTGGCGTGCAATGTCGGGACAAGGCCAGGCCTGTGCCGGCCGGGTTGGCGATTGGTTCCAGGCATGGCTTCCCGTGAACAGAAATGGCGCGACTTCATGTGCAGGGGGTGGAGAGGGTGTGACGGTCCTGGTGGACGGCTATATCAGCGTAATCAATGGTCGCGCAACTTTGCCGCAGGATTGTGCCAAGGCTGTCCTGGAAAGGTACAGAAAAACGGGTCTCGATTTCGTCAAGGAATTGCGCGGTTCGTACACGATATCGATTTGCGATGATCATAGGGACACAGCCTATTTCATCACTGACCGGCGGCGCTCCCGTCCTATGTTCTCCCGCCAGATTGAGCCGGGGGATATCTGCTTTTCACCCGAGGTGCGCGAACTTCTCTGGGTCGACGACAAGCCCTGCCCGGGCCTGTGGGCGGAGGCCGTGGTCGAGTTCCTGATCTTAGGCGCAAGCTGCGATGATCACACGCTTTTTTCAGGTATAACGAGTTTCCCCCAGGCCGCCGTCATGGCCTGCAGCCGATCTGGCCTGGATGAGCAAAGATACTGGAGGATTGCCTTCCATGAAGGCCGCGAGGCTGGCGGTGAAAAGGAGTTGATCGAGGAATGTCATGTCCTGATCAAACAGGCCGCTCGTCGCACACTCAGTGCCGTGCACAGGCCCTTCCTGTTCTTGAGTGGAGGCGTGGACTCCAGGATCCTGCTGGGCACGCTGCTGGAGCAGGATGAACCACTCCCCGTGGTGATCTATGGAACGGAGGATGGGGACGACTTCAGCGTCGCTTCCACGCTTGCGCAACGGTGTAATCTCGATGCAACGAAGTTCAGCATTCCATTGAAAGGGCTGCAGGATCATTTCGAGGCCGCTACCCTCGATGCCGATTGCCGTGCTGAAACGATAGATTCACCGATGGCTTCGAAGCTGCATCGGATCCTCGGGAGTGAGTTCGGGGCATTTCTCAATGGCGATGAGTGCTTTGGTTGGCACAGCCGTGGCATAGAAAACCCGGCGCAATTGCAGCCTGTAGATGCCATTCACGCCATTGGCCTGCGCAGCCTCCACGAGGTCGGCAGGTTAAGCGACTGGCTCAGGCCAGCCGCGCGCGCGCATGCAGGACGGTTTATTGATCGTACCATCGCCGATCTCGTGTCCCGCGCCGGTGATGTTTCTCCCGCTGATCTTATGGATACGATGTACTACGAGCAGAGAATGGGAAACATGCTCAATGCCTTCACGGCCCAGCGCTTGCGCTACATGGATCAGGCGCGCCCCTTCCTGGATGAGGATGTCGTGGACTTCATGGGGAGGATTCCCGTTCGCTACCGTTATGACAAGCGACTGTTGCGCAAACTCCTTGATGTTTGCTACCCGGACCTCATGGAGGTGCCTCTGGCAACGAAGGATTCGATTCCGGTAGCCAAAACCTATCGTCGACTGTTCTCCCAGGATGCGGCAATGCGCGGCTATGTCTGGTCTTGCCTGGTGGAGGGCCTGGACGACCGCCTGTGTGAGCTGATCGATCCAGAACGTTTCAAGCCCTTAGTGAAAGCCCTGCTGGACGGAGAGCGCTTACCTGGCGTGCGGATTCCCCTCTGGGCCCGTATCCCGGGAATGCATCGTTTCCACAAGACCACTAACGAGGTTAGTCCTGTGAGTCTTGTCCTGCGGATCATGCAGCTCAACATCTACCTGGCATCGATCCGCCAGGTGGCGTGATACGTGGGCAAGGGGATGCCCGGGCATGCTGGGCCACTCCTCGCTACCTGCTGATCACATGCTCATTCTCCCAGCGCCTTTTCTTGTCCTGGCAAAGCCATTCAACGAGTAATTCCTTGAGTTCCTGTGCGATTTTTGGGTGCTGGTCGATTACGTCGTGACGGCAGCCAGGGTCCGATTCCAGGTCGTACAGGCTGTAGAGCGCGGCGGTCCTGGTGGGCTGGTAGGTGAGTTTCCAGCGGTCAAGGCGAATCATGCGATCCTTGGCTTCGATGATCAGGTCCTGGTAATCCTTGCGGATGGCAAAGGTGCCGCTTCCATGGTCTGGAATATCGAGCAGCTGCAGCAGGTTCGGATAGCGCAGGTGATCCCTTGGCATGCCCGGCAGGTCGGTGAGCCATATACCGCTTTCATTGTAGGCCGGAAGCGTGGGTGGCAGGGATCCGTCCAGGCAGTCCGCGAGCGATACCCCCTCCATGGTGGAAGGCACGGGCTTCCCGCACAATGACAGCAGTGTGGGTGCGATATCGATCGTGCGTACGGTCGATCGAATTCGATGTCCACCTGCCTTCCTGGGGTCGTGGATGATCATCGGGATTCGTGCACTATGGTCTCCCAGGACACTGTTGCCTTGCCCCCAGCTGCCGTGTTCGAAGAACTCCATCCCGTGGTCACTGTATATGACCACAATGGTGTTGTCCGCCAGGCCGCAAGCCTCCAGATGATCCAATATCCGGGAAACCTCGTCGTCGAATCGCTTTACGCAGCCATCGTACAGGTCGAGGATCTGGTCGAGATCGAATTCCTTTCGAGGTTCACCCTGACGTCGAATGATGTCGAATGGGTCTGTAAGCCTTGCCATGACGAACTTCGATTCGCCTGTGTAGGCGGGATCTGCATACTGTGTGTAGTAGGGGTATTCGGACCCGAACGGCGGATGCGTGGTGGAAAAGAACACATTGAGGAGAAAAGGCTTGTTGCCTTGCGCAAGCCGGCTCAAGGCATGCCGCGCGTCGCGTCCCAGGGCATCGGTGAGCGGGACGCCTCCAAGGTAGTAGATCTCCGGAGCAATCCTCTTCCCAAGGCGGTTGCGCAGGAACAGGGACAGGAAAAGACGCAAATCCTTCGGCCCCTGGCGCATCAGGTAGCGCAGGTTCCAGGAATCGGAGGGCAGGTCTTGGTGCTGGAAGCCGAGATTGAACTTGCCCAGGTCGGCTCCGCACCAGTCGCTGACGGCCGCCGTATGGTAGCCCTGGTCGGCCAGGAGGCCAGGCAGGGAGGGTAGCGTGATATGGGCTTCAGCGTCCGAGACGAAGTTGTCACGAACCTCGTGGGTATGGGGCCAGGTCCCTGTCAGCAACGACAGGAGGCTGGGCGCGGTGCGGCCGCAGGGGGTGTAGCAGTTCTCGAACCAGGCACCGCGGTCGGCAAGGGCGTCCAGCGTGGGGGTCAGCGAACGCTTGTAGCCTGCCAGGCCGAGCCGGTCGGCGCGCAAGGTATCGGACCCCAGCATCAGGATATTGGGTTGCGTGCTCGAGCCGGTGTTCCCGTTGGTGGGAGGTGCGCCCCGTTTCCAGCTGGACGCCAATGCAATGCCGGTCATTGCCAGGTTGGCGGACAGTATCACCACGGCAGTGGCCCAGTCCTGCTGCGCAACCAGGTAAACGAAGGTGCCTGTTGCGAGAAATAATGCGGCTGTCATCAGTGCCAGGTCGATCTTGCGGAGTCGACCAGGGTTTAGCCATTCCCATATCGTGAAGAACCGGCTCATGCGGTAATGTGAGGAGGCTGCGATTACGGCAGGGCAATACAGCAGGTTCCGCAAGAACTGCATCGTGGTGGCACCAAGCAGCATGGCAGAGGCGGCGAGGATGGCATGGCCACGGGTTAGTGGCAGGTCGAGGAGTATCGACAGGTGCAGGTATGCCAATACGCCTGCAAGTGCCCAGTAAAGCGCTATCAGGAATGCCAGGATGGTGAGCCGTCCGACCGTCCAGGCGGCGTAGAGACGGTAATGGGCGATGATCTCCTGCTGGATCTGTGGCCCTGCCGTGCTGTAATCGCGCAGGGTCTTGACCACGAGCAGCGAGGAAAAGATCAGCGAGATGATCGCCGCGCTGCTTATCAGGGTCCAGATCGAATCGGCCAGCAGGGCATTCATAATGTACGCCCCAGGGCCATGGCCAGCAGCAAGCCGGCGAGCATTCTTCCGCGCCGGATGGGGGAATGTCCAAGTGCATTCACTAGATGTGCGATCGCCTTTACTCGCTGTCCGCTGCGGTATTCCCATTTGGCGTAGTCAGCCATTACGTTTGCATAACCGGCCCGCCATAGGCCGCCACGGTCTGCTTGGGGCAGAAGCTCACGGTTCTTTTTCATGACCTGCAGCGCGGATGCCCGCATGGTGTCCAGGTTGCGACTCATGCTGTCCGGATGCTTGACGATTATGGTGAGTGCTTCATCGATGCAGACATAGCGGGAGACGGCTGCCAGGCGCATCCACATGTCGATATCTTCGAGGCTGCGCAGCGTGGGATCGAAAAGTCCCACCTGTTGGAACAGTTCGCGTCGGACCATGACGCCAGAACCGCTGCCGGGAATCGCACCGTTCTGCAGGAAAAGGGTTTTCAGCAGTGATTCCTTGCTACGGGGGCAAGGCCACTCGCCATTTGGCGAGCCCTGGGGATCCTCGACCAGCGTGACAGTGGAGCAAAAGCCAATATCCGGATCGGCCTCGAGGGTCTCAACCTGTCGTGTGAGCTTTTCGGGAAGCCATCGGTCATCGGCATCGAGGAATGCGATATATTCACCGGTAGCGGCGCGGATTCCGCTATTGCGCGCTGCCGGGAGACCGCTGTTTGGCTTGTCGATGATCCGTATCTCGTCTCTGTAGGTGGCGAGTTCCCGGAGTGTATCGTCGGTGCTGCCATCGTTGACAACGATGATTTCGCGGTACGGCCAGGTCTGAGCGAGCACGCTGTCCATTGCCCGCCGGATGAAATCGGCGGCATTGTAGGCGGGTATGACGATGCTGACCCAGCGTTTTTCCTGTTCAGATGCCGGTGTCATAACCCAGTTCCAGCATCATGGGGCGGATGCGATTGGCGATGCGTTGAATGGCTTGCGGGTTCTGCTCTCGCCATTTCTGGCGTCGTGGTGGACCCGAGACCATGCTGGTAGGGTGCTGGTGCAGGCTTGCGCAGCGGTCCTGGACGTCCTCGTCGAAGTTGACTGCCAGGTGCTGGAAGATTCCGCGAAAGGTCCCCACCGGATCGTCTACGATGTCCTCGTAGCGGACTTGTACCCACTGCTCGCGCGGGATGGTTCGTGCGGCATCGAGTGCCATCCGGTTGGCGCTGGTCCATTGGAAGGCGCATACCTCCTCCAGGCTGGCATGGTTGTATTCACGCCAGCCTGGCGGCAGGAAAAAATGCCATTCCCTGAATTCGCCGCCATTGATGGCGACTGGCTCCGGCGACGGCCCGAAGAATTGGGTCAAGCCGAAGCCGCCATCGGTCCGCCCCTTTCTCCAGCCGTCCATCATGGAGCTGATGTTGTCATAGCCGTTACGGTGTAGGTACACGAAACGGGCCCGGGGGAACAGGCGGTGGAGAAACGGTACGCGCATCGTATTGATGCAGGTCTTGTCCAGCAGCAGCCCTGTGCCCAGTTGCTGGTAGAAATAGCGGAATGCGGCATCCCGGTATTCTGGGCGTGCAACGTCCGCGCCCGCTGCCTCCGAATCCCAGCCGTTGTTCAGTGGGCCATGCAGGCTGTTCCAGAACTGTGGTATTTCGTAGCCAAAGGACATGAAGGCCGGGGAGGCGGCGAGTGTTTCGTAGGTCACGGTGGTACCGGACCGGGAACAGCCGACCACGAAGACCGGATCCGGCATGTACGGCCGCCGCAGACTCCACCACAGACCCCGGGCGTTTAGCCTGATGGCATCGAGGTTCTTGGCGCGTATTTCCGGATCCAGCAGCTTCAAGATATTTGCGGGGTTTGCCATGCTCCCTGTCCAGTGTGTGTTTATGGTGTGTTGTTGTGTTGGTGGTGTTTTTGCAGCTGGAATCCCTTTATCTCACCAAATGCGGCGGCAAGCCGGGTCAGGTAGAACCTGCGCCTGCTGCTGCCAAGGGACGTGGCTGCTTTCAGCAGGTATGTCAGAACCTTGCGTATCATGAATCGTGGCACCCTGGAGCCTTGATTGTCGTCCAAGGCAAGGCGTGTCGTGGACGCTGTGCGTTCATAGGCCTTGCGCATCACATACCAGAGGGTGAGGCGTTCTGCATCTACATAGTGGTATTGCAGCATGTCCGGGATGTAGTGCAGGGTTGCGCCACCGCGTAGTGACCTGCGCACCCATTCGATATCCTCGGCTCCTCCCAGGTTGTGTCCGTGTGGACCCAGGTCGAGCTGAAATTCACCGACGCGTTCAAAAAGGCCGCGACGAATCGCAAGGTTACCACCACCTGGCGTCACCGAACCGAGCGTGACGGTCTTTGCCTCCTGTCCCAGGTCGAAACGTGGCACGGGCAGTGGATAGATACGGTAGGGACCGTCCTCGTGCACCCAGTCCGGTTCCGTTCCGTCCCAGTCGGGCAGGATGCGCCCGCAGAACAGGGCCGCGGATGGATATTGGCGGGATGCTGAACAAACCGCCTTCAGGTAGCCGGTATCGACGCGGTGATCATCATCCACGAAGGCGATCACC
>SWCG01001639.1_pt1 | contig 10756 bp, 9 predicted proteins | sample 4690071 | NCBI WGS metagenome assembly SWCG01 (sample SAMN10267281, study PRJNA491770) | bioreactor metagenome | isolation source: DHS bioreactor inoculated with subseafloor sediment | place: Japan: off Shimokita Peninsula | collected 2012-10 | reverse complement strand
AAAAAAAATAGAAGAAAAATAAATTAATGGAGGTTAATATGTTTGTAGAAATTCACTTAATCCAAAATTTTGCTCCGTCCAATTTAAATCGTGACGACACCAACAACCCCAAAGATTGTATATTTGGGGCGGCGCGCAGGGCCAGAATTTCTTCACAGTGTCTTAAACGCGCCATCCGCTTTGAACCTCATTTTGAGTCGATTACCGGTGTGCCTATTAGTCACCGCACCCGCCTCATGGCAAGTGAAATCGAAAAAGGATTAATCCATTTGGGCGTGGAAAATGCACTGGCTATTGAGAAGGCAGAAGAATTTTCTAAACATTACAGCAGCAAAAAAGCTAAATTAGAAGACGGAAAAACAAACGTCATGCTTTTCTTAAGCAAAGCTGAAATTTATGAAATTGCCGAAAACCTGGCCAATATTTCCGAAAATGATGAAATTAAGAAATATGCGGAAATTTTTGCAAAAGATACTGTAAATAGACCAAGTGCACCAGATATTGCTATGTTTGGGCGTATGTTAGCAGACCGCCCTGAAACCAATGTGGACGCTGCCTGCCAGGTTGCACATGCCATTTCAACCCATGCTGCTAACATGGATATCGATTTCTTCACAGCTATTGATGATTTACAAAAAGAAGGCGACACTGGGGCTGGCATGATGGGAGTCACAGCCTTCAATTCGGCGTGTTTCTACCGCTATGCCTGTATTGATTTTGACCAGCTTTTAAAGAATTTAAATGGTGATCTGGAGTTAGCGCGTAGGACAGTAGAAGCCTTCATGATTGCCAGCGTACACGCCATACCCAGTGGAAAGCAGAATAGTTATGCCGCGCATAATCCGCCTTCTTTCCTGGCCGCAGTAGTACGAAAAGATAACGCCTGCTGGTCATTAGCAAACGCTTTTGAAAAACCGGTCAACCAGATGAGCCATAAAGGATTGGTACTCGAATCGGTTGAGGCTTTGGATAAATATTGGGAGAAATTATCAGCATTTTATGGCATTCCAGCTGATCCTGTTATTGCCTGTTTGGATGGAGTAGCCGGCTTAAATTCGCTTAAGGATTATCAAGTCGACTCTTTAGAGAAATGGGTGGAGGCAGTCAAAGATCAATTACCTCAGGAGTGAAGCATGGGAACCCTTTTGATGCGTATTGCTGCCCCAATGCAAAGCTGGGGCACGCAGAGTAATTTTACCGTACGTGATACTGGATTGGAGCCTTCCAAAAGTGGCATAATTGGGTTGATATGCGCTGCCTTGGGCAGACCCAGATCTGCAAACCTGGCAGATTTATCCGAATTAAAAATGGGGGTGCGTATTGACCGGGAAGGCGTGATTAAACGAGATTTCCACATCGTTCAGGATGTTCTATTAGGTAAAGGTAAAGGCACGAAAGACAGTATTATTACAAACCGTTATTTTCTGGCTGATGCTGTTTTTCTGGTAGGGCTGGAAGGTGATAACAGTATTTTAACTTCAATCCAATCAGCTCTTAAAAACCCTGTTTGGCAATTATATTTTGGAAGAAAGGCGTTTGCTCCAGCTTTGCCAGTATGGTTAAATGAAGGGTTGAGAGAGAATTATAAATTGGAAGAAAGTCTGTTCTCCTTTCCTTGGATAACAGAATGGAGACAGGTTGACATGCCAGATTTCATCCGTCTGGTAATTGAAATGCCAGATGGAGAACAAATCCGTAATGACGTGCCCTTATCTTTTGAAAAACGCAAGTTTGTGGCGCGGCGTGTCAGCACCCGAATGCTGGCTAGCAGCCTGATCCCCCAGGAGCTAGTATGAATACATATCTGTCTAAATTGCCTCTTAATCCCAAGTCCCGTCAGGTGCAGTCCGAGATTAACAATCTTTATGAATTTCACCGCACAATTATGCAAGCTTTTCCGGCTGACCAGGATAGAAAAAATGCTAGTGTATTATTTAGACTGGAAAATAAAACCAGTGGGTATCCACCCAGCTTGACGGCCCTGGTTCAATCAAAAATCAAACCTGACTGGCGTTTCTTGCAGGAAATCAATCACTACCTGGCAGAGGCGGTTGTCCAGGTGAAAGAATTTAACCCAATAATAAAGCAATCTGATGTTTTCAGGTTTGCATTGTGTGCTAATCCCACCCTCAGAAAAAGTGACACCAAAAAACTTGTTCCAATTGTCAAAGAATCGGATTTAATGGAATGGATTATATCGAAAGGGGATCAATATGGATTTATACCAGAATTAGCATCATTAACGATTCAAAAGCAACCTCCTGTTGTTTTTTATAAAAGACAGGGAAGTAAAAGCCATAAAATCAATTTGGCTTTGGCTGATTTTTCAGGAATTTTAAAAGTCCAAGATCGAGATAAATTCTATACCGGATTGACCATGGGAATTGGCCGTGCCAGGTCATTTGGCTGTGGGTTATTGTCGATCGCTCGTTTCTAATCAATAATGAGTAAGCTTGTTGAACCTTAACAATTAAATAAAAGGGATCAAAATGTCTAATTTACACGAATTACCAAAATTACGGGATAGTCTTACCTATCTTTATGTAGAACATTCAATCATCGATCGCAAAGACAGCGCAATTGAATATATTCAGGAAGATGGTCGTGTTCTGGTGCCTATCGCAACAATTTGTGTACTGATGCTTGGGCCTGGGACAAGCATCAGTCATGCTGCGATTAAAGTGTTGGCAGAAAATGGAGTCAGTGTCCTCTGGGTTGGAGAAGAAACTACCCGCTGTTATGCTCAAGGGCTCGGTGAAACAAAAAAATCATACCATACCCTCCATCAAGCAGAATTATTATTTGATCCGGTCTCCAGGGAACGGGTAGTAAAGAACATGTATAAGTATCGGTTTTCAGAATTTGGAAAGGAAGACGCAAACTTACAGCAACTCAGAGGAATGGAAGGGGCCAGAGTAAAAAAAGCTTATGCAGAAGCCAGTATGGCATATGGCGTTCGGTGGAGTGGTCGTCAGTACAATCGGGGAGCCTGGAGTGACGCAGACCCTATTAACCGGGCTCTTTCCGCAGCAAATGCTCTACTCAATGGCATATGCCATGCAGCCATTGTTTCTGGTGGCTATTCACCTGCTCTTGGCTTTATTCATACAGGTAGGCAGTTGTCATTTGTGTATGATATTGCTGATTTGTATAAAACGGAAATTACAATACCAGTCGCTTTTAGTACAGTTGCTGAGAGTTTACAAAATGTTGAAAAAAGAACCCGAGAAAACTGCAGGGAAAAATTGCGGGAAGCCCGTTTATTACAGCGTATCTTGCCTGATATTGATGCGCTTCTTGAATGTGAAATTGCTTCAGAAGACAGCCTTGGGGAAGATCCTGCATCAGAATTGTGGGAGGAGTTATACTAATGGTTGTAATTATTTTAGAAAAGGTACCCATTGCGTTGCGAGGTGAATTGACCAGGTGGCTGTTGGAAGTAAAAACTGGCGTTTTTGTGGGACATGTTTCAGCACGGGTGCGAGAAAAATTATGGGAAAAGTGTATTCATAATAAACGAGCCGGTGGTGTGTTACAAATATGGAGTACGAACACGGAGCAACATTTCAAAATGCGAATGGAAGGAGAAACAAGTAGGAAAATAATTGAAGAAGAAGGGCTGCAGTTGATAAAAATTCCAGGCGAATTGAAAATATCAAAACGACTTCACATTCAAAAAGAGGATTGAATCGAATAAAAAAAGATGTTCTCTGAATATTCAAACCACCATATATGGCACAATACTTAATAATAATTAGGTAGGGAGAATATATAGTGTTTTCCCCACACACGTGGGGGTGATCCGGCTTGCGGTTCGTGTGGTCGGTGCTTGTTGGCGGTTTTCCCCACACACGTGGGGGTGATCCTTGTATTGTACACCAACCATCTTTTAATGCTCTCGTTTTCCCCACACACGTGGGGGTGATCCACAGATGTTTGCCCAAAGCTTCCAGGTTGTGAGGTTTTCCCCACACACGTGGGGGTGATCCTTGCCTCCTTCAGCGAATACAGCAAACGATTCAGTTTTCCCCACACACGTGGGGGTGATCCTATTACATGGGCAGGTAAGCAAATTGCTAAAACGTTTTCCCCACACACGTGGGGGTGATCCTATTGATCAGGTTGAAGTTATAACCAATAGTACGTTTTCCCCACACACGTGGGGGTGATCCTCAGAAGCAGGAGCGATGGTTGAAGCGATAAAAGTTTTCCCCACACACGTGGGGGTGATCCTCCGTCAATGAATTTTTGTAGTCCTGACTGAAAAGTTTTCCCCACACACGTGGGGGTGATCCTATCCATGGCATCAACTTTCAGGGGTTCGGTGTGTTTTCCCCACACACGTGGGGGTGATCCTTTTGTAGTTGTAGCGTGGGTCGTTCTTAACCAGTTTTCCCCACACACGTGGGGGTGATCCGCCCAAACTAACTTGACACGAACAGACGGGTCAAGTTTTCCCCACACACGTGGGGGTGATCCTCACAAAAGCGCCATGAAAATGCACATGTTAGTGTTTTCCCCACACACGTGGGGGTGATCCTACCTCTACCACGTCTCTCGAAATTGCCCATTCGTTTTCCCCACACACGTGGGGGTGATCCTGTCGAATGGCAGGAGAAGTGTGAAGGGTTGCAAGTTTTCCCCACACACGTGGGGGTGATCCGGATGGCGGTGAAGTAACCATCAAGGTCGTGTAGTTTTCCCCACACACGTGGGGGTGATCCTGATAACCGAGAATTTTCAATTATCCGTCAAGGCAGTTTTCCCCACACACGTGGGGGTGATCCGTATTACAGCAAGACCAATAATGCTTGGTTAACAGTTTTCCCCACACACGTGGGGGTGATCCTGATAAATAAACGAACCTGCTACTCCTGCAGCCAGTTTTCCCCACACACGTGGGGGTGATCCGAGTACAGGAGTAATCAAAATGATACCAAAGGTTAGTTTTCCCCACACACGTGGGGGTGATCCTAGATAGAAATAAGTAGGTCTCCAGTCTGACACAGTTTTCCCCACACACGTGGGGGTGATCCGGTTTTCACGAATTGCGATAATCTCGCCTAACAGTTTTCCCCACACACGTGGGGGTGATCCTAGGCTGACCATTAGAATCACGGGTATTTCGTAAGTTTTCCCCACACACGTGGGGGTGATCCTGGCTAAATATTCAGCTTTTGGAACTTTGTTAAAGTTTTCCCCACACACGTGGGGGTGATCCTGCTTCAACCTTTACGCTTGATTATGTAAGATAAGTTTTCCCCACACACGTGGGGGTGATCCTGCTAAATATTATTTTATGCCTTTTCATATTGAAGTTTTCCCCACACACGTGGGGGTGATCCTATAGCCCTGTTACCGTCACTCTGCAAATAGGAGTTTTCCCCACACACGTGGGGGTGATCCGGATGATTCACAGGTGACAATGGCAACCATCGAAGTTTTCCCCACACACGTGGGGGTGATCCTAATAAAACAGATCCAGATCCAGGAAAACGGATCGTTTTCCCCACACACGTGGGGGTGATCCTGGGGATGTTTGTTTATCCTACTCAATTTTGTAGTTTTCCCCACACACGTGGGGGTGATCCTACATCCTCCCGTAATTGCCAGATATAATCTCTGTTTTCCCCACACACGTGGGGGTGATCCACATTCGAACTCAATCTTTTTGAGCATTGCATCGTTTTCCCCACACACGTGGGGGTGATCCTATGTTTTTTATCTTGCCTTAACCTTACAACTTGTTTTCCCCACACACGTGGGGGTGATCCTGATTGATTGATGGATTGATTAAGGGATTGTAAGGTTTTCCCCACACACGTGGGGGTGATCCTATCGATTATTAACTTTCATTAAACAAGCGTGTAGTTTTCCCCACACACGTGGGGGTGATCCGCAATATTGAATTTTTGTTATGGGCTTTTGGATCGTTTTCCCCACACACGTGGGGGTGATCCTTGATATTAACAAAATTCTACCATCAGAATTATGTTTTCCCCACACACGTGGGGGTGATCCTATTTGTACATTATAGGAAGTTTTAAAACAATCAGTTTTCCCCACACACGTGGGGGTGATCCTTGGTACAAATGGGCAGGGTCATACGAAATTGAGTTTTCCCCACACACGTGGGGGTGATCCGATTGTAGGTGATACCCCACAAAAGGATCGTAATGTTTTCCCCACACACGTGGGGGTGATCCGGCTATCGAACAAGGATTACATGTACTGTATGTGTTTTCCCCACACACGTGGGGGTGATCCGATCGATTCCACACTTTGAAACGCAAACGGAAAGTTTTCCCCACACACGTGGGGGTGATCCTATAAATATATTGGAGGATTCAATCGATTTTCAGGTTTTCCCCACACACGTGGGGGTGATCCTAAACATATGATCATTTTCATATAACATAAAAAGTTTTCCCCACACACGTGGGGGTGATCCGTTTAAATCCATTTTTAAATCAAACAATTCCTGAGTTTTCCCCACACACGCATCCCCTGGTATTTTTACCAGTTCCCCTTGTTACTTTTACTAATTCATAAAATAACAGCACTTAATAATATCTGTCACAGTACACGAATTTATATTCGAAGTCTTTTGCCCATACCAAAGTTGGACTAATCCTATGCTTTATTCATAGCTATAACTCTGTTTAATTGATATAGCAGGATTTATTAACTTCTTGCGAATAAGCCAATGTAGTGAAAGATACTGGGCAAGATGAGGGGTCTCATTCATCACTTCAGCGATATTTATAAATATGTGGTTGTATTCTTCACTTCGAATTCCACTATGTTTTAAGCACTACTTCATTGCAGACAAGGTGATTTAATACGAAAACGAATTGCTCTTGCTATTCATTTTGACTAGGAGTAATTTATTGAGTGTTGCACTGATCAATATTCACTTGATCAATATAGCTCCTGAAATCTTCAACGTATGGGGATATACAATTTAAAAATTGATCAGCCTTGGACTGTGCAGTAGCTAGTTCAATTTGAATATCCCCGCCCTCGAAAATAGATTGTAGTGCCTGGACGAAAATATTGTGGAGTGGACCGACAATATCCCAGTTGTATCGGATAAAGTCGGATTGACGATAAGCAACTCGGTACACCTCTGCATTTTCATACCCAATTACCGATTCCCAAGAGCTGGAGTTTCTTATCGATCTCCTCATCGGGAGTCCATCAAAACTAGCAGGATTTTCTGACAAAAACTTTATCCATTGCCAACACGCTTTGGGAAAAGGACTATTCTTTGAGATAAATAATCCCATATTTGCGGTTGTGTATTGCTGAAATGGCGACTGAGTGATGGGTAGAGGGACAGTTCCAACTCGGAATGGAGAGCTACTATCCTGGGATAAATACCAATTTCCCGGATTGCCACTGGTTGATGTCCAAAATGCAATTTTGCCGGATGAAACCAATGCTTGCGCATCAAAAGAATTCTGACGGTCGCCGGTTAAAAAGAAGAAACGCCCTGTTTGGTTCAAGTCCTCCAGAACCTTTAATGAATTTTGAGTGGCGAATGTATTGATATGAACCTCAAACTCATCAGGTATACCCATCAACTTTGTGCCTTGTGATGCCAAAAACCAATCCACATCCCAAGGGGCAAACAAAAAACCATAATATCTTTCTGCAAAAGAAGCAGTATTAACCATATCAAGAAAATCGTCGAAAGTCCAATCTAAGGCAGGCTCTGGAATGCCTAACTCAGATAATAAATCAGCATTATATGACATCAAATTTAATTGGGTTGATGCGGGCAAACCAATTAGATTGCCTTTGTACATAAATAATTCCAATGTCGACGTCTCATAATCGTTCAAAAACGCACTTTCTTCGCTATATAAGTAAGGAGTCAAATCCGTCAAATATTGGCTGCTCATATCATTTAGCATATCATCTACATGCCAATGGAAACAATCGTAGTTGCTGGACAAGTATTCTGCGTAATCATTCATAATAGGAACTCCGTTCCCTTCGAATAGAAGAGTAACGTTAATCTCTGGATTTAAATCTTGAAACTCGTCTACCAAAGAAGACCAGTTAATTGTGTTTTCATCGGTTAGTGTCGTATAGAACTTAATTGATTGGTTCCCAAAATTATCACGTGTCGAAGGCAGAAAAGGCTCTACTACCAAAGTTTCCAAGCCAAGCCTGGGCGTTGGTTCCATAACCTCGATAGAAATAGCAGACAAAGTTTCCTCTAAAGGTCGATCGTTCCAAGTCGATTCTATAATTGTCGAATTTACAACAAAGGTGTTTTTTGGGGATTTGCTTCCATACCAAGAATGCCCCAGAATAAAGCGGACTGTCTCCTCAATTTCATCTGGGATTCTCCCCCAAAACTCAGTTGATTGAGTCACAGATTGCCGAGCGGGGATACTAAATCCATTACTCGCATCTCCGATATCCAGGTCAACAGGATGCCGGCTTAGAAATTGTATTAATTGCCAGGCAGTTGCTTTTTGGGCAGTCCCAATGCTGGCAACTGCACACGTAGAAAATACCGGTGTGGTCGTTTTAATCCCATTAGAATCATCAGAAACCGGAAAAGGCAAAAAAACATACTGATTAAAAGCATAAGTCCCTCTTTCAGAAAAAAGGGGGGTGTCAATTGCTCCTATCCATAAAGGAGTTTTTAGATCCGGATAGATGTTTGGTTGAGCTTCATCGTCCATATTGATAGAGGGAATGATTAAATGGGCCCGAGAGAAATCCACATACCAGTTTAAATCCTCAATCAGTTTCTCGATATCGATTTCACCTGAATCTATGTTGGAATCAATCAGTGGCGAAATGAGGTTGGGGAATGGCAGGTTAGGATTAGAGAAGATTGGATAATCTCTGAAAACAGGTACAGTGCCATTGCTGCTTGCCAAACTGGTTACCAGTTCTCGAAAATCAGCCCAAGTCCATCCATATTTGGGTGCACTGCCATTCAATTTCTCTGCTTTTTCTTTATCTAGAAAAACGCCATAGATCTCCAAGCTTGAAGGAAGTCCAAATAAGTTATCATTTTCGTCGCTGCAACTACTGAGGGAACTCCCCCAATAATCATAAGCATCGAATGTTTCCTCCGATTGGGTCAAGGGGTTTAGGTTTAGAAGATAGTCCTTTCCTAGCAGCACTTGATCTTTTCCCCGAAGCAGAAAAACGTCCGCGCTTGAAGCAATTTCTTTGAAATCCCCGTCAATCCAATTTGATGCTGGTAAGAGAACCAGATCTATGTGCACGGTGGGATTTTCGGTCTCAAAATCTTGAATGAGTTTTTTGTATCCCAATTCTGTTGATTCTGGTACAGCAAACCTGAGGTATTTGTCTTCCTGAATTTCAACCGGTGTTTGTTGAGTACAACCATTTAAGAAAAGCATTGCGAAAAGAACAATAGCGGGCACAAAAACTCTTTTACTTATCAAAACACGGTTTTTCATTTTTCTCCTTTAGCTTGGACATCCAACAACTTGTCCCCATCTAGTTCTAAAGTTTTTTCAACGATGGATTTTATCCCAATATACTTTTCATTCTGATTAATTTATCCAAAAGAATTTTCACACAAGTGGATACAAATGTCAATTACCGGGTTAGACTTTACCAGTCGTAGTCGCCCGATGTTTACCACAAATAGCCGCCTTATACTTACCAGGCATGGTCGCGCGATGTTTACCACCCGTAGTCGCCCGGTGTTTACCACTGTGGCACAATCTCTCCTGAGTAAAAAAACAAAGGAGAGCCCAAAATATGGAGCGCAAGCACGTGAATATAATAAGGGAAATAATTTATCGAATAAGAGCCGGTGAAAGTGAGCGGCAGATTGGAACGAACCTTGGATTGTCACGACCAACAGTTCATAAATATAAATTGCTGGCAGAGGAAAAAGGCTATTTGGATGTGACCAGAGCCATGGTAGAAGAAGAGGAATTACTAAGGGAATTAGGGCCAGCAGCAAAACCGCCGAAGATACCATCCAGTATTGAGCCTCACCGGGATTATGTAATCAATATGCTAGACAAAGGGGTGGAAATGATGGCAATCTGGCAGAGATTACGAGATGAACACAGATATAGAGGGAGTTATTCTTCATTACGCAGGTTTGTAAGCCGTCTCGATCTGGAAAAAGAGCCGGAAAGCTTTACCCGGGTGCACACAGCTGCCGGAGAAGAAATGCAGGTGGATTTTGGATATGTTGGGAAGTTATACGATCCAAAAAGTCAGCGGATCCGGAATGCGTACGTATTTGTAGGCACATTAGGGTATAGTCGTCATCAATACGCTGAAATCGTATTCGATCAGAAGATACCCACGTGGATTGCTCTTCATCGCCGTAGTTTCAAGTATTTTGGGGGCATACCAAAGATAATCATTCCAGATAACCTAAAAGCAGCCGTGAAAAAAGTATTGATCTACGATCCAGTTCTGGGTGAGGCTTATCGGAGAATGGCCCAATACTATGGTTTTCTGGTTAATCCCACGCGGCCGCGTACTCCCGAACATAAAGGTAAAGTGGAAAATGGAGTTCATTACGTTCAAAGGAACTTTATGGCTGGGCGTACTTTTGAAAGTGCTGATTCGGCCAATCGACGTCTGAAACATTGGATCACCGCAATAGCAGGGGTCAGGCAGCATGGTACCACTCACCAAGCGCCCTTAGCTTTATTCAACCAGCACGAAAAACAAGCATTACTTCTCCTACCCAAAGAAGCATATGTGCTAAATGAAGTACGGATAGCAAAAG
>SWCG01000760.1_pt1 | contig 10815 bp, 10 predicted proteins | sample 4690071 | NCBI WGS metagenome assembly SWCG01 (sample SAMN10267281, study PRJNA491770) | bioreactor metagenome | isolation source: DHS bioreactor inoculated with subseafloor sediment | place: Japan: off Shimokita Peninsula | collected 2012-10 | reverse complement strand
AGGGGCGGCCGGCCACGTATTCGACCGTGGTCTCGTCCACCGCCACCATGCCGGCACGGGCACCCGCCTCGATGGCCATGTTACAAATGGTCATGCGCCCCTCCATGGACAGGGCACGGATGGCGCTGCCGGCGAATTCGATGGCGTAACCGGTGCCACCGGCGGTGCCGATGCGGCCGATGACGGCCAGCACGATGTCCTTGGCGGTCACGCCCGGCGCCAGCTCGCCTTCCACCGACACCAGCATGTTCTTCGACTTGTTCTGGATCAGGCACTGGGTGGCGAGCACGTGCTCCACCTCCGAAGTGCCGATGCCGAAGGCCAGGGCCCCGAAGGCGCCATGGGTGGAGGTATGGGAATCGCCGCATACCACCGTCATGCCGGGCAGGGTGGCGCCCTGCTCCGGGCCGATCACATGCACGATGCCCTGGCGCAGGTCGTTCATCCCGAATTCGGTGATGCCGAAATCGACGCAGTTCTGGTCCAGGGTCTCCACCTGGATGCGCGACACGGGATCGGCGATGCCCTGCTCGCGGGCAGTGGTGGGCACATTGTGATCCGGCACCGCCAGGATGGAACTCGTCCGCCAGGGCGTGCGGCCGGCCAGGCGCAGACCCTCGAAGGCCTGGGGCGAGGTCACCTCGTGGACCAGGTGCCGATCGATGTACAGGAGCGTGGTGCCGTCGGGTTCGGTGCGCACCACATGGGCATCCCAGAGCTTGTCGTAGAGGGTCCGCGCGGCCATTAGATTTCTCCTGAAATATATCTGGTAATACTTTGTTTATATGAGGTAATAACTTTCGACCTCATGTAACCCTGCCGGTCTTCCCGAGCCAAACCAAGGCGATCATGGTGCCATCGTAGGCCGGATATTCGAATTACACAAATTCATATTTTTTATATTATGCATTACTATTTGGAATTACTAATTACTGTCCGCGTTCCGGGACTCCAACCCGAAAAAGGACCACCATGGACGTCGCCAGCCTGCAGGCCTTCGTTGCCGTAGCCGAACAGGGATCCTTTTCCCACGCCGCCGCGGCCCTCTTCCTCACCCAGCCGGCGGTGAGCAAACGGGTCAGCGCCCTGGAGGCAGAACTCGAGACCCGCCTGTTCGACCGCATCGGCCGCGCCATACTGCTCACCGAGGCCGGCCGGCTGTTGCTGCCGCGCGCCCGGCACATCCTGGGGGAACTGGAGGACAGCCGCCGCGCCATCGCCAGCCTGAGCGACGAAGTGGCCGGGGTCCTGGCGCTGGCCACCAGCCACCACATCGGCCTGCACCACCTGCCACCGGTACTGCGCTCCTTCACGGCGGAACATGGTGCCGTGGAACTGGACCTGCGATTCATGGACTCGGAAGCCGCCTGCCGGGCCGTGGATCAGGGTGAACTGGAACTGGCGGTAGTCACCCTGCCACCCCAGGCCTCGGCGCGACTGGAAACCCTTTCCCTGTGGCCGGATCCCCTGCACCTGGCCGCCGCCGTCGGCCATCCCCTGGCGGGCCGGCCCGAATTGACGCTGGCGGACCTGGCCGCCTGGCCCGCCATCCTGCCCGCGGCCAGTACCTTCACCCGACAGATCGCCGAGCGGGCCTTCGCTCCCCTCGGCCTGCAACTGAAGACCGGGCTGTCGAGCAACTACCTGGAGACCATCAAGATGCTGGTGTCGGTGGGACTGGGCTGGAGCATCCTGCCCGCCACCCTGCTCGACGCCCAGGTGATCGCCCTGCCCCTGCCCGGCGGTCTGCGCCTGGAACGCACCCTGGGTGTGGTACACCACCGCGACCGCAGCCAGTCCAACGCGGCGCGGGCTTTCCTGGAGCACCTGCGGCGACATGCAGGGTGAAATCCGGTTTAACCGCCAAGACGCCAAGGCGCCAAAAAAATCAAAGAAAGGTTTTTCTTGGCGCCTTGGCGTCTTGGCGGTTCCCAACTGCTTTCTTGGTGCCCTTGGCGTTCCTGGCGGTTCAAATTCGACCTTCCCATCACGGCAAGTCCAGCGGGTTGGTGGGATCCACGCCTTCCATGAAGAGCAGGCGCCGGTCGCTGTTGGTGACCTGGTAGACCTTGCCGAGCCAGTTGTTGAGCACCGCCTCGGCGGAGTCGTGCCAGGTGTTGTCGAGCAGCGCGCTGACCAGGGCTTCCGGCAGTTCCGGCACTGCCGTGCCGGCAACCAGGGCGGTTTCCACCCGTTCGCGGTGTTCGTTGAGGATGGCCTGGCATTGCAGCGGCAGGTAGTTTTCCGGGAAGGGTGGATAGTCCGGCCGCTGGCCGCGGACATAGGCGTTCACCTCCCGCTTGTATTCCTTCAACAGGCTGATCATGTCGTATTCCGGGTGGCCCTGGAAGAACACCAGCCGGAACTGGTCCTCGCTCACGGCGAGGTGCACGCCGGCGGCGCTTTCCACCAGCACGTGCAGGCCGGCAGCCTCGAACTGGGCCCGGTCGATCTGGTTGAAACGGGAATGCGGCACGTCGAAGCGCGTGTTCACACCACACACCAGTGGGTGCTCGCGCTCCATGACCTTGTGCGAATAGACCCCCCAGCGCTTGGCCGGCAGCCGCCGGCGTGGCTGTCCGTAGCGGAATTGCAGCACCGCGTGGGTGGCCAGGCAGGAACAGAGGGTCGAGGCCACATTGGCGTAGGCCCAGTCGATCACCTCGATCAGCGGCTTCCAGAAGGGTTCCAGGGCCAGGTCCGGCTGGGTGACATTGGCCCCGGTAATGATCAGCGCATCCAGTCCTCCCGCCTTGATCTGCTCGAAACTCTCGTAGTAGCGCTCCACATGGGCGCGCCCCGCCTCCCCCCGCGGCAGTGCCTCGAGGGTGAAGGGATGCATGTAGAACTGGGCGATCTGGTTGCTCTCCCCCACCAGGCGGAAGAACTGGCGCTCGGTGGCGGCCAGGGCGGCATCGGGCATCATGTTGAGCAGGCCGATGTGCAGTTCGCGGATATCCTGGTGCACTGCCAGCTCACCGGGGATGATGGTTTCGCCGTCCTGTTCCAGGCGCTGGAAGGCGGGCAGATCGGAATTGGCTACCAGTGGCATGACGGTCTTTCCTCAGGCCTGGCGATCCAGGATCCTTTCAATCAGTTTCATCAATCCTTCCTCGTCGTGCACCCTGGCCAGTTCCTCGGTGCTGACGGTATAGCCATACTGGCCGGCGATGGCCTCGTAGCGCGGTATGCGCGAGTGGAACAGGCGCGGGAACATCCAGCGCACGAACTCATCGGGATCGATCTGGGCCACGTATTCCAGGCCGAATTCCTCCATGTACCGACCCAGCTGCTCGTCGAGGAAGGCCTCGCGGTAGTACAACGGCTTGGGCGCGCGCCGGGCGCGGTCGATGAGCTCCTCCTCGTCGCGGTGGGTAGCCTTGATGTAGAGGATCAGGCTGTGCTCGGCCAGTGCCTCCAGGGCGTCCGGATCGTCCAGCTCGCAGACACTGCCGCCGGCATCGTTCACGAAGTGCTCGTAGCCGTAGATCTCGCGCGCCTTGCGGATGAACTCGGGCACGTCCTTCATGGCGGCGATCTCCGCCTGGCGATGCAGCTCCTGGCGCCGCTTGAATTCCGTCAGTCCCAGCCCGCCCAGCTCCGGATTGCCCAGCTTGCCGAGGAAACTCGCCACCGGCTTGAGGTTGTCCACCGACATATTGTTGCTGATGTAGATGGAGTCGGTGCGCAGCAGCTCCCGCAGGAAGGGGATGTGCATGATCTGCTGCTTGATGTTGTCCAGGATCGGCTCGTCCAGGTAGCGGGTGCCAATGCGGTAGTCCCCGGAGTAGTGAAACCAGTGCCGCTCGCGCAGCATGGTGGCCAGCCGGGTCTTGCCCACGCCGGACATGCCCAGCAGGGTGAGGCTCTTGTGCTCCCAGTGGCGAAACTCCTGCGCGCTCAGCTTCACGAATGACTCCAGGATCGAGGGTCCGGCCGGGCACCATGCCAACCCGGCAAAGCCCGCATTCTACCTCAGGTTGTCCTGGCCTGTACCCCCGCCCTTTTCGGCTTTCGCGCCGCGGAACACAGAGGACACAGAGACGAGGAGTTCACGGAGGGTTTTATAGTTGAAGCTCTGCGGCCTCTGCGTCTCTGCGTTCCGCGGCGCCAATAACGAAAAGGATCACCCGGACCGGATGGCCCGCAGGGTGAACCAGCCGGCCAGCAGGCTGGTGGCCGCCGCCACCACATACATCCCCTGCGGGCCAAGCCCATCCCACAGGTACCCGCTGGCCAGACTGCCGAGAGCGCCGCCGGCACCGAAACTGATGCTGCTGTACAGGGCCTGGCCGCGACCCTGGAGACGGCCGGGAAAGCGTTCGTGGAAGAGGTGGATGGCCACCGCGTGGTAGAGACCGAAGCTGGCGGCATGCAGGGTCTGGGCGAAGACCATGATCCACAGCTGGGTGGGGAAGGCCGCGATCAGCAGCCAGCGCACGGTGGTCAGCATCACGGCGGCCAGCATCAGATTGCGCGGCCCGAAGCGCGGCATCCAGCGATGCATGACCAGGAACACCCCGATCTCGGCGATCACCCCCAGGGCCCAGAGCTGGCCGATGAGACTGCGGCGGTAGCCGTACTCCTCCAGGTAGATGCTGTAGAAGGTGTAATAGGGGCCATGACTGGCTTGCAGCAGGAAACACAGGACCAGCAGGGAGATCACCTCGGGGCGTCGCAACACCTGCAGAATGGGCTCGTGCAGCGGCTTGTGACCGGCCGCCTCCTCCGGTACCAGCAGGCTGCTGAACCAGATGGCCAGGAACAGCAGCAGCAGGATGCCCGGAAGCAGGCCCGTGCCGAAGCGGTCCAGTACCGGTCCGAGGCCAGCCACGGTGAGGATGAAGCCGATGGAACCCCAGAGGCGGATGCTGGAATAGCGATGGGGCTCGCGACCGAGGTGATAGAAGGTGGTGGCCTCGAACTGGGGCAGGGCCGCATTCCAGAAGAAACTGAACACCGACATCACCAGTGCCAGCCACCAGTAGCCAGTGGCCAGGAACACGCCGGCGAAGCTGATGGTCGCGAACAGGCAGGCCGCGCGCACGATGCGCATGCTCTGGCCCGAATGATCGGCGATCCAGCCCCAGATGTTGGGTGCCACGATCTTGGTGGCCATGAGGATGGCCACCAGCTGGCCGATCTCGGCAGCACTGAAACCCTGGTCCTTCAGGTACAGGCTCCAGTAGGGCACCAGCGCGCCGAGGCTGGCGAAATAGAACAGGTAGAAGCCGGACAGGCGCCAGTAGGGCATGGCTAGGAAGGTCTTGTTTCACCGCAAAGACGCAAAGATCGCAAAGGAAAAATTCTATTATCGAATTCTTCAGCCTTCATCGCGGTAGCAAGCCGCATAGGAGTTTTTGCGGTTCTTCTTTGCGACCTTTGCGTCTTTGCGGTGAAAACCGAGAAGGATGGTCGCGTCATGCCTACGATGCACTGGTATTCCGGCGGACACATCATGCCCCGGGTTCGGCCGGGATCACCGGCGTGGGGGATACCACGTCGATATTCTGGGCGCGGTGGCGCAGGTAGTGGTCCATGAGCACGATGGCCAGCATGGCCTCGGCGATGGGGGTGGCGCGGATGCCCACGCAGGGATCGTGGCGACCCGTGGTGACCACCTCGCAGGGCTCGCCCTGCACATCCACGCTGCGGCCCGGCAGGCGCAGGCTGGAGGTGGGTTTGAGGGCGATGCTGGCCAGGATGTGCTGGCCGGAGGAAATGCCGCCCAGCACGCCGCCGGCATGGTTGCTCAGAAATCCTTCCGGGGTGATCTCGTCGCGGTGCTCCGTACCCTTCTGTTCGATGCAGGCGAAACCGGCGCCGAGCTCCACACCCTTCACCGCATTGATGCTCATCAGGGCATGGGCGATGTCGGCATCGAGACGGTCGTAGATGGGCTCGCCAAGCCCGGGCGGCACGCCGGTGGCAACCACGTTTATGCGCGCGCCAATGGAGTTGCCCTCCTTGCGCAGGGCATCCATGTAGGCCTCCAGCTCGGGCACCCGTGCCGGGTCCGGACAGAAGAAGGGATTCTCATTCACCGCATCCCAGTCCTTCAGCTCCACGCGAATTGGCCCGAGCTGGGCCAGGTAGCCGCGGATCTCGATGCCGAGCCGTTCCTTGAGGTACTTCTTGGCGATCCCCCCGGCGGCCACCCGCATGGCCGTCTCCCGCGCCGAGGAACGCCCGCCGCCGCGGTAGTCGCGGAAGCCGTATTTCTGCTGGTAGGTATAGTCGGCATGCGCCGGCCGGAACTGTGCGGCGATCTTGGAATAGTCCTTGGAACGCTGGTCGGTGTTGTGGATGATCAGGCCGATAGGGGTGCCCGTGGTGCGGCCCTCGAAGGTCCCGGACAGGATCTCCACCTGGTCGGCCTCGCGGCGCTGGGTGGTATGGCGCGAGGTGCCGGGCTTGCGCCGGTCCAGGTCGCGCTGCAGGTCCTCGGCGGTCAGTTCCAGGCCCGGCGGACAGCCGTCCACGATGCAGCCCAGGGCCGGCCCGTGACTCTCACCGAAGCCGGTGACCGTAAAGAGTTTTCCGAATGTGTTTCCCGACATGGCGGGTATTGTAGCGGCTCGCGGCGCTTTCGTCGCGCCCCACGCGCCGGGAGGCGCCCTAGCCGCTAAAGCCGCGCCGGCCCACGCCGTTATGCCGGATGAAGACAGTCTTTACAGTTCGATCCAACACCACGGGGGGAAACACGTGAGCCAGCAACGCCTGAACCGGTCATCCATCGGCCACTACATGGGCAAGCCCATTTTCGAATCCATCGAGGTTCAGGAAGAACCCTACGTCTTCGATCGCATCGCCGAATACCGGGATGACGGCTATCCCCTGGACCAGCTGCGGCGCGACGAGGTGCTGGTGGCGCCGGGGCTCATCTATCGCCACAAGTAAGGACTTCCGCCTCCATCCCGATCAGATCACCCGGGAGAAGGTCTGCCCCGGCTGGCGGGCGCGCAGGTAGCGGTCGAAGACCATGCAGATATTGCGGATCAGCAGCCGCCCGGCGGGTTGCACCCGGATGCCCTCGCCGTCCAGCGCCAGCAGACCATCCCGTTCCATGGCCGCCAGCTCCGTCAGTTCGGTGGCGAAATAATCCCGGAAGACGATGCCGAAGGCCGACTCGATGGCAGCGAAGTCGAGGTGGAAATGGCAGATCAGCTCGTTGATCACCTGGCGCCGCAGTACATCGTCTTCATCGAGTTCATAGCCACGGAACACGGGCAGGTGGCCGGCATCGAGGTCCGCATAGTATTCCTCGATATCGCGCCGATTCTGGATGTAGTGGTGGCTCACCTTGCCGATGGAGGTGACCCCCATGGCCACCAGGTCGCAATCGGCATGGGTCGAGTAGCCCTGGAAGTTACGGTACAGGGTGCCTTCCCGCTGGGCCACCGCCAGCTCGTCGTCGGGACGGGCGAAATGATCCATTCCGATATAGACATAGCCCGCCGCCAGCAGCTGCTCCGTGGTGCGCTGCAGGATGCGCAGCTTCTCGTCCGGCGAGGGCAGGTCGGCGGCATTGATCTGGCGTTGCGTCTTGAACCGTTCGGGCATGTGGGCGTAGTTGAATACCGACAGGCGGTCGGGCGTCACCTCCAGCACCTTGTCCACTGTGGCGGCGAAGCTGGCCTCGCTCTGCAGCGGCAACCCATAGATCAGATCCAGGCTCACGGAGCGGAAACCGGTGCGCCGCGCCTCCTCGATCACCCCGAAGGTCATGGACTCGGGCTGGATGCGATTGACCGCCTTCTGCACCCGGGGATCGAAATCCTGCACCCCCAGGCTCAGGCGGTTGAAGCCCAGGGCACGCAGGGCGTCGATGGTGTCGTCACGTACCTCGCGCGGGTCGATCTCGATGGAATATTCGCCGCGGTCACCGTCCAGCAGGCGAAAATGTTCCCCGGTGACTGCCATCAGTTCCTGCATCTGCTCCGTGGTCAGGAAGGTGGGCGTGCCGCCGCCCCAGTGCAACTGCTCCACTGGCCGCTCGCGGTCATAGAGCGCACCCTGCAGGGCGATCTCGCGATAGAGGCGATCGAGATAGGGCTGGGCCCGGCTGCGGTTGTTGGTGATGATCTTGTTGCAGGCGCAGTAGAAGCACACCCGGGCACAGAAGGGAATGTGGAAATACAGCGACAGGGGTCCCTGTGCGGCATTACTGGCCTGCGCCCAGGATGCATAGCGTTCGGGGCTGATGCCCGTATGAAAATCCGCCGCCGTGGGATAGGAGGTATAGCGCGGCCCGGCCACGTCATAGCGGCGGATGAGATCGGGGTTGAAGAGTTCTCGCGTATCCATGGGTCCCTCGCTCGATGTGGTCCCCAGCTTAGGCAGCGGGGCGTGGGTCAACCTTGACGCGGATCAATTTTCATCCAGATTCAATCCCGCCTTGTGGACTGTGGTAATCGGACCTGCGGGGTGAAAATCGATAAACCGCCGGGAACACCAAGAAAACCTGGTTTAACCGCCAAGGCGCCAAGACGCCAAGAAAACCAGAATGTTTTTTGTTGGCGTCTTGGCGCCTTGGCGGTTCACATGCCGTTCTTGGCGTCTTGGCGTCTTGGCGTCTTGGCGTCTTGGCGGTTCATCTTAAGGATGTTTTCCTGGCACCTCGGCGGTTCAAAATGACCCACTAGCCAAGCGCAGCCGCCGCATCGAACTGGTCCTGGTATTCGGCCAGCTGCGCCGCCTGGAGCAGGAACACCCCGTCGCCGCCGCGTTCGAACTCCAGCCACAGGAAGGGTACCTCGGGGAAGCGCTCCGCCAGCGCCGCCATGCTGTTACCCACCTCCACCACCAGGATGCCGTCGGGATTCAGGTGGGCGCCCGCCTCGCGCAGGATGCGAATGGCGATGTCCAGCCCTGCCTCGCCCGCCGCCAGGCCGAGGGCCGGTTCATGGCGAAACTCGGGCGACAGCGCCTCCATCTCCGGACGGGACACGTAGGGCGGATTACTGACGATGATGTCGTAGCGGCGTCCCGCCAGGGGTGCGAACAGATCCCCCTGGTGCAGGTACAGGCGCTCCTGCAGTCCGTGCCCGACGCGGTTGCGCTCCGCCACCGCCAGGGCATCGCCGGAAAGGTCCACGGCATCCACCTCGGCATCCGGGAAGGCATGGGCGCAGGCCACGGCGATGCAGCCGCTGCCGGTACACAGGTCCAGCACCCGGGTCACGCGCTCGGGATCGACCCAGGGCGCGAAGCCGGCCTCCACCAACTCGGCAATGGGCGACCTGGGCACCAGCACCCGCTCGTCCACGTAGAACTCCAGGCCGGCGAACCAGGCCTCATGGGTCAGATAGGCCGCCGGCAGGCGTTCCTCGACACGGCGCCGGAACAAGGCCAGCACGGCGTCCTTCTCCGCCTCCGTCAAGCGCGCCCCCAGATAGTCCCGCGACAGCTCCGGCGGCAGGTGCAGGGCATGGCGCAACAGCACGACGGCCTCATCGAGCGCATTGTCGGTGCCGTGGCCGAACACCAGGCCGGCCTCCTGGAAACGGCTGGCGCCCCAGCGGATGAAATCCCGCAGGCTGTGCAACTCCCGCCGGGCCTGGTCGAATGGATCCATACTGTCGATCTGCCTGAGAAAACAAAGACGACATGATACAGCATGTAACCGGGATCCCGGTGAATCCAGGTGCCTGGCCCGCCCCGCTGTGGAATAATGGGCGCCCATGAGCGACCCCAACGAAACACGCAAGCCCTCTTCCGATTTCCTCTGGCTGATTCCGGGCCTGATCCTGGGTGGCCTGCTCTGGTTCCTGTACCAGCAGTGGCAGGCCCCCGTAGCCCCCGCCAATCCGTCTATCGAGCACGGTACCTGGCTGACACCGGCCCAGATCATCCCCGACTACGCCCTGCTGGACCACCGGGGCGAGGACTTCACGCCGGCCCGCCTGCAGGGCCAGTGGACCTTCATGTTCTTCGGCTTCACCCACTGTCCGGACGTCTGTCCCACCACCATGGCCCTGCTCGACAACGTGGCCAAGCGGGCAGAGAAGCAAGGACTGCCCGCCCCCCAGGTGGTGTTCGTGTCCGTGGACCCGGTGCGCGACACGGTGGAACAGCTGAGTCGCTATGTACCCTACTTCAACGAGGATTTCATCGGCGTCACCGGCTCCATGGTCGAGATCAATCGCATGACCCGCAACCTGGGCATCGTGTACGCCTACGACGAGCCCAAGGAGCCGGGTGGCGACTACGAAGTGGATCATTCCGCCGCCATCCTGCTGTTCAATCCGCAAGGCCACTACACCGCCATGTTTGGCGCACCCCACAGTGCCGCGGGCCTGGCCAGTGACTATGCCCGCATCCTCCAACACTTCGAGACCAAATAATGAAACCGCTGCTCCGTCTGTTCCTGTTGTTTGCCCTGCCCTTTGCCAGCCAGGCCCATGAATCCACCCTGCAGGTAGAGGATGCCTGGGTGCGGGAGGCACCGCCCACCGCCCGGGTGCTGGGCATGTTCATGCAACTGCACAATGCCGGTAGCGAGGAACTGGTCATCGAGGGCGCCAGCAGCCCGGTGTGCGAACGGGTGGAAATCCACCGCACCGTCATCGAGGAAGGGGTCGCCCGCATGATCCCCCAGGAAGAACTGCGCCTGGCACCGGGTCAGACCCTGAGCCTGGAACCCGGCAGCTACCACCTGATGCTGATCGGTCCGCACCAGGCCCTGCGCGCGGGGGATGAAGTGAAGCTCCTGATCCAGTACGACGGCAACCACGTGCAGCGCATCGTCGCGCCCGTGCGCAACGACCGGGGCGGGGACATGGACCACTCGCACCATCATCACCACTGACCCAT
>SWCG01000908.1_pt1 | contig 10883 bp, 13 predicted proteins | sample 4690071 | NCBI WGS metagenome assembly SWCG01 (sample SAMN10267281, study PRJNA491770) | bioreactor metagenome | isolation source: DHS bioreactor inoculated with subseafloor sediment | place: Japan: off Shimokita Peninsula | collected 2012-10 | reverse complement strand
TTCAGGAACCAGCGCGCCTCTTGCAGGTGATTGCGCAGGTAGTTGTTGTCCTCGCTGTTGTCGGCGCGGCGTACCAGACTGGCGTAGTACTGGTTGATGCGCAGGCGGGGAATGGCGTCGGTGTTCAGTTCCACGACCCATTGACCCTTGCGCTTGGTAACGAAGACATCGGGGACCACATACTGTGCCGCGTTTTTCGCCAGTTGCGAACCCGGACGCGGGTTCATGGATTGAATGAGCTCGATGACCTGGCGCACTTCCGCTTCCGTCAGCTTCATGCGCCGCATGAGCTGAGTATAGTCCCGATTGGCCAGCAGATTCAGGTGTTCTGCGGCGAGTTGGCGCGCCTCCATGACCCAGGGGGTGGCGGGATCCAACTGGGCGAGCTGAATACCCAGGCATTCCGCGGGGTCGCGCGCACCGACCCCGAGGGGATCGAACTGCTGGATGCGGTGCAGTACCGCCTCGACCTCGTCCAGTTCCAGGTCGGCATCTTCACCCAGTTCCCGCACCAGGCCCTGGTGGATGTCCTCGATGTCCGTGCCCAGGTAGCCGTCATCATTGATGGAGTCGATGATGGACGTGGCGATCAGGCGGTCCCGGTCGCTGAAGGGGGTCAGGCCGAGCTGCCACATCAGGTGCTGGTAGAGGTCTTCGGTTTCGCCGTTGTGGGTTTCGAGAAAATCGCGGTTGTCGTCGTTGCCGGGGGCGCTGTAGCTGGTCTGGCCCATGTCACCCATGTCGAAGGTGTCTTCCCAGGTGCTGTCCAGGGCCAGCTCGTCGGGCATGGTGTCTTCGGCCGGACGTTCCGGCAGTTCCGTTACGGCATCGGTCTCGGCTTTTTGTTCCGAGATCTGCAGTTTTTCGTCGGCGGCGTTGTCATCGGTCAGGGATTCCGCATGGTCGAGATCGTCCATGCTCTCGCTGTCGGAGGGTTCCAGCATCAGGTTGGAATCCAGGACCGTCTGTACCTCCAGCTGCAGCTCCAGGGTCGACAACTGCAGCAGGCGGATGGCCTGTTGCAGCTGCGGAGTCATGGTGAGGTGCTGACCAAGACGTAACTGTATGGATTGCTTCATGTTTTAGTTGAAGTCAGCCGTAGATGTCGCATGAAGCGATTCTACTGCATAGTTCGTGCCATTGGGAGGGGTAACGGGTGTAATAAGGGTCAAAGCCGGAATTCGTCGCCCAGGTAGACTTCCCGCACCTGGCGGTTGGCGAGGATGGCCTCGGGCGGGCCCGCGGCGATCACCTGCCCGGAACCCATGATATAGGCCCGGCCGCAGATGCCCAGGGTCTCGCGCACATTATGGTCCGTGATCAGGATGCCGATGCCGCGCTCGCTGAGATGGCGGATGATGCGCTGGATGTCCACCACGGAAATGGGGTCCACCCCGGCGAAGGGTTCGTCGAGCAGGATGAAACGCGGCTCGGCCGCCAGGGCGCGGGCGATCTCCACCCGCCGGCGCTCGCCGCCGGACAGGCTCACCCCGGCCTGATCGCGCAGGTGGGCCACGTGCAGTTCCTGCAGCAGTTCCTCCAGGCGTTCCTCCCGGGCGCGGCGATCCATCCCGGGGCGGGTCTCCAGCACGGCCATCAGGTTCTGGGCCACGCTCAGCTTGCGGAAGATGGAAGGCTCCTGGGGCAGGTAGCCGACCCCGGCACGGGCGCGGGCATGCATGGGTTTGCGGGTCAGGTCCTGGTCGTCCAGGTGAATGCTGCCGGCATCACAGGGCACCAGGCCGACGATCATATAGAAGCAGGTGGTCTTGCCCGCGCCATTGGGACCCAGCAGGCCGACCACCTCGCCACTGCGGACCTCGAGGCTCACATCGCCGACCACCTGGCGCGACTGGTAGCGTTTCCCCAGTTGTTGGGCACGCAGCAGGCTCATTCGCTGGCTTGCCCCTCGGTGTTGGGCCTGGGTTGCAGGATGATGTGCACCCGCTGGCCACCTTCCGGGTCTCCGCCCAACACCCGGTCCTGGGCCACTTCGTAGACGATACGGTCGCTGCGGAAGCTGTCCTGGCCCTGCCAGGCAACGGCTTCCTCGAGCAGGATCAGCCGCTCGGGATCGGCGAAGTACTCCATGCGCAGGGCCTCGGCCCGCATGTCTTGGTCCTTGCCGTCGGGGCGTTGCCGGTAGGTGGCCGGCTTGCCCAGCAGGATGACCCGATCCAGGTTGGCACCATCCTGGTACACGGTCATGTGCTCGCCGGTGAGCACCAGGGTGCCCTGGGTGACCCGAACATTGCCGATGTAGATGCTGACACCTTTCTGGTCATCCAGCTCGGCCTGGTCGGATTCGATATGCATGGGTTGCTCGCGGTCGCTGGACAGGGCCCAGGACGGCAGGGGCAGACACAGACACAGCAGTAACAGCCAGTGTTCAGGGTTTGCGCGGTTCATGTACACCTCGTACCTCGGAAAGCAGTTCCATGCGGCCCTCGCCCAGCCAGCCGCGCATGCCGACCGCCGTCACATCCCAGCCCGTGCCCAGGAATCTGACCGGCAGGTCGGTCTCCACGTATTCGTCATCGGGCAGCGCCAGCAGTTCCTCGGTGAGCATGGTCATGGGCGCCACCTCGGCCGTGGCCACGCGCTCCACGACCACCTCGCGCTGCAGGCGCACCCGTTCCCCGGCGGGACCGATCCAGGCGAAGCGGGCACTGATCTGCCAGTCCGGCGCCTGTGGCCGGTAGATTTCCATGTAGGGTTCGTCCACCTCGGCGGTGTCGTCGTCGGGATAATGCTCCAGGTGCGTGCCCTGGATACGATGCTTCGGTTGCCCGGTCTCGTCCATGGCCACCAGGATGAAATCATCCAGGAAAAAATCCGGCCGATGTACGCGGGCGCGATCCTCCGCCTCGCCGCTGAGCTGCACCTCGCTCAACAGCCACCAACTGAGCACGGCGGCGCCCAGCAGGATGGTGATCAGCAACAGGTTACGGCGCAGGAACATCGTCTAGAGGTACTTCGCCATTTCTTCGTCCAGCTTGCCCATGGCCTCGAGCAGCATTTCGCAGACGTCGCGGCCGGCGCCGCGGCCGCCGCCACTGGGGGTTTGCCAGTGGGCGTGTTTTTTTACCAGCGGATGGGCGTCCTGCACGGCGATGGCCAGGCCCACCTGGCGCATGACCGGCAGGTCCACCACGTCATCGCCCACATAGGCCACCTGGTCCGCGGACAGATTCATTTCCGCCAGCAGTTCGAGGAAGGCTACCGTCTTGTCGTGCTGGCCCTGGTAGAGGCGCTTCACGCCCAGGTTCGCCATGCGATGCTTGACCACTTCGGAGGTCCGGCCGGTGATGATGGCGACCTCCATTCCGTGGCTGAGCAGCATCTTGATGCCGTGACCGTCACGGGAATGAAAGGCCTTGTATTCCTGGCCGTCATCGCCGAGGAACAGACTGCCATCGGTAAGTACCCCATCCACATCGAAGATGAGCAGGCGGATGCGTGCGGCTTTTTCCAGTATATCCTTCATATCGATTCCAGGGAGATCGGTTTGTGTATTGCAGTCCTCAGACCACGCCGGCACGCAGAAGGTCGTGCATGTTGAGAGCGCCGACGGGTTCCTGCTGTGCATTGACCACGATCAGGCCGTTGATCTTCTTGCTGTCCATCACCTGCAGCGCCTCTGCCGCGAGGACCCCGGGCTGGATGGTCCTGGGGGCGCGGGTCATGACTTCATGGATGGGCGTGGTGTGGATGTCCACGCCCCGGTCCAGGGTGCGGCGCAGGTCACCGTCGGTGAACAGGCCGGTGAGCTTGCCCTGTGCGTCCACCACGGCGGTCATGCCCAGGCGCTTGGCGGTCATCTCCAGCAGGGCATCGCGCAAGGAGGTGTCCTCCCGTACCCGGGGGATGGCGTCGCCGGTGTGCATGATGTCGTCGATGAGCAGCAACAGGCGCCGGCCCAGCGCACCGGCGGGGTGGGAGCGGGCAAAATCATCGGCGGTGAAGCCGCGCGCATCCAGCAGGGAGATGGCCAGGGCATCGCCCATGACCAGGGCGGCGGTGGTGCTGGAGGTGGGGGCCAGGTCCAGCGGGCAGGCCTCCTTTTCCACGCCCACGTCCAGGTTCACCGTGGCGGCGCGTGCCAAGGTGGAGTGTGGCTTGCCGGTCAGCGCGATCAGCGGCACATCGAGACGCTTGATGATGGGCAGGATGGTGAGGATCTCCAGCGTCTCGCCGGAGTTGGACAGGGCCAGGACCACATCCTTGGGCGTGATCATGCCCAGGTCGCCGTGACTGGCCTCGCCGGGATGAACGAAGAAGGCCGGGGTGCCGGTACTGGCCAGTGTGGCGGCGATCTTGTTGCCGATATGGCCGGACTTGCCCATGCCGATCACCACCACGCGTCCCTCGCAGGCGAGCATCAGCTGGCAGGCCTTGGCGAACAGGCTGTCGATGCGCGCGGCGAGCTGGCTCACGGCGCGGGCTTCGGTTTCGATCACGGCCAGGCCGAGACGGAGCAGGGTTTGTTCGTTCATGATTGGCGTGGGTGTGGCATCAGGTGGTGGCTAGGGTGGTGAAGTATAACAGGGCCATGTAGCCGCCATAGCAGGCGAGCAGGAAGGCCCCCTCGAAGCGCTTGATATGGCCGTGGCCACGCACGCCATAGGCCAGCACCAGTAACAGCAGGGTCAGGCCGATCATGACGGGAAAGTCGCGTGTCACCACCGCCGGCTCGATGGCGGCGGGATGGATCAGTCCCGGCAGGCCCAGCACCGCCAGCAGGTTGAACATGTTGGAACCGATGACATTGCCGATGGCGATATCGTGTTCGCCCTTGAGGGCACTCATTACCGAGGCGGCCAGTTCCGGCAGGCTGGTGCCGATGGCGACGATGGTCAGGCCGATGACCAGGTCGCTGACCCCCAGGGCATGGGCAATCTCCACCGAACCCCAAACCAGCATGCGCGAACTGACCATCAGCACCACCAGGCCCAGCAGGGTCCACAGCAGCGCCTTGCCGGTGCTCAGGTCGCGCGGGATCTCGGCGTCGAACTCGCCGATCATGGGGTCGGTCTGCTGGGAGCGCAGGCCCAGCCAGACCACACCGGCCGCCAGCACGAACATGCCACCGACCAGGATCCCCCCGTCCATGAGGCCAAGGTGGTTGTCCCATAGCAGCAGCAGGGCGACCAGCATGATGGTCAGCAGGATGGGGAACTCGCGGCGCAGGGTCAGGGAGTTCACCTGCAGGGGGGCGATGACCGCGGTGAGGCCGAGGATGAGGGCGATGTTGGTGATGTTGGAACCCAGGGCATTGCCCACGGCGAGACCGGGATTGCCCTGCAGGGCGGCGACGATGGACACCAGGATCTCCGGTGCCGAGGTGCCGAAGCCGACGATGGTCAGGCCGATGATCAGTGGCGACACGCCCAGGTTGCGGGCGGTGGCGGCGGCGCCGGTTACAAACCGGTCCGCGCCCCAGACGAGCAGGGCGAAGCCGACGATGACTGCGAGCAATTCTATCCACATAGGGGCGCTATCTTACCGCCGGTGCGTACATAAGAACACGATGACTGCGACAGTGGATGCCGCCATGCTGAATCCCGGGGTCCGGACTCCTGCGCTGACTCGCTCCTGCTCGCTCCTGTTTGGGGGAAACCCGATGGGGGCATCAGGTGGCCTGGGTACGTTCCGCGCCGCAACGTGTACAGCGAAAGCGTGTCACCAGTTTGCCGGTCTTGACGTCGAAGGGGGTGCCCGGCACGGGCTGCCATTTGTGATACCCGCGCTTGCATAGGGTGTTTCCCGGGTTTCGCTTCGCGGCCGTGGGTTTTTTGAAGGGGATGACATTACTCATGCAGGTAAGCCGTATCAGTCAGAACTGACGCCATCATACCCCGCCATCCGGGTGCCGGGACAGCCGTTACGGGCAGGTTTGCGGGACCGCGGCTGACACGGTACAGTGCGCGCTGATTACCCCCGGAAACCCAGCCAACCATGGCCGCCGATCCTCCTGTCACCTCTGCACCGCAAGATCCCCTGGTGTGTATCCGCGGGTTGCGCTTCACGCGCGGCAGCCGCGTGATCTTCGATGGCGTGGACCTGGATATTCCCCGTGGCAAGGTCACCGCCATCATGGGTCCCAGCGGTACCGGCAAGACCACCCTGCTGCGGCTGATCGGCGGGCAGCTCAAGCCCATGGCCGGATCGGTGCTGGTGGATGGCCAGCAGGTCGCGAAGCTGGGTCACGGCGAGTTGTATGCCCTGCGCCAGCGCATGGGCATGCTGTTCCAGAGCGGTGCCCTGCTGACCGACCTCAATGTATTCGACAACGTGGCCTTTCCCCTGCGCGAGCATACGGATCTGCCGGAAGCCATGATTCGCGACATCGTGCTCATGAAGCTGGAGGCAGTGGGTCTGCGTGGCGGCCACCAGTTACTCACCAATGAACTGTCCGGCGGCATGGCCCGGCGCGTGGCGCTGGCGCGGGCCATCGCCCTGGATCCCATGATGGTCATGTATGACGAGCCCTTTGCCGGCCAGGACCCGATCTCCATGGGTGTGCTGGTGAAGCTGATACGCCTGCTCAACGATGCCATGGGACTGACCAGTATCGTGGTGACCCATGACGTCCCCGAGGCCATGGGTATCGCTGATCACCTCTACCTGATTTCCGATGGCAAGGTGGTGGAGCAGGGCAGTCCGGCACAATTGGAGGCCTCGTCCTCGGACTGGGTACACCAGTTCCTCCATGGTGAACCCGATGGCCCGGTCCCCTTTCATTATCCGGCGCCGGACTTTTTCGATGACCTCATGGCGGGGGAGCAATAGGCCATGGCGGGCATGATTCGACGGCTGGGACGCTGGGGGCTGAGTTTCTTCGAGCGTTTGGGGCGCGGTCACCTGTTCCTGCTCGAGGCGCTGGCGGGGCTGCCCAGCCTGTTGTCCCGGCCGGGCCTGGTGGTGCAGCAACTTTATTCCGTGGGGGTGTTGTCGCTACTGATCATCGTGGTGTCCGGCCTGTTCGTGGGCATGGTGCTGGGTTTGCAGGGCTATAACACCCTGGTGGGTTTTGGCGCCGAGCAGTCCCTGGGCATGCTGGTGGCCCTGACCCTGGTAAGGGAGATGGGGCCGGTGGTCACCGCGCTGCTGTTTGCCGGACGTGCCGGATCGGCGCTCACCGCCGAGATCGGCCTGATGAAGGCGACCGAACAGCTGTCGGGCATGGAAATGATGGCGGTGGATCCCATGCGCCGCGTGGTGGCACCGCGCTTCCTGGCGGGTTTCATCTCCATGCCCCTGCTGGCGGCCATCTTCAGCACGGTGGGTATTTACGGTGGTTATTTCGTCGGTGTCGGCCTGTTGGGCGTGGACGCCGGTGCCTTCTGGTCGCAGATCCAGGACAAGGTGGATCTGCACGAGGATATCTATAATGGGGTCATCAAGAGCCTGGTATTCGGTTTCGCGGTGACCTGGATCGCGGTGTTCGAAGGCTATGATGCCACTCCCACCTCGGAAGGCGTCAGCCGTGCCACCACCCGTACGGTGGTGCATGGCGCGCTGGCGGTGCTGGCGTTGAACTTCGTGCTCACCGCGCTGATGTTTGGGGAAATCTGATCATGATGCAGAGCAAGACAGTGGAGATCGCGGTGGGCATCTTCGTGGCCCTGGGCCTCGGTGCCCTGTTCATACTGGCCATGCAGGTGAGCAATCTCAGTAACCTGGGTGGCGATGACGGCTATGAGGTCCGGGCCGGCTTTGACAACATCGGCGGGTTGAAGGTGCGATCGCCGGTGACAGTGGCGGGTGTGCGGGTGGGCCGGGTGGCCGCCATCGACTACGACGATGAAAATTACCAGGCCGAGGTGATCCTGCGCATCGATCCGCGCTTCGATGCCTTTCCCCTGGACACCTCGGCCAGCATCTTCACCTCCGGCCTGCTGGGCGAACAGTACGTGGCCCTGGAGCCCGGCGGTGATATGGAGTACCTGCGCGATGGTGACCGCATCACCTTGACCCAGTCGGCCCTGGTGCTGGAACAGCTCATCGGCAAGTTCCTGTTCAGCCAGGCCGACAAGGAGTAGGCCATGGCCGAGGCCAGCTCAATCGAGGCCCGCGCCGCCGGCGAGGTGGCGGTCAGTGGCCTGCTGGAATTCGCCACGGTAACGGCGTTGCTGGCACCGCTGGAAGCCTTGTTGCCAGAGACGGGCAGCCTGCGGGTGGATCTCGGTGCCGTGCGTCACACCGACAGCGCCGGTCTCGCGCTGCTGGTGCATTGGCAACGCCTGGCGCGCCAGCGCGGCCTGGACCTCGAATTCCACCATGCCCCGGACCAGCTCATGGACATGGCCCGCCTCAGCGGCCTCGATGACATCCTGCCCTTGCGGGGCGCGCCGACGGCCTGAGCCGCCGGCGCGCCTCCCGCTGAGGGTGGTTTTTCTATATGATGCACCGTTTCGGTCCATGCCGGACCTGCCCGCGGGCGCTCGGGTGGGGTAATCATTCCAATGGAACAATGACTTATGAGTATAAGTGCAGAAGAAATCAAGCGATTGATCGAGGCGGGCGTGCCCGATTGCCAGGCCACGGTCAGCGGCCAGGGCGACAAGTTCGACGCCATCGTCATCAGCCCTGCCTTCGCGGGCAAGAACATGGTACAGCAGCACCAGCTGGTGTACGGCACCCTGGGCAACCTGATGCGGGACAACGTGGTGCATGCCCTGTCCCTGCGCACCTATACGCCCGAGCAGTGGGCCAGCCAGACCCCCCTGGGACAGTGACGGCCTGACGCGTGGATAAACTCATTATCAGCGGCGGCGGGCCGTTGCGCGGCGAGATCCGAATCTCCGGCGCCAAGAACGCGGTATTGCCCATCCTGGCGTCCACGCTGCTGGCCGATGGCCCGGTGACGGTGCGCAACGTGCCCCACCTGCACGACGTCACCACCACCATGGAACTACTGGGTCGCATGGGTGTGGAACTGGTGGTGGACGAGCGCATGGGTATCGAGGTGGACCCGCGCAGTATCCGCGACTTCTCCGCCCCCTATGAACTGGTGCGTACCATGCGCGCCTCCATCCTGGTGCTGGGGCCCTTGCTGGCCCGCTATGGCCGCGCCGACGTGTCCCTGCCCGGTGGCTGTGCCATCGGCACCCGGCCGGTGGATCAGCACATCAAGGGCCTCAAGGCCATGGGGGCCAATATCGAAGTGGAAGGCGGCTACATCCGCGCCCGCGTTGAACGGCTCAAGGGCGCGCGGGTGGTGATGGACATGGTCACCGTCACCGGCACCGAGAACCTGATGATGGCCGCCGCCCTGGCAAAGGGTACCAGCCTGATCGAGAACGCGGCGCGGGAACCGGAAGTGATCGATCTCGCCAACTGCCTCAACCAGATGGGGGCGAAGATCACGGGCGCGGGTACCGACACCATCGAGATCGAGGGCGTCGATAACCTCTCGGGAACCGACTACAGGGTGCTGCCCGACCGTATCGAGACCGGCACCTTCCTGGTGGCGGCCGCGGTCACCAGCGGCCAGATTCGCGTCAAGGATGCCCGTCCCGATACCCTGGATGCGGTGCTGCAGGCGCTGCGCGAGGCGGGCGCCCGGGTGGAGGTGGGCGAGGACTGGATCGAACTGAACATGGATGGGAAGCGACCGCAGGCGGTCTCCGTGCGCACCGCGCCCTATCCGGCCTTTCCCACGGACATGCAGGCCCAGTTCACCGTGTTGAATTCCATCGCCGAGGGTTCCGGCACCATCACCGAGACGGTGTTCGAGAACCGCTTCATGCATGTGCAGGAAATGCAGCGCATGGGTGCGAAGCTGCGGGTGGAGGGCAACACCTGCATCAGCACCGGCGTGCCGCGCCTGAAAGCCGCGCCGGTGATGGCCACCGACCTGCGCGCCTCGGCGAGCCTGGTGCTGGCCGGCCTGGTGGCCGATGGCGACACGGTGGTGGATCGTATCTACCACATCGACCGCGGCTATGAATGCATCGAGGAAAAGCTCGGCCAGCTGGGTGCGCGCATCCGGCGTGTGCCGGGTTGAGAATGGGTTCACCGCAAAGGCGCGGTGAACAATCGATAAAGTGACAGGCCATACACCATGAGCAATACGCTGACCATCGCCCTGTCAAAGGGCCGTATCTTCAAGGAGACCTTGCCGCTGCTGGCCCATGCGGGCATCGTTCCCGTTGACGATCCGGAAACCAGCCGCAAGCTGATCCTGGACACCAACCAGGCCGATGTGAAGCTGGTGATCATCCGTGCCTCCGACGTGCCCACCTATGTGCAGTACGGCGCCGCCGATCTCGGCGTGGCCGGCAAGGATGTGCTCATGGAGCACGGCGGTGAGGGACTGTACGAGCCCGTGGACCTGAATATCGCCCGCTGCAAGTTGATGGTGGCCGGGCCGGTGGGTGGCGCCGCGGAACCGGAACACATGCGCATCGCCACCAAGTATGTGCATACCACCCGCCGTTACTACGCCGAGCGTGGCCGCCAGGTGGAGATCATCAAGCTGTATGGTTCCATGGAGCTGGCGCCCCTGGTGGGCCTGGCGGACCGCATCGTCGACGTGGTGGACACGGGTAATACCCTCAAGGCCAACGGCCTGGAACCGCTGGAACACATCGCCGACATCAGCTCGCGGCTGGTGGTGAACAAGGCCTCCATGAAGATGAAGCACGAGCGGGTGAAGGAATTCATCGACCGCATCGCGGAGGCAGTTGGTCGAAGCGATTGAGCGTGTGCACCCAGTAGCGACGGCACTGCCGAATACACTGCAGGAGCGGCCTCTGGCCGCGAACGGGTTTACCGCAAAACCTTCGCGGCCAGAGGCCGCTCCTGCAGGGGCGTGCCCGTGACGGAAACGCCAATCCCGATTCTTGAAGGATCAGAAACATGGTAGCCATCACACG
>SWCG01000807.1_pt1 | contig 10884 bp, 13 predicted proteins | sample 4690071 | NCBI WGS metagenome assembly SWCG01 (sample SAMN10267281, study PRJNA491770) | bioreactor metagenome | isolation source: DHS bioreactor inoculated with subseafloor sediment | place: Japan: off Shimokita Peninsula | collected 2012-10 | reverse complement strand
GGGTCGACCAGTCGGCCCCCCTTGATGCGGATGCGCGGCGGGGACTCGCTGCAGGGGTTCATGCGCCATCCTCCACCGTGCGGTCCTGCTGGCGCATGGCCATGGACATGACCGCCATGCGCACGGCGATGCCATGGGTGACCTGTTCGAGGATGACGGAATGGGGGCCGTCGGCCACCCGGGAATCCATTTCCACGCCGCGGTTGATGGGGCCGGGGTGCATGACCGTGACATCGGGCTTGGCCACCGACAGCCGGTCTTCGGTGAGGCCAAACAGACGGTAGTACTCATGTTCGCTGGGCAGCAGGGCGCCCTGCATGCGCTCGCGCTGCAGGCGTAGCATGATCACCACGTCACAGTCGCGGATTCCCTCGCACAAATCGTGATAGGGTCGCACCCCCAGTGCTTCCACGTGGATCGGGGTGAGGGTCTTGGGCGCCACCACCCGCACCTCGCCGGTATTGAGCAGGTTGAGGGCGTGGATCTGCGAGCGCGCCACCCGCGAATGCAGGATGTCACCGACGATGGCCACCCGCAGCCGGCCGAAGTCCGGCCCCTTGACGCGGCGGATGGTGAACATGTCCAGCATGGCCTGGGTGGGATGGGCATGACGGCCGTCGCCGGCGTTGATCACGCTCACGTGGGGTTCCACGTTGCGGGCGATGAAGTGGGCGGCACCGCTTTCCGCGTGACGCACCACGAACATGTCCACGTGCATGGCTTCCAGGTTGCGCAGGGTGTCGAGCAGGGTCTCGCCCTTGGTGGCGCTGGAGGCATCGACATTGATGTTGAGCACGTCGGCGGACAGGCGCTTGGCGGCCAGTTCGAAGGTGGTGCGGGTGCGGGTGCTGGCCTCGAAGAACAGGTTGACGATGGTCTTGCCGCGCAGCAACGGCACCTTCTTCACCGTCTGCGCGGTGACCCCGGCAAAGGATTCCGCGGTATCGAGGATTTCGGTGAGCAGGCCCCGGTTGAGGCCCTCGATGCTGAGGAAGTGGCGCAGGCGCCCATCCTCACCGACTTGCAGGTTCGCGCCGCTCATGCCAGTTGCTGGATCTCCAGGGTCAGCGGGTCGGGCCCGGTGAGTTTCACGTGCTCATTCTCGCGCAGGTCCATGGACTGGCCCACCACGTTGGCCTCGATGGGCAGCTCGCGTCCGCCGCGTTCCACCAGGGCGGCGAGGATTATGGACGCCGGGCGGCCATAGTCAAACAGTTCATTGAGGGCGGCGCGGATGGTGCGCCCGGTATGCAGCACATCGTCCACCAGGATGATGTGGCGGTCATCGACGTTGAAGGGCAGGTCCGAGGGCCGTACCTGGGGGTTCATGCCGATGCGGGTGAAGTCGTCGCGGTAGAAGGAGATGTCCAGGCTGCCCAGCTCCTCCGCGATCTCCATGCGCCGGTGCAGTTCGCGCGCCACCCAGACCCCGCCGGTGTGGATGCCGACCATGGCGGCATCCGTGATACCGCGTTGCTGCAGCAGCGTGCGCAGTTCCCGCACCATGCCATCCAGCAGTGTTTCAACCTCGATCGTACCCGTCATGGGGTTTCTCCGAAAAGTTCGAACCAGTCCTGCAGGATGACCTGCGCCGCCAGCGCATCCAGGCCCTGCCGGGCGCCGCCTCGGGTGCGGGTCTGTTCCGCGGTCCGCGAGCTGAGCCGTTCGTCCATCAAATGGACGGGGCGTTTATACCGTCCTTCCAGCCGGCGCGCAAAGCGTTGTGCCGCGCGGCTGAGTTCACTTTCGGTGCCATCCAGCCGCAGGGGCAGGCCCACCACCAGGGCGTCGGGTCGCCACTGCTCGATGAGGGCCGTCACCTCCGCCCAGTCGGGCTGGCCATCCCGTGCCGCCAGGGTGGTCAGGGCGGTGGCGGTGGCGGTGATGGTCTGGCCCACGGCCACCCCGATACGGCGCTGGCCGTAGTCGAAGCCGAGCAGCACCTGGCTGGCCACGGGCGGGCTCAGGCGTGTCCCGCCTCGCCGCTGAGCAGGTTCAGGTCCACACCGAGCCGGGCGGCGGCCGCCTCCCAGCGCTGTTCATGGGGCAGGTCGAAGACGATGCGCTGGTCCGCGGGGCCGGACAGCCAGGCATTGGCGGCGAGTTCCTGCTCCAGTTGACCGGCGCCCCAGCCAGCATACCCGAGGGCGATGAGGCACTGCTCCGGCCCCTGGCCAGCGGCGATGGCCGTGAGGATGTCCCGCGAGGAGGTGACGCCGATCTCCTCGGACACGGGCAGGGTAGCCTCCCAGTCGCCGAGCGGGCGGTGCAGGACGAAGCCGCGCTCCTGCTGCACCGGGCCGCCCAGGTAGATGGGCTGGTCGCCGATGGCCTCGGTGACCGGTTCCAGGTCCATGTGCTGGAGGATCTCACGCAGGGTGAGTTGCAGTGGCCGGTTGATGACGATGCCCAGGGCGCCCTCGGTGTTGTGTTCACACAGGTAGGTGACGGTGTGAAAGAAGTTCGGATCCGCCAGCTTGGGCATGGCGATGAGGAAGTGATTGCCGAGGAAATCCGTGTCGTGCATGGCACTAGTATCGGGCAGCGGGCTGCGGGGCTCAAGGGGATTCCGCCCGACAACGGGCCTGCTACTGCGTATTCAAGCGGTTGCCGCTGGTGAATTCCCAGGTGCGGGTAATGTGCATGATGTCGACGTCCTGGCGGATCTCCTTCGGGAAGGGCGCGTAGGGGGCGGCCAGGCGCACGATGCGCAGGGCGGCCTCGTCCAGCACCCGGTGGCCCGAGGGGCGGGTGATGATGGCGTCGCGCACGGTGCCATCGGCATTCAGGGTCACCTGCACGCGCAGGGTGCCGGAGATGCCGCTCCGGCGTGCCTCGTCGGGGTAGTTCAGGTCCCCCACCCGTTCCACCTTGTTGACCCACTCGCGCATGTAGTTGGCGTATTTGTATTCGGCGGTGCGGGCGGAGATGAAGGTCTCCCGCGGGCGCTGGGAATAGGCCTGGGACAATTGGGTGATTTCGCGGTTGAGGCTGAGCATTTCCAGGCTGCGGTCCACCAGTTCCGCGGCACTGAGGGGTTTTGGCTCGGGGGGTGTCTTCTCGACCGGTTGCGGCGTGGGCCGGGTGGCCTCCCGGGTGGTGATCAGCTGTGCCTGTTCCGGCTCCGGTTCGGCGGCGGCGGGCGGCGGCGGGGCCGATTCCCGGCTTTCTTCCCGCGGACGCACCCGTTCCTCGGTATTGCCCGCACCCTCCTGGCTGGCGGCGGCCAGGTAGTCGGCTTCCTCCACTGGCTCGCTGGGGCGCTGTACCACGGTGATCTCCAGGGTCGGCAGATCGTCCTTGCGGTCGCGCTCCTCGAGGCTGAAGCCCAGGCCCAGGATCAGCACGGCATGCAGGGCCGCGGCGATGAACAGGGTCACCACCAGCCGGTCCGGACCGGCGTGGTGCGCTGGCGCCAATGCCGCGTCCGTCATGCGGGTTCCCGTGTAACTCCCTGGAGCATCATGCGGGCGATTATACCGCTGAGCAGGCCGAACAACAGGGCCGCCGTCAGCAGCAGCGGCAACAGGGTCCAGAGACCCGGGTGGGGGATGAACAGCTGCCAGGCGATCAGGAACTGGCCCAGCATGTGGGCCTGGGCAGCCAGCAGGCTGTAGCCCACCGGCCCGAAGCCACGCCCGGGCAGGCGCGCGGCCAGGGCCAGCACCGCCAGGCTGGCGAGGGCACCACCCAGACTGAGGAAGAAGGTGGGGGACAGCAGCGTGCCCAGCAGCAGGCTGCCGCACAGCACCCGCAGCAGGCTGACCCAGGCCGCCACGCGCCAGCCGAACTGCACCAGCACCACGATGGTGATGACATTGGCCAGCCCCGGCTTGACCCCCGGCAGGGGGCTGGGCAGGGCGGCCTCCAGCACGTGGATGGCGATGGCCAGGGCGGCCAGCCAGGCGATGCGATGGTCTTCCCGTGTGGTCTGGATCTGCATGTTCAGAAATTCACCGCGTCATAGCGGGCATCGCGCCCCAGCACCTGGATGCTCACCCGGTTGGGCAGACAGGCGCTGCTCTCCCCGCTGGCGTCGATCCAGCCGCGCTGGATGCATACCTTGTTGCTGCAGGCAGAGGCGATGAAGCGTGCCCGTCCCTGTTCGATGCGGATGACACTGTCGCCCAGCGCGCCCGCGATGCGTACCTCCTGGTCCGGATACAGGGGCAGGATGCGCGGCGGGCCTTCCGCCGTGAGGATGGCCAGCTGCTGGCCGGGTGCGCTGCTCCAGACCTGAAGGTACAGCCAGGGCAGGCCGACCAGCAGGGCCAGCAGCAGGACCCAGTCGGCGCGCGTCATGGCAGGGGCTCGCTGAGCCGCAGTGGCGGCGGAGGGTCTGTTTCGAAGTGGATGCGTTCGGCCATGGCCGGGCTCAGGTGGGCGACACCGGCGGCATCGATGAGCAGGACATGGCGCAAGCCCATGGACCGGGCCACCTCTTGCCAGTGCTCCGGTCCGGCCACGAACAGGGCCGTGGCGGCGGCGTCGGCGGTGGTGGCATCCGTATGCAGGACGGTGACCGAGGTGGTGCCTGTCGCGGGCTGGCCGCTGAAGGGATCCAGTATATGGTGGTAACGCCGGCCCTCGTGCTCGAAATAGCGTTCGTAGTCGCCGGAGGTGAACAGGCTCTCGTCACCCTCGATGGTGATGGAGGCGAGCACCTCCGGAGCGCGAGGGTGGCGGATGCCGATGCGCCAGGGCCGGTCGGCACGCCGGCCGATGGCGCGCAGGTCACCGCCGGCATTGACGATGGCGTTTTCGATACCCAGGGCACGCAAGCGGGCGATGGCCTGGTCCACGGCATAGCCTTTGGCGAAGGCGCCGAAATCCAGTTGCAGGGCGGGGTTGCGGCTGAAGACCTGATCCTCTTCCCAGTACAGGTCGGCGAGGGAGGGCTTGTGTTCGCGCCAATCCCGCAGGGCATCCGCATCCGGTGGCGGGCCCTCGGGCGGGGTGTCGGCATGGAAGCCCCACAGGCGCACCAGCCCGCCGACAGCGGGGTCGAAGCGGTAGCCGCTGCGCTCGGCCAGTGGGGCGGCCCGTTCCAGCAGGTAGTGGATGGAGGGATGGGGTCGGGCGCCTCGCCCCGCCGCGAGGGCGCGATTCAGGTCCATCAAGGGGCCCGGGTGCCAGGCGTGCCAGAGCTGGTGGTCCTCGCGAAAGATCCCTTCCACCGCCTCCGCGGCCCGCGACGCCTGCTGCGGGTCGGGGTCTGCCACGGACACCTCGACCAGGGTGCCGAGGGCGAAGAAGGCGTGCTGGTGGACCTGCGGCGCGCGCTCGCAGCCCGCCAGGGCGAGCAGCAGCAGGCCGGCCAGCAGCGTGCGGGTCATGGCCGGCCCGGGAGCCGGGCCGCGATGGCATCCATGAGCTGGCCGGCGATGTCCAGGCCGTACTGCTTGTCCAGTTCGCGGATGCAGGTGGGGCTGGTGACATTGATCTCGGTAAGGTAGTCACCGATCACGTCCAGGCCCACGAATAGCAGGCCTTTCTCACGCAGCACCGGCGCCACTTGCGCGCAGATCCAATAGTCCCGCTCCGTCAGGGCCACCCCCTCGCCACGACCGCCGGCGGCCAGGTTGCCTCGGGTCTCCCCGGCGGCGGGGATGCGCGCCAGGGCGTACGGCACGGGCTCGCCATCGATGAGCAGGATCCGCTTGTCGCCGGCGCGGATCTCGGGGATGAAGCGCTGGGCCATGGCCATGCGCCGGCCATGATCGGTGAGGGTCTCGAGGATCACGGCGATATTGGGGTCGTCCTGCCGTACCCGGAATATGGAGGCGCCACCCATGCCATCCAGGGGCTTGAGGATGATATCCCGCTGTTCGGCCAGGAAGGCCCGGAAACGCGCCGCCTCGCGGCTTACCAGGGTGGGCGCGCAGCACTGGGGGAACCAGGCGGTGAAGAGCTTTTCGTTGGCATCGCGCAGGCTGGCGCAGCGGTTCACGACCAGGGTGCCCTGTGCCTCGGCCTGTTCCAGCAGGTAGGTGCTGTAGAGGAGCTCCAGGTCCAGGGGGGGGTCCTTGCGCATCAAAATTGCATGCAGCGCATGGAGGGGCATTTCCCTGGCGGTGTCCTCCCAGGTAAACCAGTCCCGGTCCTGGTCGATGACCCGCAGGGGACGCATGCGCCCGTGGCTGACACCGTCGCGCAGGAACAGGTCCTGCTGTTCCATATAGAAGAGTTCCCAGCCGCGGGCCTGGGCGGCCAGCAACATGGCGAAGGTACTGTCCTTGTAGGGCTTGATAGTGCCTATGGGGTCCATCACCACGCCAAGGCGTGTGCTCATGGGGCTCGGTTCCTGTGTGTGGTCTGGTTTGCAAGTATCCGCGGGCCATAAAGTTTGCGGGCGGGCGGACGATAGACAGGGGTAGCTCCCGGACATGGTAATGGAATTCCGCCATGGGGGTAAGCCGGCCAGGCGCCTGTCGCGCCGGCCGCAGGGGGATCCAGGCCTGCCAGGGAGTCGGTACCGGGGCGATTTATGGAATTATTTTATTGAATGTGTTAGGAAAGCAGGCGGCATGTCCAATGCAAAATCATAACGATACAACGACCATGGCCGACTCCGGTCGGGATGGCGGGAAGCAGGAAGCTACTTCTATGGATACAGGATTATCTGGACTGAAGGTCATGGTCATCGATGACAGCAAGACCATCCGCCGTACGGCGGAGACCTTGCTGAAAAAGGAAGGCTGCGAGGTCATCACGGCCACCGACGGCTTCGAGGCCCTGGCCAAGATCGCGGATACCCACCCCGATATCATCTTCGTCGACATCATGATGCCGCGCCTGGATGGCTACCAGACCTGCGCACTCATCAAGCACAACCAGGTATTCCGGGAGACCCCCGTCATCATGTTGTCCAGCAAGGACGGCCTGTTCGACCGCGCCCGGGGACGTATCGTGGGTTCGGACCAGTACCTGACCAAACCCTTTACTAAAGAGGAGCTGTTGGGCGCGATCAAGGACCACGTGACCGTGAATGCCTGACACCGGGGACCGCCCCGCAAGTAACCGTACGGAAACAATATCGAGTAATACAGAGGATATGAATATGGCACAGATCCTGATTGTGGACGATTCCCCCACCGAGGCTCATGTACTGAAGGGAATGCTGGAAAAGAATGGACATCAGACCTTCACGGCGGAAAACGGCACGGAGGGGATCGAGCGGGCTAAGGAACTGAAGCCCGATGTCATCCTGATGGATGTGGTCATGCCGGGCTTGAACGGTTTTCAGGCCACCCGGCAGCTGACACGGGACGCGGCGACGTCCAGTATCCCGGTCATCATCGTCACCACCAAGGATCAGGAGACCGACCGGGTGTGGGGGATGCGCCAGGGCGCGAAGGACTACATCACCAAGCCCGTTTCGGAGGCAGACCTGCTGGCCAAGATCAACAGCGTGATGGCTGGCTGAGGGGAGGATTCATGGCGCAGGGAACCGCACAGGGACCGCTGGAAATACTGCGCGAGATCGAGCGCAGTTGCATGACCCATGCACGCGAGCTGCCTCAGCAGGTCGAGCTCGCCGAGGAATGGAGCGGAATCGGGTTTCGTCTCGGGGATGTGCGCCTGCTGGCGCCCCTGGGGGAAGTGGTCGAGGTGCTGACCTATCCCGGCCTGTCCCGGGTCCCGCGTACTCGCTCGTGGGTGCGCGGTATCGCCAACGTGCGCGGCAATCTTCTGCCCGTCATGGATCTGCGGGGTTACCTGGAGGGCCGTGCCACCACCATGACCCGTACCACCCGGGTGCTGGTGGTGAATCATAACGGCGTCTTTTCGGGGTTGGTGGTGGACGAGGTCCTGGGCCTCAGGCACTTCCTCAACGAGGAGCAGGTGGCGGAACCACCGGTACAGGACGGCGCCATTGCCGAATATCTGCGCCATGGCTTTCGACGCAAGGATGAACACTGGGGGGTGTTCAGTATGCATTCGCTAGCGGAGTCTCCCCAGTTTTTACAGGCCGCCATCTAGGTGGCGCGGCGCCCGGAGGGGCATGGCATGGAATAGCGGACTCATGAGACGGATTTCGACGACTGAATTATAACGAATGCATATCAACCCCAAAGGACAGATTCGATTCTGGTCAGGAGACAGAGCATGAAAGCAACCACAGACTCTCTGGCGAAGCTTGGTTCCCACAAGCGCATCATGTACCTCATCACGGCCCTGTTGCTGTCACTGGCAATCATGGTGGTGGTGTTCTGGTACGTGGGAGTGCAGGCCGAGTTCGACAAGGAATACATAGGCTATACCAGCGAGCAGCAGGTGCTCTCGCAGCGTATCGCGAAGCATGCCCTGGAGGCTTCCGCCGGAAGTGGTCCGGCCTTCTCCCAGTTGCAGCGTACGCGTGACCGTTTCCAGCAGACCCTGAAATTACAGCGCAACGGCAACGTGGCCACCGGACTGCCACCGACCCCGGACAGCCTCAATAAGGAGCTGAGCGAGTTGGAGCGGAAGTGGGAAGGCTTCAGCGCGGGTGTGACCCGTGTGCTGGAAGGCGAGGAAATCATCCAGGCCGTGAATGAGGCCGGTGAAGTCATCAACGAGTTCATGCCTCAACTGCTGGAATACTCCGATGATGTGGTACGGATCCTGGTGGAAAACCGTGCAACACAGGAACAGGTCCGCATCGCCAGCCGCCAGCTCATGTTGTCCCAGCGTATCGTCAACAACGTCAACAAGGTGCTGGCAGGTGACGATGCCGAAGCCGCGGCCGAGGCCTTTGCCCTCGATACCGAGGAATTCGGCAGCGTCCTGGAAGGCATGATCCGCGGGGGTGATGGTATCCGCGCCGTGGGCGACGAGGAGGCGTTGGCCAAGTTACGCGAAGTGGCCATGCTGTTCAGTTCGGTGGCCGACCACGTGGCTGAGCTGCTGGATATTTCCGAAGAATTGCTGGCCTTGCAGGCTACCGCCCGCAGCGCCGGTGCTGATTCCGATGCCCTGTTTGCCGCTGCCTTGCAGCTGCAAAACGGCTATGCGCGGGCCGCGGAAGAACGTCTCGTACAGCCGCAGATGGCTTACGCCTTCGGCGCCGTGGCACTGCTGATCCTGGCCTGGCTTGGCGTACAGGTGTTTTCCGACCAGCGGCGCCGTGTACAGGCCGCCGAACACCAGAACGAGCAGAACCAGGAAGCCATCCTGCGACTGCTGGACGAAATGGCCAACCTCGCCGACGGTGACCTCACCAACTACACCACGGTAACCGAGGATTTCACAGGCGCCATCGCGGACTCCGTGAATTTCACCATTGACGCTATTCGTGACCTGGTAACGACCATCAACGAAACTTCGTCGCAGGTTTCCTCCTCCGCGCAGCAGTCCCAGGATACCGCGCGTCACCTGGCCGAGGCGTCCGAACGGCAGGCACAGGAGATTACCTCGGTAAGTACCGCCATCAACGAAATGGCCGTTTCCATCAACGAGGTATCCAGTAACTCCAAGGAATCGGCGGAAATGGCGTCCCGTTCTGTGGAAATCGCCAAGAAAGGTGGCGTGGCGGTACGTCGCACCATCGAAGGCATGGATAGTATCCGTGAAACCATCCAGGAGACCTCCAAGCGCATCAAGCGCCTGGGCGAGTCCTCCCAGGAAATCGGCGACATCGTGGAGCTGATCGACGACATTGCCGAGCAGACCAACATCCTCGCCCTCAACGCCGCCATCCAGGCCGCCATGGCCGGCGAGGCCGGGCGCGGCTTCGCAGTGGTTGCCGACGAAGTTCAGCGACTCGCGGAACGTTCGTCCAGTGCCACCAAGCAGATCGAGGCCCTGGTCAAGACCATCCAGACCGATACCAACGAGGCGGTCATTTCCATGGAGCAAAGTACCTCCGGGGTGGTGAACGGTGCGCATCTTGCCGAGGATGCCGGCTCGTCACTGGAGGAAATCGTGTCGGAAACGGAAAAACTGGCCGACCGCGTTTCCAATATCTCCAGCCTGGCGCAGCAGCAGTCCGCGGCGGCCAGTAACGTTTCGCAGGTCATGCACGTGATCCAGGAAATCACCACTCAGACCTCCGCCGGTACCAGTGAGACAGCCGCTTCCATCGGTAATCTCGCCGAGCTGGCCCAGGATCTGTCCCGCTCCGTGGCCGGGTTCAAGCTGCCGGGCTGAGTCGGAAACAGGTGAGGCGAGAAGGTGCTGAGTCCGCAAATGCATAGCAATGATGTGCCGAACTGGGTCTTGACCTTACCGGACCTGGATGAGCAGCAGTTCACCCAGTGGGCCACACTGCTCGAAGAACGGGTTGGTGTGGTGGTGCCGGTGGAACGCAAGTCATTCCTGGTCACGGGACTGAAGCTGCGCATGCAGGAGATCGGCTGTGCCGATTACCAGGAGTATTACCAGCGCATGCGCCACAGCAGTGGAGCCCAGGAATGGTCGATGCTGGTGGATCGGCTTACGGTGCACGAGACACGGTTCTTTCGCCACAAACCATCATTGCGCCTGGTCAGCGAGCAGGTGCTGCCGGCCGCCCCCGCGGCCGGTGACGATGCCCACACCCTGCAGGCCTGGAGCGTGGGTTGTGCAACGGGCGAGGAAGCATACAGTCTTGCCATGCTCATCGATGCGCATTTCCGTGCCCTGGGTGGCCGGTATTTCTTCGGCATCACGGGTACCGATATCAGTCGACCGGCATTGGAAAAAGCCCGGAATGGAATCTATGCCCGGCGACGCCTGGCGGATATTCCTCTGGATCTGCAGGCGAGCTACTGCGTCGAGCTGGATAGCGAGCGTTTCCAGGTTCACCCGGAACTTCGTAACCGGGTGTGCTTCACCCAACTGAATGCGTTGCTGGCCGGCGCGGCACCTTACGCAAAGATGGACCTGATTTTCTGCCAGAACCTGCTGATCTATTTCGAGCGGGAG
>SWCG01001295.1_pt1 | contig 10932 bp, 10 predicted proteins | sample 4690071 | NCBI WGS metagenome assembly SWCG01 (sample SAMN10267281, study PRJNA491770) | bioreactor metagenome | isolation source: DHS bioreactor inoculated with subseafloor sediment | place: Japan: off Shimokita Peninsula | collected 2012-10 | reverse complement strand
CACTTCGGATAGTATTCCCCGCATGCAACCCGATGAAGACCGTAAACGCCGTGATTTCGTCCTCGGCAACCTGATCCTGGGCCTCGCGGCCCTCATCCTGTTGTTCATGGGGCCGTTGTGGGAGCGCCTGGGCGTCTGGGCGCTGATCCTGTGGATGGCCCTTGCCGCCACAGGGGTGTACCTGATTACCAAGGACAAGGATCAGCACCCCGGACCACCCCTCTGACCTTCCCTGATCGCGATTTTTCGGTTACCCGTCTTGTGTCCGGGGCACAATTTCAGTAATGTGGCTTGTTTGACTCTATGTCATTGTTTAACCTTCTGTAACCGCTGCCCAGAGTGCCAAATTGAACGACGAATTCGCCAGGATCAAGCGCCTCCCCCCCTATGTGTTCAACATCGTCAATGAGTTGAAGGCCAAGGCCCGCGCGCGCGGGGAGGACATCATCGATTTCGGCATGGGCAACCCCGACCGGCCGACGCCCCAGCACATCGTCGATAAACTGGTCGAGGCGGCCCAGCGCGGCGACACGCACCGCTACTCGGTATCACGCGGCATCCCGCGCCTGCGTCGGGCCATCTGCACCTGGTACAAACGCCGCTTCGACGTGGACCTGGACCCCGAGACCCAGGCCATCGTTACCATCGGTTCCAAGGAGGGCCTGGCCCACCTGGCCCTGGCCACCATGGGGCCGGGAGACGCGGTGCTGGTGCCCAATCCCGCCTATCCTATCCATCCCTACGGTTTCGTGATTTCCGGTGCCGATATCCGTCATGTACCCATGATCGAGGGAGTCGATTTCTTCGAGGCGCTGGAAAAGGCCATCAAGGATTCCTGGCCCAAGCCCAAGATGCTGGTGCTGAATTTTCCCGGCAACCCCACTACCCAGTGCGTGGACCTGGAGTTCTTCGAGCGGGTGGTCGCCATCGCCCGCGAGCACGACATCTGGGTGGTGCACGACATCGCCTACGCCGACCTGGTGTTCGATGGATATGTGGCGCCCTCGATCCTGCAAGTGCCGGGCGCGACGGACGTGGCGGTGGAATTCTACAGCCTGTCCAAGAGCTACAACATGCCGGGCTGGCGCGTCGGCTTCATGTGCGGCAACAAGACCCTGGTGGCGGCCCTGGCGCGCATGAAGTCCTACCTGGACTACGGCACCTTCACACCCATCCAGGTGGCGGCCATTACCGCCCTGGAAGGCCCGCAGGAATGCGTGCGCGAGATCGCCGCCGTCTATGAAAGTCGCCGCGACGTACTGTGCGACGGTCTCAACGCGCTGGGCTGGAAGGTGGAAAAACCCAAGGCCACCATGTTCGTGTGGGCGCCCATTCCTGAACAATACCGGCACCTGGGGTCGCTGGAATTCTCCAAGCGCCTGCTGGCGGAGGCCAAGGTGGCGGTGGCTCCCGGCATCGGCTTCGGTGACTACGGCGACACCCATGTGCGCTTCGGCCTGATCGAAAATGAGCACCGCACCCGCCAGGCGGTGCGCTGTATCCGTGAAATGTTCCGCAGGGACGAAAAACAGAAGAAAGTCTCCGGAGGAGAATGAGCTTGAAACCCGTGAACGTAGGACTCCTGGGGCTCGGCACCGTCGGTGGCGGCACCTTCAACGTGCTGAGCCGCAACGCCGAGGAAATCACCCGTCGTGCCGGGCGCGGCATCCGCATCAGTCATGCCGCCGCCCGCGACTACGACCCCGCGCGCCTGCCCGGCATCGCGGACATCCAGGTCAGCGACGACGCCTTCAGCGTGGTGGAAAACCCGGAGGTGGACATCATCGTCGAGCTGATCGGCGGCTACAGCCCGGCCAAGGAGCTGGTGCTCAAGGCCATCGAGAACGGCAAACACGTGGTCACCGCCAACAAGGCGCTGATCGCCCTGCACGGCAACGAGATCTTCGCCGCCGCCCAGCAAAAGGGCGTGATGGTGGCCTTCGAGGCGGCCGTGGCCGGCGGCATTCCCATCATCAAGGCCATTCGCGAGGGCCTGGCCGCCAACCAGATCGAATGGCTGTGCGGCATCATCAACGGCACCGGCAACTTCATTCTCACGGAGATGCGCGACAAGGGCCGCGATTTCGACGACGTGCTCAAGGAGGCGCAGGCCCTGGGCTATGCCGAGGCCGATCCTACCTTCGACGTGGAAGGGATCGACGCCGCCCACAAACTCACCATTCTGGCCTCGCTGGCCTTCGGCATCCCGCTGCAGTTCGACAAGACCTACACCGAGGGCATCACCAACATCACCCGTGACGACGTGGCCTATGCCGAGGAGCTGGGCTACCGCGGCTCGCGCTTCGGTTTCACGCGCCGTACACCGGCCGGCGTCGAGCTGCGCGTGCACCCGACCCTGATCCCCGGACGGCGACTGATCGCCAACGTGGACGGCGTCATGAACGCCGTGCTGGTGAAGGGCGATGCCGTGGGTCCGACCCTGTACTACGGCGCCGGCGCCGGTTCCGAGCCGACCGCCTCCGCCGTGGTGGCCGACATCATCGACGTGGTGCGCACCCTGACCGCCGACCCGGAGAACCGCGTGCCGCACCTGGCCTTCCAGCCCGGCGCCCTGGCGGACCTGCCCATCCTGCCCATGGAGGAGGTGGAGACCGCCTATTACCTGCGCATGCTGGCGGTGGACCGCCCCGGCGTGCTGGCCGACGTGACCCGCATCCTCGGCGATTCCGGCATCAGCATCGAGGCCATCATCCAGAAGGAACCGGCCGAGGATGCCACCGACGTGCCGGTCATCATGCTGACGCGCCAGGTGCGCGAAAAACAGATGAACCAGGCCATCGCCCGCATCGAGGCCCTCGATGCCCTGCATGGCCCCGTGACCCGCATCCGGGTGGAGCACCTGGACGCGTAGTAGTGAAAATGCATCCGTCATTCCCGCGAATGCGGGAATCCATGGCTTGAAAACCTGGATTCCCGCATTCGCGGGAATGACGAGGAAATAGTCTCCAATCATACAGACCAGGACCACCACCATGCCCTTCCGCCCCCGCTATACCGGCCTCATCGACAAGTACCGCGACCGTCTGCCCGTGCACGACGACACGCGCATCATCAGCCTCGGCGAGGGCAACACCCCGCTGATCCGCCTGAACAACATCCCGCGCGAAATCGGCAAGGAAGTGGACATCTACGTCAAGTACGAGGGTCTCAACCCCACCGGTTCCTTCAAGGACCGCGGCATGACCATGGCGGTGACCAAGGCGGTGGAAGAGGGCAGCCGCGCGGTGATCTGCGCCTCCACCGGCAACACCTCGGCCGCGGCAGCGGCCTATGCGGCCCGCGCCGGCATCACCGCCTTCGTGCTCATCCCCGAAGGCAAGATCGCCATGGGCAAGCTGGCGCAGGCCATGATGCACGGTTCGGTAGTGCTGCAGATCCGTGGCAACTTCGATGCCGGTATGCGCCTGGTGAAGGAAGTGGCCGCCGAGGCCCCGGTGACCATCGTCAACTCCATCAATCCCTATCGCCTGCAGGGCCAGAAGACGGCCGCCTTCGAGATCATCGAGGAGCTGGGCCGCGCGCCGGACTACCACTGCCTGCCCGTGGGCAACGCCGGCAACATCACCGCTCACTGGATCGGCTACTGCGAGTACTCGGCCGCTTCCGGTGACCATGTCACCGAGGCCTGTTCCTTCTGCAAGGGCCACTGCACCTACGCCGGCGGCGCCATCGTCGGCAACCGGCCGAAGATGGTGGGCTACCAGGCGGCCGGCTCCGCGCCCTTCATGCGCGGCCACATGGTGGACGATCCCGACACCGTCGCCACCGCCATCCGCATCGGCCATCCCCAGTCCTGGGACCAGGCCTGGAAGGTACGTGAGGAATCCGGTGGCTGGTTCGACGAATGCAGTGACGAGGAAATCCTCGCCGCGCAGAAACTGCTGGCGCGCAAGGAAGGGGTGTTCTGTGAACCGGCATCCGCCGCCTCCCTGGCCGGCGCCCTGCGTGATATCAAATCCGGCAAGATCCCCGAGGGCAGTTCCGTGGTCTGCACCCTGACGGGTAACGGTCTCAAGGACCCGGACACCGCCATCGCCCAGAGCCAGGGCGGAGTGGTCACCATCGATGCCGCCCTGGAGCCGGTCAAGGCCGCCATACTTGGCAATATGAAATAGGCCTTTCACCGGCTCGTGCCACGCCATCCCCGCGAGAGCGGGACAAAATCAGGTAGCACGTTGAATGCCGCAGGGGCGGGCCGAAGGGCGAGCGCAGTGTGTCTCCATGCGTTGGGAGCGCGTGGGATGACGGGGTACGACGGAAAAGGGAGCTGAACATGGTACCGTCACAACTCACCCTGTTGGTGCCCGGCCTGTTCGGTCCTTTTCCTGCCGGGAACGAGATGTTGCCCGCGCCATCGTTGCCCGCGCTGCTTGACCTGTTGCGGTGTGCCAGTCCATTGCAGAATGACGATGCAGATGACCCGGACGCGTGGCTCTGTGCGCGCTTCGGCATCTCCCGTGACTCGGAGTCCGACTGGCCCCTGGCCCCATTGCTGGTGGAGCTGGAACTGGGTGAGGCCGGCCAGGACTACTGGTTGCGCGCCGATCCAGTGCATTTGCGCGCTGACCGCAGCCACCTGGTCCTGTTTGGACCCGAGGCACTGGCGATTCGCCAGGAGGAGGCCGATGCCCTGGCGGAGGGTTTCAATGCACTCTATCAACCGGACGGTCTGCAGTTGTACACGCCCACACCGAACCGCTGGTATCTGCGCCTGGCGCAGGCGCCGCGTCTGGCCAACACGCCGCTCCCCGATGTCATCGGTCGGGACATCGACCGCCACCTGCCGCGCGGCGAGGATGCCGGTTCCTGGCATGCGCGGCTGAACGAAATCCAGATGCTGTTCCATACCCATGCGGTGAATGAACGGCGCGCGGAGCAGGGTCAACCGGGCATCAACAGCCTGTGGCTCTGGGGTGGCGGACGGATGCCGGCTTCACTGCAGGCGCAGGATGCCTGGGTGTGCAGTGACGACCCGCTGGCCCGGGCGCTGGCGCGAGCCGCCAGCGTACCACTCCTGGAGTCAGACGGAGACCTGCAGGACTGGCTGCCCACCGCACTGAATGAAGGGCCCGGACTGGTGGTCCTGAGCGGCTGTCGCCAGGCACAGCAATATGGCGATACGCAGGAGTGGAGCGAGCGGATACAGGAACTGGAACGGACATGGTGGGCACCCTTGCAAGCAATGCGCGCGCAGGGCCGTCTGCAGCGTCTCGTGCTTCAGGCGCCACCCCGTGCGGCGTATCATATCGGCGCACCACGCTGGTGGGAGCGACTGCGCCGGCCGCGAGCACTGCGGCACTACCTTGCCTCGTGACCAAACGCTGTAGGAGCGGCCTTTGGCCGCGAATTGGTGTGCCAGCCCGGTTCGCGGCCAAAGGCCGCTCCTACATTCTATCCAAGTACAGGCAGACCACATGAGTCATCGCATCGTGCGCCGTACCGTCGACCCGGAGGCGGCAGGACGTTTCCCCGACCTGCATCCGGTGCTGGGACGCATCTATGCCGCGCGCCAGGTCACCACGCCGATGGAGCTGGAAACCGGCCTGCAGGGCCTGCACCCACCGGAACTGCTGGGAGGTCTGCCCGCGGCCCTGGATCTGCTGGAGGCGGCACTGCGGGAGCAGTGGAACATCCTGGTCATCGGCGACTTCGATGCCGATGGCGCCACCAGCACAGCCCTGTGCATGCGTGGCCTGCGCCTGCTCGGCGCGAACCACCTCGACTACCTGGTACCCAACCGCTTCGAGTATGGCTATGGCCTGACGCCGGAGATCGTGGCGGTGGCGGCCGGACGCAAGCCGGACTTGATCCTCACCGTGGACAATGGCGTTCCAGTTTCCAGGGTGTGGCGGCAGCGAAGGCGCTGGGCATCCGCGTGCTGGTGACGGATCACCATTTACCCGGTGCGCAATTGCCTGCCGCCGATGCCCTGGTCAATCCCAACCTGCCGGGTGATCCCTTTCCCAGCAAGTCTCTCGCAGGTGTGGGTGTTGCCTTTTACCTGCTGCTGGCGTTGCGTGCCCGGTTGCGGGAACAGGACTGGTTCACCCGCCAGCAACTGACGGAACCCAACCTGGCACAACTGCTGGACCTGGTGGCCCTGGGTACGGTGGCCGACGTGGTGCCCCTGGATCGCAACAACCGCATCCTGGTGCAGCAGGGCCTGGCACGCATCCGTGCCGGCCACTGCGTGCCCGGAATCCGTGCCCTGATCGAGGTGGGCGGGCGCAACCCGGCTCGGGTGGTGGCCGCTGACCTGGGCTTCGTGGTGGGCCCGCGCCTCAATGCCGCCGGACGCCTGGTGGACATGGCCCATGGCATCGAATGCCTGTTGACCGACGACCCCGCCGAGGCACTGCGCATGGCCCGGGAACTGGACGATCTCAATCGTGAGCGGCGCGAGATCGAGGCGGACATGCAGGCCCAGGCGCAGGCCACCCTGGAACGACTCAGCCTCGACGAAGACCGGCTGCCCATGGGCCTGTGCCTGTATGACCCCGAATGGCACCAGGGCGTAATCGGCATCCTCGCTTCACGCATCAAGGACCAGGTGCATCGCCCGGTGATCGTGTTCGCGGCGGCGGGCGAGGGCGACATCAAGGGCTCGGCCCGCTCGGTGCCCGGGGTGCATATCCGTGATGTGCTGGATGCCGTGGCTGCTCGCCATCCCGGCATGATCCGCAAATTCGGCGGTCATGCCATGGCCGCCGGCCTGTCCCTGCCGCAAAAGCACTTCCAGGATTTCCAGGCCGCCTTCGCAGCCGAGACGGCACGTCACCTGAGTGAAGACGATCTGCATGGGGTGCTGCACAGTGATGGTGAACTGGGCGTGGCGGACCTGGATCTCGAACTGGCGGAAATCCTGCGCAACGCCGGGCCCTGGGGACAAGGCTTTCCCGAACCGCTGTTCGATGGCCGCTTCGAAGTGCTGGAGCAGCGCATCGTCGGCGAACGCCATCTCAAGCTGCGGGTACGGCCGGAAGGGGGGCAGCCCCTGGAGGCCATTGCCTTCTTCCAGTCCGAACATGCCGACCTCGGCCGTGGCGAACGGGTACGCCTGGCCTATCGGCTGGATGTGAATGAATTTCGCGGGGTGCGCTCCACCCAGTTACGGGTGGAGTTCGTGGAACGCGGCGGTTAGACGCGACGACGCGCCAGGCCGAACAGGGCCAGCAGGCCTGAACCGAGCAGCCACAGGGCGGCGGGTACCGGTACTTCCTGAGTGGCAGGAATGGGAGGAATGGTGGAAAAATGATGGACCGGCTTGACCAGAATGACCAGGTCGAAGTAATCCCGTGCTCCGCCGCCCGTGACATTTTCCCAGGTCGACAGGTGGCTGCCGTTGCGTTCCCAATCGGTAACCCGCCAGTCCAGCAAGCTGAATCGGGCATGAGGTTGTTCAGGGAACAGGATTGCCGTCTTGGGCACGGACCGGGCAATCAGGGTCATGCTCGGCATTTCCGCGTTGCTGTTCGACGTAAAGAGTGAAAAGGACCCGATGTTGCTGGTTGTGGTCCAGCGCGAGTGGGAATCCGGGCCGAACCAGATGTCACCCAGGTCGGCGGAATCCGCCAGCAGTGCATCCGGTGTGGCGGGGTATACGGGGCTTGCCTGCACACCCATGGACAACAAAACTGCAATGGAAAAAACGCTATATTTTACAACCCGTAATAGTACCATTTTAATGTACTTCTCCAAAATTATACGCTGGCGAACCAGGCCACAGACGTGGTGCTTGGCTTCTCCATGTGTGGCATTCTAAGCAATAATCGCGCCATAAATAAATATCCAACGCTTACAGAAGGTTACACTTTATCGTCCCTGGCCATGCCGGTCTTGGCTACACGAAATGTAAGAGTCTTCGACAAGTATCCGCTTATCCGTTGGCGATATGCTCCATCCTGGCGCTGATTCGTACGCTGAGGAAGGCCGTGGGTGCATGTAAAACAGTTTTATTACAGTGGAGAATGGGATGATTTCGATTAAAAATTAATTGGTTAGAGTTTCATAATATACTGGATGGCTTGGCTGTGGCCTTCATGACTGAAGTGTTAAGATGCTCGACATCCTGGCTACCGGCTCGCCGCGTCCAGTTTGGGTGGCAAGGCGCCTCTCCTGAAATCCCATACCGGCACTGCCTAACAGGCCTCCTGTTAAGCGATTGAACTTGCGTGTAAAAGATTCTCCGTGGTGCTGGCGCAAGCATAGGTGCGCGCGTATGATGGCGGGCTTGTCCGAGGCCCCATGTCACAGAATCACACCATGCTCGAAATCAATCCCGTCCAGAACCGCATCCATGACCTGCAGGAGCGCGCCGCGTCTCTTAGGGGGTATCTTTGACTTCGACACCAAGCAGGAACGCCTGATCGAAGTCTGTCGCGAGCTGGAAGACCCGAACATCTGGAACGACCCCGAACGTGCCCAGGAACTGGGCCGCGAGCGGGCCCGCCTGGAGGAAGTAGTGGAGACCCTGAGCCGCATGGATGGCGGTCTGCGCGATGCCGCGGAACTGCTCGCCATGGCCGCCGAGGAGCAGGACGAGGATACCCTGCAATCCGTGGTCCATGATCTGGAACGCATGGAGCGCGAGGTGGAGGCGCTGGAATTCCACCGCATGTTCTCCGGTGAAATGGATGCCACCAATGCCTTCCTCGACATCCAGGCCGGTGCCGGTGGCACCGAGGCCCAGGACTGGGCCGACATGCTCCTGCGCATGTACCTGCGCTGGGCGGAGCGGCGTGGCTTCAAGACCGAGATCATCGAGGCCTCCGAGGGCGAGGTGGCCGGTATCAAGAGTGCCACGGTGCGCATCGAGGGTTCTTATGCCTATGGCTGGCTGCGCACCGAGACCGGCGTGCACCGGCTGGTGCGTAAATCGCCTTTTGATTCGGGAAACCGTCGTCATACTTCCTTTGCCTCGGTGTTCATCAGTCCGGAAGTGGACGATGATTTCGAAATCGACATCAACCCGGCGGATCTCAAGGTCGATACCTACCGCGCCAGCGGCGCCGGCGGCCAGCACGTCAACCGTACCGAGTCCGCCATCCGGATTACCCATGCGCCCAGCGGCATCGTGGTGGCATGTCAGAGTGACCGCTCCCAGCACAAGAATCGCGCCACCGCCATGAAGCAACTCAAGGCCAAGCTCTATGAAATGGAGATGCAGAAGCGCCGCGCCGAACAGCAGACCCTGGAGGACAGCAAGTCGGACGTCGGCTGGGGCAGCCAGATCCGCTCCTACGTGCTCGACCAGTCGCGCATCAAGGACCTGCGCACCGGCGTGGAGACGGGCAATACCCAGGCGGTGCTGGACGGCGACCTGGATCAATTCATCGAGGCCAGCTTGAAGAGCGGGCTGTAGGAGCGGGCTCTGCCCGCGAATCGGACATCAGAAGATCACACGCATGAACGACGAACAGCAACTGGACGAAAACAAACTCATTGCCCAGCGCCGCGAGAAGCTGCGGGAATTGCGCCAGTCCACGGACATTCCCTTTCCCAACGATTTCCGTCGCAATGTCACCGCCGGCGAACTGCATGCCGAATACGACGAGAAGGACGCGGAATTCCTCGCAGCCAATCCGCGCCGGGTGGCGGTGGCCGGACGCATGATGGCCAAGCGGGTGATGGGCAAGGCCAGCTTCACCACCCTCCAGGACATGTCCGGCCGTATCCAGCTGTTCCTGCAGCGCGATGCCCTGCCGGAAGGGGTGTACCAGCAGTTCAAGGGTTGGGATGTCGGCGACATCATCGGCGCCGAAGGGGTGATGTTCAAGACCAAGACCGGGGAACTATCGGTGCAGGTGGACAGCTTGCGCCTGCTCACCAAGTCATTGCGCCCGCTTCCGGAGAAATTCCATGGACTGAGTGACCAGGAGACCCGCTATCGCCAGCGTTATGTCGACCTGATCATGAACGAGGTGTCGCGCAACACCTTTTCCACACGCACACGCATGGTGCAGTTCATCCGCAATTTCCTCAACGAGCGGGCCTTCCTGGAAGTGGAAACCCCGATGATGCAGGTGATCCCCGGTGGCGCGGCAGCGCGCCCTTTCGTCACCTTCCACAATGCCCTGGACATGGACCTGTTCCTGCGCATCGCGCCGGAGTTGTACCTCAAGCGACTGGTGGTGGGCGGTTTCGAGCGCGTCTACGAGATCAACCGCAACTTCCGCAACGAGGGATTGTCCACCCGCCACAATCCCGAATTCACCATGCTCGAGTTCTACCAGGCCTATGCTGACTATAATGACCTGATGGACCTGACCGAGGAGCTGTTACGCGGCCTGGCCCTGGAAATCCTGGGCGACACCCGAGTGAATTACCAGGGCGAGGTCTATGACTTCGGCCAGCCGTTCGCGCGCATGACGGTGAAGGAGGCCATCCTGCGCTTCAATGCCGGTGTCCGTGCCGAACAGTTGGAGGATCTGGCCGCGACGCGCGCCCTGGCCGAGAGCCTGGGCATCCAGGTCAAGGACAGCTACGGATTGGGCAAGATCCACATCGAGATCTTTGAGATGACCGCCGAACACCTGCTCAAGAACCCCACCTTCATCACCGCCTATCCCACCGAGGTGTCGCCACTGGCACGCCGCAACGACCGGGATCCTTCCGTCACCGACCGCTTCGAATTTTTTATCGGTGGCCGCGAGATCGCCAATGGTTTTTCGGAGTTGAATGACGCCGAGGACCAGGCGGAACGTTTCCGCAGACAGGTGGAGGAGAAGGATGCGGGCGACGAGGAGGCCATGCACTACGACGCCGACTATGTGCGCGCCCTGGAGCATGGCATGCCGCCCACCGCCGGCGAGGGCATCGGCATCGACCGGCTGGTGATGCTGTTCACCGACGCGCCGTCCATCCGCGACGTGCTGCTGTTCCCGCATATGCGGCCGGAATAGAACATCCGCG
>SWCG01001523.1_pt1 | contig 10951 bp, 8 predicted proteins | sample 4690071 | NCBI WGS metagenome assembly SWCG01 (sample SAMN10267281, study PRJNA491770) | bioreactor metagenome | isolation source: DHS bioreactor inoculated with subseafloor sediment | place: Japan: off Shimokita Peninsula | collected 2012-10 | reverse complement strand
GAGCAGGGGCGCACCGCTTGGGAACTGGCCATTGCCGAACCCCGTGGCCGTTCCGAATTGGAACGCATGGTGGACCTGGACGCCGATCCGGTCATCGAGGGCTTCACCGCCTATGCAGTCAGCTTCCAGGGCCAGGTGGCGGCGGTGGACATGCGCGCCGGCCAGATCGACTGGCGCCGGGAAATGTCCGCCTATGCCGGCCTGGGTGTGGATTTCAGCCAGCTGTACGTAACCGACGACCAGAGCCAGGTCTGGGGCCTTGATCGTCGCGATGGCGCCTCCCTGTGGAAGCAGGATGCCCTGCGCCTGCGCGACCTTACGGCCCCGGTGCCCTTCGGTGACCTGGTGGCGGTAGGTGATTACGAAGGCTATGTACACCTGCTGTCGCGCATCGACGGCGACCTGGTGGGTCGCCTGCGCACGGATAGTCGCGGTATCGCCCACCTGCAAGCGGTGGGCGAGCGGTTGTATGTGCTCGGCAAGGGCGGCCTGCTCACGGTTTTGCAGGTGCAATCGCCGGATCGTTGATCCGGCTACCTATGGCTTCCGGCCCGTGCCGGTTTGCTCCATGACATCGAGACCCTCATGCTTCCCGTAATCGCCCTGGTGGGCCGCCCCAATGTGGGCAAGTCCACACTCTTCAACCGCCTGACCCGCACCCGTGATGCGCTGGTGGCGGACCTGCCCGGGCTCACCCGCGACCGTCAGTACGGCGATGGCAAGATCGGCCCGCGTCCCTACCTGGTGGTGGATACCGGCGGCCTGGCCGACGACCCCGAGGGCGTGGACAGTGCCATGGCCCGCCAGGTCTGGCAGGCAGTGGAAGAGGCCGACGTGGTACTGCTCCTGGTGGATGGACGCGCCGGCCTGAACAGCAGCGACGAACGGGTGGCGGAGCGGTTGCGCCGCAGTGGCAAGGCGGTGCACCTGGTGGTCAACAAGACCGACGCCGTGGACCCGGATGTGGCGCGCACGGAATTCTTCCGCCTCGGATTGGGCGAACCCCATGCCATTTCCGCCAGCCAGGGACGCGGCGTCACCGCCCTGATGGACACAGTGCTGGCGGCGTTACCGGAAGCCGCAGAGGAGGCACCGGGCGCGGATGAGGCAGCCGGTATCCAGGTCGCCATCGTCGGCCGGCCCAACGTGGGCAAATCCACCCTGGTCAATCGCATCCTCGGCGAAGAGCGGGTGATCGCCTTCGATGAACCGGGCACCACCCGCGACAGCATCTTCATTCCCTTCGAGCGTAACGGCGTGCGCTATACCCTGATCGACACCGCCGGTGTGCGGCGCCGCAGCCGCGTCAGTGAGGCCGTCGAGAAGTTCAGCATCATCAAAACCCTGCAGGCCATCGACGCGGCCAATGTGGTGGTGCTGGTGCTGGATGCGCGGGAAGGCGGCATTATCGAGCAGGATGCCACCCTGGCGGGTCACGTGTTGGAAAAGGGTCGTGCCCTGGTGGTGGCGGTCAACAAGTGGGACGGCCTGGAATCGGGCCAGAAGGACTGGCTCAAGCGGGAAATCGACCTGAAGCTGCCGTTCCTGGATTTCGCCGAGTTCCACTTCATCTCCGCCTTGCACGGTACCGGGGTAGGCGACCTCTATGGTTCCGTGCAGCGCGCCTATGACGCGGCCTATCGCGACATCTCCACCCCGGAACTGACGCGGGTGCTGGAGAAGGCGGTGTTCGATCACCAGCCACCGCTGGTACGCGGGCGGCGCGTCAAGCTGCGCTACGCGCACCAGGGCGGGCGCAATCCCCCGGTGATCGTGATTCATGGCAACCAGACCGAGCATCTGCCCCAGTCCTATCACCGTTACCTGGTCAATGTGTTCCGCAAGGCCTTCCGCCTGCAGGGCACGCCGGTGCGACTGGAACTCAAGACGGGCAGCAATCCCTACGAGGGACGCCGCAACACCCTGACACCGCGTCAGGAATACAGGCGCAAACGAATGATGAAACACGTGCGCAAGCGCTAGGAGCCTGTCGGACTTGAGACTGATCTACTGCGCCGGTGGGAGAGAGGCCCATTTTTCCGATCCTTTTCGTCGAATAGCTACGGCTATTCTCCTCAAACGATCGAAAAAATGACCTCACTCTCCCACCTTGCTCGCTACGATCGCTCAAGTCCGACAGGCTCCTAGGCGCCTCAAATTTTCGCGCCCGGGGCCGATAGAAAATGGCCTGATGGCCGGCACGGCATGACATGGCTATGCTGGTCGTAAATGACATTGACTGCACGAGGAGCTAAGGATGATCCGCAAGGAAGTTGTGACCCTGACCCTGGTCCCGGCCCTGCTGCTGGCGGGGGGCTGCGCCCAGCGCCCGCCGCACAAGGAGATCGCGGATCCCCTGGAGCCCGTCAATCGCGTCATCTACAAGTTCAATGACAAGGTGGACGAATACGTGCTCAAGCCCGTCGCCGAAGGCTACCAGCGGGTGACGCCAAAGCCGGTGCAGAAGGGCGTGCACAATTTCTTCCAGAACCTGGAAGAACCCATCGTCATCGTGAACGGCGCCCTGCAGGGCAAGGCCCGGCAGGCCGCCTCCGACAGCGCCCGCTTCTTCTTCAATACCACCTTCGGTGTCGTCGGATTGTTCGATGTGGCCACTTCCATGGGCCATCGCAAACACCATGAGGATTTCGGCCAGACCTTCGGTGTCTGGGGTTTCGGTGAAGGCTGGTACCTGGTACTGCCCCTGATGGGTCCGAGCACGGTGCGGGATACCAGCGGTCGCCTGCTGGACAACCAGATGGACCTGGTCAGCCAGCACGAGGAGGTGCGTGAGCGCAATTCCGCCCTCGCCCTGCGTCTCGTCGATACCCGTGTTCAATTGCTGGATGCCACCCGGGTGCGCGATGCCGGTGCCCTCGATCCCTACCTGTATACCCGCGAGGCCTATCGCCAGTATCGCTGGAATCGTATCCATGACGGTAATCCGCCGCTGCCGGATTTCGAACAATTCGATTGATGCGGGCCTATAATCAGGGCGACAACCGAGGCTAGGAGGAGACGTGGCCCGCTACATCACCCTTTCCAAGGCGGCGCGACTGGTGGGCGTCAAGCGCGGCACCTTGCAGAAACGGATCCGCGCAGGTGAACTGTCCACCTTCGAGGGCGAACTGGACGTGGAGGAATTGCTGCGCGCCTATCCCGGCACGCAGATGGAAGACAACACCATGATCGAGCGCGTGGAGCGCTTCATGGAAGAGGCCTTCGCCAAGGCCATGCGCCACGAGTCCGAGGCCCTGGATGTGCATACCCTGGCGCGGCGCGTCAGTCTGCTGGGCCAGGAACTGGCCGCCGCCAAGACGGAAATCCATCGCTACAACCACCTGATGGAACAGATCAAGCAAGCGGTCGCCGGCCTGCAGGGGGGCGCCGAGGTGGCGGCCTTCCGATCCTGGTTCGTGCAGGTCCTGGAAGGCGATGAGGACCAGCACGGCTATCCCCGCGAACTGCTCGACAAGGAAACCTTCCTGCGCATCCTGGCGGCCCATGTGCGGGTGCTGCCCAGCGGGCATGATTATTTCGTGGAAGGCGCGGCGGACCTGCTGGACGCCGGCCTGAGTGCCGGCCTGTCCCTGCGCTATGGCTGTTCCGACGGCAGCTGCGGGCGTTGCCGCGGACGACTGGTTTCCGGCGAGGTGCGCCAGACACGAACACCGCTGTACGAACTCAACGAGGCGCAACGGGAACGGGGCGAGCTGCTGCTCTGCTGCACCACCGCCGTGACCGACGTGGTCCTCGAGGCGGTCGAGCGGCACCCTGACGAGGAGATCCAGGAGCAGCGACTCGACACCCGCGTGCGCCGCCTGCGGAGCTGCGGTTCCGCCATGAACCTGGTGGAACTGCGCCCTCAGCCGGGACAGCGGCTGGAATTCCGCTCCGGCCAGTATGTATGGCTGGAGACCGGTGCGGGTCGCGGTGGCGAATTCTCCCTCGCCAGCTGTCCCTGCGATGCCAGCAAGCTGGAGCTGCACATCCCCCATGCGGCGGGAGATCCGGCCACCGGCACCCTGGGCGAGCTCAACATGGGGGACAGCATCATGGTGGTCGGTCCGCGCGGCCGCTTCGTGCTTGGCCAGGATGCCTCGCGACCCTTGCTGATGCTGGCCTGCGACGGGGGCTTCGCACCCATCAAGGCGCTCATCGAACAGGCCATCGCCCTGGACCTGGTGGAGTCCATCGAACTCTACTGGCTGGACAGTGGCGAGGCCGGGCAATACCTCGACAACCTGTGCCGTTCCTGGGCCGATGCCCTGGATATCTTCGAGTATCACCCCCTGAAGGGTGGCGGGGAGGTGGCCCGGCGCGTGGACCTGTTCATGGATGCCCTGCGCCGTGATGGCGTGGACCTGGCGGGCATGGAGATCTACGCGGCCGGGCGCCAGGAACTGCTGCCCGCCCTGCACGAAGCCCTGCTGGAGGCCGGTGCCGAGGAAAAACACCTGCACCTGGAACCCCTGCGCCAGGGCGAGCCGGTAGCGTCCTCTTCCCCGTAGGAGCGGCCTCTGGCCGCGAAGGGTTTGACGCATTCCACGGCCGGTTCGCGGCCAGAGGCCGCTCCTACAGGACGGTTCCCGCATCTGCCCTGCTATTCCTGCACCGACACCTGCTCTTCACGCAGAAACAGCTTCGGATCCACCCGTGCGTCGTTGAGGCTCACACCCCAGTGCAGGTGGGGTCCCGTGGCGCGTCCGGTCTTGCCCACGGTGCCGAGGATCTCGCCCGCCTGCACCCGCTGCCCTTCCTCCACGTGGATCTCGTGCAGGTGACAGTACATGGTCACCAGCCCCTGGCCGTGATCGAGAAATACCGTGTTGCCGTTGAAGAAATACTCCCCCGTATCGATGACCCGCCCGCCGGCGGGTGCCTGGATGGGGGTGCCCTCGGGCGCGGCGATGTCCAGGCCGCTGTGGGGATTGCGCGGCTGCTCGTTGAAGTAGCGGCGCAGGCCGAAGGGGCTGCTCTCGCGTCCTTCCAGGGGCAGCGCCATTCGCAGGCTGTCGGGCATGTCATCGGAGAAGTGGCGCAAGGCCGCCTGGATGCGTGTGCGCTCCCGGGCGATGCGCTCCAGGTCCTCGTCGCTGGGGGTTACCCGGCGCGTGTCGGTCAGCGTGATGTGCTGGGTCTCGTAGGCCTTGTCCTCGATGGCGAAGGCCAGCTCCTGGCGCCGGCCATCCCGGGTGCTGACCTGCAACTCCGCCTGGCCGGGCGCGCTGCCGAGGGGTATGCCCACCAGCGCCAGCCACTGGCCCTCGCGCTCGATGACCAGCACCGGCTTGTTCTGGAACTGTACCTGGGGCCGTTGCGGGCTGGCCGGCAGGGGCACCAGCGCGACCCCGCCGGGTACGGCGGAAAGCCGCGGCAGTTCCAGGGCGACCGCGGGGGCCAGGATCAGGCAGAGGAGGAAGGTGGACAGGATGCGCCGCATGATGGGACCTTGTATGTCGAAGCGCCGGGGCGCCGGAAAAACCAGTATCGAACCGCCAGGAGGTATTCTGCCATTAGCCGTGGTTAATGGAGTGTATATAGAAGATTTACTTTTATTCAAGAAACGACCTGCCTATAGTCAAGAACATCAGACCCGGATCGATGCCATGGAGTTCCGATCCCGTGGCCGGATCCACGATCGCCCCCGCAACCGAGCGAGGTGAGCTGATGAGCTTCGAACCCGTGGTGCTGTTCTTCCTGCTCGGCGTGCTGGCCGGCCTGCTGCGCTCCGATCTGAAGATTCCCGGCAGCATCTACGATGCCTTGAGCATCTATCTGCTGTTGGCCATCGGTCTGCAGGGTGGCGTCAAGCTGGCGAGCTACCCGCTCGCGGCGGTGCTGCTCGATGGCCTGATCATCGTCGCGGCGGCGTGCGTCATTCCGCTGGTCGCCTTTCCGCTGCTGCGCTCCCTGGGTCATCTGGGCCGCGCCGATTCCGCCTCGATCGCTGCTCATTATGGCTCCGTGAGCGTGGTGACCTTCTCCGTCGGTGTCACCTTCCTCGGCCAGGAATTGCAGGACTACGAAGGTTACATGGTGGTGTTCCTGGTGCTGCTGGAGATGCCGGCGCTGGTGATTGGCATCCTGTTGGCGCGATATGGACAGGGTAAGGTGAGCTGGGGGCGCCTGTTGCACGAGGTGTTCTTCGGCAAGAGCATCTACCTGCTCACCGGCGGCCTGATCATCGGCTACATCGCCGGCCCCGGGGGCATAGAGCCGCTCGACAAGCTGTTCTTCGACCTGTTCAAGGGCATACTGGCACTGTTCCTGCTCGAAATGGGCCTGGTTGCGGCGGGTCGTCTCGCGGATGTGCGCAGCTACGGGGCCTTCCTGGTCGCTTTCGGCGTGGTGATGCCGCTGATCGCCGCGCTCGGCGGCACCCTGGTCGGTGTCATGCTCGGGCTGTCGGTGGGCGGCACCCTGTTGCTGTCCACGCTCTATGCCAGTGCGTCGTATATCGCCGCGCCGGCGGCGATGCGCATCGCCGTGCCAGAGGCGAACCCGGCCCTGTCGATTGGTGCATCGCTGGGCGTGACCTTCCCGTTCAATATCTTCTTCGGGATTCCGATCTATTATTGGATGGCACGCTACGCCCACGGCATCGGGATGTGACCTCATGTCTGACCAGCCAATGTTTCTGCTCACCATCATCAGCGAGTCCGTGCTCGAGGATACCCTTATCGATGAAATCGGCGCGCTCGGAGCACTGGGCTACACCGTCAGCGACGTGCGCGGGCGCGGCCACCACGGCCTGCGCAGGGGGAACTGGCGCAAGGACAGCAACATCCGCCTGGAGGTGGTCGGCGACCAGGCCTTGTGCGACCGGATCGTCGCGCGCCTGAAGGAGGCCTACGATCGCGACTACGGCTTGCTGATGTTCACCTCGCCGGTAGATCTGCGGAATTGACGAGGCCGGTCGGTCAGCGCGGGCGCCTGGCCGCCTTGTGTTGCACGACACTGATCAGGGCGCCGTCGGCCAGCCGGGTTTCAATTTCCTCACCGATATTCACTTCGCTGGCTTCACGTAGCAGGATGCCGTCGCGCACCCGACTCGTGATGCTGTAGCCACGCGCCAGGGTGGCCAGGGGGCTGACGGCCTCCAGGGCGCGCGCCAGACCCTTGAGGGCCTGGCGGCGCTCCTTCAGCTGATGTTCCAGGGCGGCGCGCAGGCGCCTTTTCAGTTCGGCATGCTGCCCGGCCAGGCGCGCCAGGCGCGGGGCGGGGGCCACCCCGCGCAGCCGGGCCTGCCACTGTGCCAGATCGGTGCGGGTCCGGGCCAGGCGCCGGTCCAGGCCGCGGCGCAGGCGCTGGTCCAGTTCGTCCAGGCGCTGGGCACGCTGGCGCAGGCGCTGGCCGGGGTGCTGGGCCTGCAGGCGTCGCCCCAGGCCCTCCAGGCTCTGGAGGGCCTGGCGCTGGTGCTGGCGCAGCAGGGCGAGCAGGCGGCCGTCCAGGCGCAACAGCTGTTGCAGCCAGGCCTGGCCGTCGGGGCTGACGGCCTCCGCCGCCGCCGAAGGGGTGGGGGCACGCAGGTCGGCGGCGAAATCGGCGATGGTGACGTCCACCTCGTGGCCCACCCCGCTCACCACCGGGATGGGGCTGTCGTACAGGGCCCGCGCCACCGCCTCCTCGTTGAAGGCCCACAGGTCCTCCAGGGAGCCGCCGCCGCGGGCCAGGATCAGCACGTCGCACTCGCCCCGCGCGCCGGCGCGGCGCAGGGCGGCGGCGATGCGTGCCCCGGCGCCCTCGCCCTGCACCGGCACCGGGTATATCAGTACCGGGATGGCGGGGAAACGCCGCGCCAGCACGCTGAGGATGTCGCGGATGGCGGCCCCGGTGGGGGAGGTGATGACCCCGATACGGCGCGGCAGGACGGGCAGGGGGCGCTTGCGGGCCGGGTCGAACAGGCCTTCCTGGGCCAGGCGCTGCTTGAGTTCCTCGAAGGCGCGCTGCAGGGCGCCGTCGCCGGCCTCCTCCATGTGCTCGACGATCAGCTGGTAGTCGCCCCGGGCCTCGTAGAGGCTGATGCGCGCCCGTACCAGCACCTGGGTGCCGTCCGCCGGCTTGAAGCGCAGCAGCTGGTTGCGGTTGCGGAACATGGCCGCGCGCACCTGGGCCTGGCTGTCCTTGAGGCTGAAGTACCAGTGACCGGATGCGGGGCGGGACAGGTTGGAGATCTCGCCTTCCACCCACAACAGGGGGAAATTGCCCTCCAGCACGGCACGCGCCTCGCGGTTGAGGCGGGAAACGCTGAAGATATCCCGTTCCGGGCGGCTGTCGGGGGGGCTGGCCATGGCGGCAGGATAGCGGATTCCGGCGCGGCGGGAAAACGCCCTCATTTCCGGGGCTCCTTTACCCCCCGGTGGCCAAAACCTATAATGCACGGTCTTCCAGACTGCCCCGAGATGGACACCCCCTATGCTGCGCATTGCCGAGGAAGCCCTCACCTTCGACGACGTACTCCTGCTGCCCGCCCACTCCAGCATCCTGCCCCGGGATGTCAGCCTGGCCACGAACCTGACCCGCGAGATCCGGCTCAACATCCCGCTGATGTCGGCGGCCATGGACACGGTCACCGAGGCACGCCTGGCCATTGCCCTCGCCCAGGAGGGCGGCATCGGCATCGTGCACAAGAACATGACCAACGAACAGCAGGCGGCGCAGGTGCGGGCGGTGAAGAAGTTCGAGAGCGGGGTGATTAAGGATCCCATCACCGTCGGCCCCGGTACCAGCATCCGCGAGGTGCTGGCCCTGACCCGCGCCCACAACATCTCCGGCGTGCCGGTGGTGGAGGGCGGTCAGCTGGTAGGCATCGTCACCAACCGCGACACCCGTTTCGAATCGCGCTTCGATGCACCCGTCTCCAGCATCATGACCCCCAAGGGCAAGCTGGTGACCGTGAAGGAAGGCGCCGAGAAGGACGAGATCATCCGCCTGCTGCACGAGCACCGCATCGAGAAGGTGCTGGTGGTGGACGACAAGTTCCAGCTGCGCGGCCTGGTGACGGTGAAGGACATCCAGAAGGCCTCCGACAAGCCCCTGTCCTGCAAGGATGACCAGGGCCGGCTGCGGGTGGGCGCCGCCGTGGGCGTGGGTGCCGGCACCGACGAACGCGTCGCCGCCTTGGTGGAGGCCGGCGTGGACGTGATCGTGGTGGATACCGCCCATGGTCATTCCCAGGGTGTGCTCGACCGCGTCACCTGGGTGAAGAAGCATTTTCCCGAGGTGCAGGTGATCGGCGGCAACATCGCCACCGCCGCCGCCGCCGAGGCCCTGGTCAAGGCCGGTGCCGACGCCGTCAAGGTGGGTATCGGCCCCGGTTCTATCTGTACCACCCGCATCGTCGCCGGCGTCGGTGTGCCGCAGATCAGTGCCGTGGCCAACGTGGCGGCGGCCCTGAAGAAGTCCGGCGTGCCGCTCATCGCCGATGGCGGCATCCGCTATTCCGGCGACATGGCCAAGGCCATCGTCGCCGGCGCCCACTGCATCATGGTGGGCAGCATGTTCGCCGGCACCGAGGAGGCGCCCGGCGAGGTGGAACTGTTCCAGGGTCGCTCCTACAAGTCCTACCGAGGCATGGGCTCGCTGGGCGCCATGGGCGCCTCGCAGGGCTCCAGCGACCGCTACTTCCAGGAAGGCAGCGAGGCCGAGAAGCTGGTGCCGGAAGGCATCGAGGGCCGTGTGCCCTACAAGGGCGCCCTGCAGCCGGTCATTCACCAGCTCATGGGCGGCCTGAGTTCCAGCATGGGTTATACGGGTTGCGCCACCATCGAGGAGATGCGCACCAAGCCCCAGTTCGTGCGCGTGACCAATGCCGGCATGGCCGAGAGCCATGTGCATGACGTGCAGATCACCAAGGAAGCACCGAACTACCGGGTATAGCCCAACCCCATGTAGGAGCGGCCTTCGGCCGCGAAACGGTTCGCGGCCGAAGGCCGCTCCTACGGGTGCCAATCGATTCCGACCGCCACTTTCACATCGAGCCTGCTATCGTGACCACCCACGCCGACATCCACGCCCACCGCCTCCTGATCCTCGACTTCGGTTCCCAGTACACCCAGCTCATCGCCCGCCGGGTGCGCGAGATCGGCCTGTACTGCGAGATCCATCCCTTCGATATGGAGGACGCGGAACTGCGCGCCTTCAAGCCCAAGGGCATCATTTTATCCGGCGGCCCGGAAACGGTGACGACGGAGTTCACCCCGCGTGCGCCGCAGGCGGTGTTCGAACTAGGCGTACCGGTGCTGGGTATCTGCTATGGCATGCAGACCATGGCCATGCAGCTGGGTGGCAAGGTCGAGAACGCCGACCACCATGAATACGGCTACGCCCAGGTGCGTGCCCGCGGCCACAGCCGCCTGCTCACCGACATCGAGGACCATGCCAGCCCCGAGGGTTACGGCCTGCTGGACGTGTGGATGAGCCACGGCGATCGCGTCATTGACCTGCCGCCGGGCTTCAAGGTGATGGCCAGCACCGACAGCGCGCCCATCGCCGGCATGGCCGACGACGAACGCGGTTACTACGCTGTGCAGTTCCACCCCGAGGTGACCCACACCAATCAGGGTGGCCGCATCCTGCAGCGCTTCGTGCGCGACATCTGTGATTGCGAGACCCTGTGGACACCGGGCAACATCGTCGAGGAAAGCATCCAGGCCGTACGCGAGCAGGTGGGTGACGACGAGGTGCTGCTGGGCCTGTCCGGCGGCGTGGATTCCTCGGTGGTGGCGGCCCTGTTGCACAAGGCCATCGGTGACCAGCTCACCTGCGTGTTCGTGGACAACGGCCTGCTGCGATACAAGGAAGGCGACCAGGTCATGGCCACCTTCGCCGAACACATGGGCGTGAAGGTGATCCGCGTCGATGCCGAAAAGCGTTTCCTGGATGCCCTGGAAGGCGTGGATGACCCGGAGCGCAAGCGCAAGATCATCGGCAATATGTTCATCGAGGT
>SWCG01001024.1_pt1 | contig 11024 bp, 9 predicted proteins | sample 4690071 | NCBI WGS metagenome assembly SWCG01 (sample SAMN10267281, study PRJNA491770) | bioreactor metagenome | isolation source: DHS bioreactor inoculated with subseafloor sediment | place: Japan: off Shimokita Peninsula | collected 2012-10 | reverse complement strand
GACAAGCCGATCACCTTGCCCTGCGGAAGATAGGCCACGTGTGCCTTTCCGATGAAGGGCAGCAGGTGGTGCTCACACAAGGAGTACAGCTCGATATTCTTGACGATCACCATCTGGTCGTTGTCGGAGGGAAACACCGCCCCGTTGATCACATCGTCCAGGTTCTGTTGATAGCCGCGGGTCAGAAACGCAATCGCCTTGGCTGCGCGTTCCGGGGTCTTCTTCAGTCCCTCGCGGTCGGGATCGTCGCCGATGCATTCAATGATTTTTCGGTAGCTGTTGGTGAAATCCTCGATCATGCTGGCGGTCCTTTTGCAAGCGTTCAGGATGGAGCTTAAACCGATTGCTCACCACGAATCCAGCCACACGACAAGGGGTCCTTGCCCTGCGATATACTTGGACAACGACAAGCTTTAGACTGCCGTAAAAGCCTGATCCCCGGGAATCGATGAAAGCGACATTCAAGGCACAACTGACCGCGGAAGTCGTTCGCGAGCTGGAGGGAGACCAACCCCTTCCGGAACATGGGCCTATCGAGGCGGAGCTGGCCAGCAGCGACTTGCCCGTTGCCCGGAAAATCATGCTGCGCGCCCAGAGACTGAGTCGACAGCATCATCTCGATGTTCACATCGACAAGGCCCTGCGCAACAGCGGCCTGGCCACGCTGGCCATAGGCGCGCTCTTTGTCGCGCTGGGCGCCTTGGCGGCCAGCCAGGCCTTCAGCCAGGTAACCGCGAACACGGTCAATTTTTACTGGCTGCTCACCGTACTGCTCGGCTTCAACCTGCTGGCCCTGCTGTTCTGGGTTATCGGACTTACCCTGGCCAAGCTCTCAGGCAGCCACATTACCAGCCCCTTGCCACGCCTGCAGGATCTCGTGAACCGCTGGCTTTCCAGCGGATCTGCCGCACAGCAGGCATACCGGGCCGTCCATGGCGTCCTGTGGAGTGGCGACAGCGGACACTGGCTGCTGAGCCGTATGACCCACGCCATCTGGCTGTCGTATCTGACCGGCGGCCTGGCCATGATCCTGCTGATGCTGGCCACCCGCCAGTTCGATTTCGTCTGGGAGACCACCCTGCTCGGACCCGACACCTTCGTATCGCTGACGGAAACCCTGTCCATAATCCCGGCCGCGCTGGGTTTCAGTGTGCCGGACAGCGCCCAGGTCGCGGCAAGCCACCCCGGCATCATGCGCGAGGGTGATGCCGGAGCTTCACGCCGGGCCTGGGCGGGCCTGCTGCTGGGTTGCATGGTGGTATACGGCATCCTGCCCAGGCTGTTGCTGCTGGGCGTGAGCCAGGCCCTGCTGGTCCGCGCGCGCGGGCGCTTCCGACTGCCCTTGTCCGATCCCTACTATATCGGCCTGCGCAACCGCCTGATGCCCGCCACCCGGCGCTTCGGGGTGGTGGACCCGGACCGCCACCAACGCCCTGCCGTGGTCCCCGTGAACCCGATCGCCACCGATAGCCGCTTGCCCGACAACGCCTTTTTCACCGGTATCGAACTGAACCCGGACCAGCCCTGGCCCCCGGGAGGCATCCCCGCGGGGGATGACCTCGGGATCGTGAATGACGGACCCAGCCAGCATCGGGTACTGGATGCGCTGGCAACATCCGGTGGACGCCCGCTGGTCGCCGTGGTCCCGCTGATGCGGTCTCCGGACCGCGGGCTGGAAAGACTGCTGGGCGCCCTCAAGGCCCGGTCCAGAGGCCCCCTGTACCTGGCCTTGAGTGAAGCGGATACCGATGGCAGGTCTGTCGATACCAATGGGCGCGAGCGCGACTGGTTCCGCCTCGCCGCCGGGCTCGGCATCGGCGCCGACAGCATTATCCGCCTGCGCTACAGGCCGCGAGCTGGAGACACATCCCCGCATGCCGGACCCTCCCCTGGAGTACAGGGCCATGACTAACGCGGCCGACACGGAAACCCCCATCTCCATCGCCGTGGTCGGTCACAGCAACACCGGCAAGACCTCATTGCTGCGAACCCTGCTCCGGGACAGCCGCTTTGGCGAGGTTTCCGCCAGTCCCGGCACCACCCGCCATGTGGAGGGCGGATCCATTCTGGTGGCGGGCAGCCCCATCATCGATATCTACGACACCCCGGGGCTGGAAGACTCCATCGGCCTGCTGGAGGCCATTGAGGGGTTCGTGCCCGCAGGGGAGCGCAACCGCCTGCAGCTCTTTCTCGAGCAGCTGCCAGACGATTCACCATTCGACCAGGAGGCCAAGGTCATCCGCCAATTGCTCAAGGATGACCTGGTGTTGTATGTCATCGATATCCGGGAACCCCTGCTGGGAAAGTATATCGACGAGCTGAAAATCATCGCCATGGCGGCGAAACCGGTGATCCCGGTACTCAATTTCATCGCGGAGGGAAGCACCCGGTTGACGTCATGGCAGCAACAGCTCGCCGACCTGGGGCTGCACGCCGTCGTCCGCTTCGATACCGTGATTTTCAATTTCGAGGATGAAAGGCGGCTCTACCTGAAAATCCAGGCCATGCTGCCGGGCAAGCACGACCGGATCCAGGCGCTGATCGACGACCGCCAGCGGCAGTGGCGTGAACAGGTCGAGGCTGCCCGTCGCGCCATTGCCAACCTGCTCATCGAGGTGGCCGCGTTTCGATTCAGTACCGGATCCAATGGCGGTCAGTCGATGGCAAGGGAGAAAGCGTATTTCCACGACGCCATCCGCAAGGCCGAACAACACACCGTCGGCCTGCTGCTGGGATTGTTTCGTTTTCATCCTGACGACATCAAGAGTGAGCAACTCCCCATCCGCGACGGTTACTGGAGCCTGGACCTGTTCGACCGGGAAAACCTCAAGACCTTTGGCCTCAGCGCCGGCAGCTATGCCGCAAAGGGCGCAGCGATCGGCGCCGGGATCGATGTCTTCACCGGGGGGCTGTCTCTCGGCGCGGCCTCGGCGCTTGGCGCCCTCGCCGGTGTCACCTGGGGCACCGGCAGGCGCTTCAGGAATGAACTGGCCAATCTGGTGACCGGCAGGCGTTTCATCTGCGCCGACGACAACACCATCAAAATCCTCTTCCTGCGTCAGCGCCTGCTGTATGAAAGCCTCCAGCACCGCGGCCATGCCGCGCAGCAGCAACTCGACCTTGCTTCCGGGACGGCGGGCGAACTGCCCGATCACTGGGATCAATGGGTGAAACAGGCACGGCAACACCCGGAGTGGTCTGCCCTCAATGAGGGAGAGGATAAGGAACCCGCCAAGGGCAGGGAGAAACTGGTGGCGGACATCGCCGGGGCACTGGAATAAACAGGGCCGAGCCGTTGCGATCCTGTTGACTCACGACCGGCTGCCTAGAGTTCCGCGAGCTCCGCGGCCATGCGCTTGCGCAAGTCCGTGTCGGGCAGCGCTCCGGTGCCTGCGCCCATGTTTTCCCGCATGTGCTCCACCTTGGAGGTAGCCGGTATGGCGCAGGTGACCGTCGGATGGGAAACGATGAACTTGAGAAACACCTGCGCCCAATTCCGGCACTCGATCTCCGCCGCCCAGCCGGGCAGAGGCCGGTTGCGGATACGATCGAACAGGCTGCCGCCACGGAAGGGGCGATTGATGATGACCGCAAGACCGCGCTCCTGCGCCAGTGGCAACAGACGGCGCTCGGCCTCACGATCCAGTACATTGTAGGTGAATTGCACGAAGTCCAGGTCCCGGGTGCGCATGATATGCTCCATGTCCTCGTGGCGACGGCCATGGGAGGTGGTGATGCCGATATAGCGAATGCGTCCCTCTGCCTTCCAGGCCTGCAGGGTCTCCAGGTGGGCCTCCCAATCCAGCAGATTATGGACCTGCATCAGGTCGAAGCGTGGCAGGTGCCACAATTCCCGGGAACGTTCCATCTGCCGCACGCCCAGGCCCTGCCCTGGGGTCCAGACCTTGGTGGCGGAGAACAGTCGATCGCGCCCCTGCACCTGCTCCAGCAATTCTCCCAAAACCGCTTCGGCCGTGCCATACATGGGCGAGGAGTCGATGAGCGCGCCACCCCGTTCAAAAAAAGTCCGCAGCACCGGGAGCAGTGGCGCCATGCTGATGGGATCACGATTCACGTTGAAAGTGATCCAGGCACCCATGCCGATCACAGGCAAGCGCTCGCCACTGGAGGGGATCATGCGTTCCAGCATCGAGGCCGGTGCGGCGCGACCCGTACGCAGGACGGCCAACGCGGCCAGGCCGAGCAGGAAATGTCGACGATGCATACGGGGACCAGCCAAAAAAACCTTCCTCGCTGCCAAGTGCCTGTAGTCAATGGCGTGGATAATGGACGAAGCCCGGACCGATATGAGGATTCGGTGCTTGCCGTGGCAATGTCATGCCATGGAGAATAGACGAAAGCAGCAGTGGATTCAGGTGCAACATGCAAAACACCTGGAAAGAGAGTATCTGTCGACAGCGCAAAGAACTGGCCAGCATCCTGCGTGAACCCCTCGAACGCCTGGTGCAGAGGCGATATTGGCTCACGACCGCCCGTGGTCGGTGGCGCTCCGCCAGGATAAATTCTTGAATTTCAGTATGGTGTGAACAGGAAGATTTTAGAAAATCAGTGCAGCCTCACAAGTCAACGAGTACGGAAGGTATTGCGGTCAATTTCACAAGGGCAAGTGGGAGATGGATCTGCCGATCCCTGGATCGCGGCAAATCCACCCCCCTTATCGCTCACCCGAAGACGTCGTAGGTGATGTTGTTGAACCAGGAGTGGGCATAGGCTTCCTCGCGGGCCCTCGTCTCCATCGACGAATCCGCGGCCGTCAGGCCACCGGAGCCATCCACCTTCTGGATGCCACCCTCGGCATACTTGTAGACCATCGCCACCGAGATACCGTCGCCAGGAGCCACGATGCTGTAGCAGGTGTTGACGTAGGAAGGCTGCGGGGCTTCCCTTTCATTGAGCAACGCCACGACCGCCGCGGCACACACCTTGGCCTGGCTATTGGCTGCGTATCCCGATTTTGGCATGGGGGAGGCGATGCTGGCATCGCCGATCACGTGGACATTGGGCAGCTGCTTCGACTCGAAGGTCTGGTGATCCACCGGACACCATCCACTGTCGTCCACCAGACCGGCATCGAAGGCGATCTTGCCGGCCTTCTGGGCGGGAATGATGTTGAGCACGTCGGCCTTGAAGGATTCCACTGTCGCCTGCGCGGTGCGAGTGGCGGCGTCGACGCTCTCCACCTTGCCCCCCTGGGGCCCGGAGATCCAGTCGATCATCGAATTATCCGTGCCATACCCGTAGTACTTCTTCCACGCCGCCGTGAAAAGGCCGAACTTGGAGAACTTGTCCTTGGGATCGAGGACGATGATTTTCGACTTCGGCTTGTGATTCTTCAGGTAATCGGCAATGAGACTCACCCGCTCATAAGGTCCAGGCGGGCAGCGGAACGGATTGGGCGGCGGCGCGATGACGACGGTACCGCCATCGCGCATGGACTCCAGTTGCTTGCGTAGAAGGGCGGTCTGCGGGCCCGCCTTCCAGGCATGGGGGATGGTTTCCGCCACATCGGCATTATAGCCAGCGATTGTTTCCCATTTGAAGTCGATGCCCGGAGATACGATGCAGCGATCGAAGGCGAAATTCTTGCCACCCGCGGTGATCACCTTTCTGCTCTTGGCGTCGATCCCGGTGACCCAATCGTGAACCACGTTCACGCCATGCGCCGCCAACCCTTCGTAACCGAAGCGGATGGACTCCATCGCGCGGCGACCATGGAGGACCTCGTTGCTCATGAAACAGGTATGGTAATCCCTGCCCGCCTCGATGAGCGTCACCTCGATGGAGGAGTCAGCCATGCGGATATACTTGGCCGCCGTGGCACCACCGATACCACCGCCGACGATGACCACCTTCTTGCCCGCACCACCGATGGCGAAACCGGGAAATCCTACAGCGCCGATGGCGGCCGCAGCACAGGTCAGCTTAAGAAAATCTCTGCGTTTGATGTTCGACATATCGTTTAACCCCTCTCCTCGTTAGTCGACCTGACTGGCGTAGTAGTTGACCAACTGCTCGATGGCATCTTCTTCTCCAACTTTCTCCACCGCATCGTTCAGCTTGCCCTTCATCTTTTTCGGTGCTTCACGCTTTTCGGCGATATAGTCCTGGATACTCCATCGCACATAGAGCGACCATTGCCCAGCGAGAATACCTGCATCATCATCCTTGGATCGCCCACCGTTCTCGTGACACTTCTCGCAGAACTTGTCATGAAGGATATAGCCGCGCTTGGCGGTTTTCACGTCGAACTCCTGCTTGTGCGCCTCGAATTTCCGGTTGGTGAAGTACTCAGCCATCGCCGCGATCTCCTCCGCCGTATAACCCTTGGCGATGCGGTTCATGATCGTCGGATTCCCCTGGTCGTTCTTGTACGCCTCCATGGCCTCTATGAAGAATTCCTTGGAGATTCCCGTGATGGTCGGCGTGGCAGGCCCCTGGCTATTGCCATGGGTGCCATGACAACCGGCACAGGTATTGCCCAGCATCTCACCGCTGGGAGTGGCAGCGTAAGCCGCACCGCTTAACGCCAAGGTCAGGCCGCCCGCGACGAGCACGCCCTGCAGGGTATTATTCTTTCTCATACTGCCTCCTTAGGTTCCGTATACCGCACTGCATTAACCGAAGCACCTGCCTCGGGAACTACATTTATTCCGACCCGGAGAAACAGACATCCCGGGGTTGATTCGTCACCCAATCGCAAAATCACAACCTGCCGTACGCTTGCATATGCTCCTGCTCCATCTCAGAGCTGGATATCATCCAGCGGCGGGTCCGGCCGCTCATGCGCGATACCTTGATGGCACTGTATACAGGTCTTGCCCTCCATCTCGGCGCGCACGTGCTTGTTCTCGGCGATTTTCGACTGGGTAGTCAGATCCATATCTTCCAGTTCATGGCAACTGCGACACTCACGGGAGTTAGTGGCTTCCATTTTTTCCCAGACGCGGTTGGCCATATCCCAACGGTGCGCCTCGAACTTTTCCCGGGTATCGATCGTGCCGATGATCTGGTGATAGATATCCTTGGTGGCCACCAGCTTGGACCAGACCTTTGGACCGAAGTCCTTGGGTACATGGCAGTCGGCACAACCGGCTTGAACTCCCGAGGTGTTCTTGAAATGAGCGGTCTTCTCATACTCCTCGTAGTTCCACTGCATGGTGTGGCAGGAAGTACAGAATTCAGTGGTATTGGTATAGGCAAAGAACCCGTTGACTCCACCAAGAACCAGCATGCCGGAAACGAAGACCACCAGGAAAACGACAAACCGCTTGAGGGGAAACCCACCGGAGCGACCCGGCCCTTTGGCAGAAGACATAAACTGTATTACCCCTGACATACACCACTATCGATACCCTTGGTCAGGCGGCCACGACTCGGGCCCGAGCCTGCACCACAGGCATGGTTACTGCTCGCCGTGCCGGCCGACACCATCGGGCAGCCCGCACCAACGCTATGGTCAATGCAATGTGTATGCCAGGGTATTTACCGGCTGCATAATCGGAGGGAAGGGTAGAAGTCGATGAATCACTTATAATTAAGTAACATTTAATATACTTGTTTTATATGACAAGCATGTCAGTGTCCTGCCAGCATTGCAGCCCCGTCATTCATGGCAGAGCAACCAGACATTCTGGCATCCCGGACATCACTGGATTCAACGCAACTTGGTCAGCAAGAATGAGCGCGATAGGCGCTGGGCCAGCCACCGCCAGCATGTGCCAGGATCCCATCGACTTCATATCCAGCGCCATGTAGCGCCAGGGATGATCAAATCCTCGGCAAGCTCAGCCGCGCCCGTGCAAACGGAGTAATTCGTCCTTGGCCGCTCCCAGCACCTGCCTCTGCTCGGGATCGAGATTCCTGCCGGGCCACGATATACCCACTAGAGCCCGGTAAGTTCCGTGGTCAGGCCCGGCAGAAAATGGTGGCGGTCACATCTTAATCCGGTCACAGGTCCATGCCTTCCCCATGGTGGTCAAACCCCGGCGGCAATATCCAGTGAAAGCCCTGCCAGCGGCAAGGATGCACTTGCCGAATACATCCCCTGACCTGACAATAGACGAGGACCGAAACGACGACAGGCTTCTCATGCAAAACACGTGGAAAGAGAGTATCTATAGGCAGCGCGAGGAACTGGCCAGCATCCTGCGTGACCCCCTGGAACGGCTGGCGGAACAATGTGTACCCGTTTGGGGTAATCGGAAGAAACTCAATGAGTTGTTGCTGGCGGGCTTCCCCCGTATCCCGCATTGCACCTATCTCTACTGCGTCGACACCAAGGGCATGCAGATCTGTGACAATATCGGAGCCTCAGGTCTGGCACCGGATCATTTCGGACGTGATCGTTCCCAACGCCCGTATATGCAGGAATCGGTGCCGGCCTGGGGATTCCTGTTATCCGACGCCTATATCAGTCTGCGCAAGCACCGCCCCTCCCTCACCGCCCTGCAAGTGGTGCGGGATGGCGAACGCACCCTCGGCTTTCTCGGCGCCGATTTCGACTTGCGCAATCTGCCGGTAACGTCGGAACTCTACGAGGAGCCGGGGCAGTGGCGGCAGGTAAAGGGCGATCCCGCCATCCGCGGCCAGGTATTCCAGCAGTGCCGCATCGACAGCCCCATGGATCGCCACATGGACCAGGCCCTGTCCATCCTGGAGGAACTGCTCACCCAGCGCGGCGTGTTCCAGTGCCAGATCCATTTTTCCAGCAGCCAGGCCACCATCTGGCGCGTGGATGACCCCTTCCGCTACCGCATCCTGGATCATGAGGCCCTTAATGACCCGGATATTTGCCTGGTATTCCCCCGCGAGCCCTATCCCACCGATGCGGAAATCCCCCGCAAGGACATCAAGCGTATCCTGAACACCATGCGCTACCTGCGCGAGGCGGATCCCAATATCTACCTGCGCATGGCCTCCATCAATCTCTTCAACGGGCTCATCAGCCTTACCTTCTCCTGTGACGGTTCCCATTACATGCCCCATGTGGAGTTCCTGCTCAAGGATCGTTCCTTCTGGTTCTAAGGCTTTTCTGCAGACACGTTCACAAAAATGAAAATCGTACTGGCAGAAACCTAACCGGCATCACAGAACCCCTTCCTCTCATCCTGCAAGCTGCATGCAACCTTTCCGGCGGTCGTCGGAAAGCCGCCCCGACGCGTTCGGCCGAGGGCGGAAACCGGATACCAGAGGACATTATGAAGTACACATCGCATTCCATTGTTTCCAGCGCCCACCGGCGCCTCGCGCAGGCCCTGTTCGTGGCTGCCGCCATCACCTTTTCCACCCTGAGCGGCTCTGCCAGTGCCGCACCGCCTGAGCAGAATCAAGGGAAATGGGCCGAAGGCCGTATCCTGGTCAAGGGTGTGCCCGGCCTGTCCGACAAGCGGATGGCGCAGATCCTCGAACGCCAGGGAGGCGCCTCCGAGGCGAAGATTCGCGGCATCGGTGTCCACATGGTACGGGTGCCGGCCCATGCGGAGGAACGCATGGTCGCCGCGTTGGCGCGCAATCCCCATATACAGTTTGCCGAGCTGGACATGCTGGTGCCACCGGGAGAATTCATCCCCGCGGACCCACGCTACAAGGACCAGTGGCATCTTCCGAAAATGGGCACCCCCAGCGCCTGGAACAGCGTATCCGGCGACGGCATCACCATCGCCATCCTGGATACGGGCGTGGATCCCAACCACTTCGACCTGACCAACAAGTTGCTGCCGGGCTACAACGCGGCGGATGGCGGTAGTGACTGGTTCGATATCCATGGGCATGGCACGGCCGTCGCCGGGGTGGCCGGCGCCATCGCCAACAACGACGCCGGCGTGGCATCGGTGGCCTGGGGCGCTACCCTGCTACCCATCCGGGTAACCAATCGCAGCGATGGCTATGCCTATTTCAGCGACATTGCCCGCGGCCTCACCTGGGCCGCTGACCAGGGCGCACGGGTAGCCAATATCAGCTATGGGGCTACCCCGAGTTACGCCATCTCCAGCGCCGCGCGCTACATGAAGAGCAAGGGTGGCCTGGTGGTGGTCTCCGCCGGCAACTCCGGCACGGACCCTGGCTTTGGCGACAACCCGGACCTGATATCGGTCTCGGCCACCAACAGCACCGACGCCATCACCAGCTGGTCAAGCTATGGAAACTACATCGACGTGGCCGCACCCGGTGCCAGTATCGTCACCACCAAGATGAACAACGCGATCGGAAGCTGGAACGGCACTTCCTTTTCCAGCCCGGCAACCGCTGGTGTTGTGGCCCTGATCATGTCGGCCAATCCTCACCTGACACCATCGGAAGTGGAATCCATCCTCGAATCCTCGGCCCTGGATCTGGGTGCTGCCGGTTGGGACAACAAGTTCGGCCATGGTCGGGTCGATGCGGCCGCCGCCGTGCAACTGGCACTGGCCACGACCAACCCGTCCGTGGACGACACCGCGCCCAGCGTCGGTTTCTCGCTGGCAAAGGACAGTCTGGTAGCGGATATGGTCACCATCTCCGTCAACGCCACGGATGATACGGAGGTCAGTGCCGTAGAGCTGTTCGTCAATGGCCAGCTCCTCGGCACGGATACCACGGCTCCCTACCAGTTCAGCTGGGATACCACTGACCATCCGAACGGGACTGTCACCCTTGAAGCACGTGCCCATGACGCGGCAGGCAATACCGCCACGGCCATCCTCACGGTAGTGGTGGACAACCAGGAGATCCAGGACAACCAGGATCCCAATGCGGACACCGAAGCACCGGCGGTATGGTTCCTTACACCCTCCGATGGAGATACGGTGAGCGGCGGTGTCTCCATTAAAATCAACGCCAGCGACAATGTGGGCGTGACCAAGCTGTCCTGTTACGCGAACGGCTCCCATCTCTCTACCAGGAGTGATGCGACGCGCCTGAGCTGCTACTGGAGCCGTTGGGACACCCGCAAGCTCCCAGACGGCCTGTACAACATCGAAGCGCATGCTTAATGGAGACACCGCCGCTCACCGTATCTCCATCGG
>SWCG01000758.1_pt1 | contig 11034 bp, 9 predicted proteins | sample 4690071 | NCBI WGS metagenome assembly SWCG01 (sample SAMN10267281, study PRJNA491770) | bioreactor metagenome | isolation source: DHS bioreactor inoculated with subseafloor sediment | place: Japan: off Shimokita Peninsula | collected 2012-10 | reverse complement strand
CCGCATCGCCGGCACCCCTTTACTCCCGCTTTGCCTTGCGGTCCAGTTCGCGCAGGTAGGCCAGCTTCTCCGCGATCTTGATTTCCAGTCCGCGCGGCGCCGGCTGGTAGTAACGCACCGGTTCCATGTCGTCGGGAAAATACTGCTCGCCGGCGGCATAGGCCTCGGGTTCGTCGTGAGCGTAGCGATAGGTCTTGCCGTAGCCCAACTCCTTCATCAGTTTGGTGGGCGCGTTACGCAGGTGCAGAGGCACCTCCAGGGAGCCCTTGCGTTGCACATCCTTGCGCACGGCGTTGAAGGCCATGTAGACGGCGTTGCTCTTGGGCGCGCAGGCAAGGTACAGCACTGCCTGGGCCAGTGTCAGCTCCCCTTCCGGGCTGCCGAGCCGTTCCTGGGCATCCCAGGCCTGCAGGCAGATGCCCAGGGCGCGCGGATCGGCGTTGCCGATGTCCTCGGAGGCCATGCGCACGATGCGCCGCGCGAGATACAGGGGATCGCAACCGCCGTCCAGCATGCGCACCAGCCAGTACAGGGCCGCGTCGGGCGCCGAGCCGCGCACCGATTTGTGCAGGGCCGAGATCTGGTCGTAGAAGGCTTCGCCGCCCTTGTCGAAGCGGCGGGTGCCGCCACTGATCACCTCCCCCAGGACCTCTTCGGTGATGTGCTCGCCCTCGGCATCGCTCACCACCAGGTCGCTGGCGATCTCCAGCAGGTTCAGGGCGCGACGCGCATCGCCGTCGGCCGCCTCGGCGAGCCGGTCGCGCAGTTCCGGTGCCATGTACAGCTTGCGACTACCCAGGCCGCGTTCGGCATCTTCCAGCGCCTGGTCGATGATGGCGCGCAGAGCCTCCGGAGTCAGTGGCTTGAGCACGTAGGTGCGCGCCCGCGACAGCAGCGCGTTGTTGAGTTCGAAGGAAGGATTCTCGGTGGTGGCACCGACGAACAGGATGGTGCCATCCTCCACGAAGGGCAGGAAGGCATCCTGCTGGGCCTTGTTGAAGCGGTGCACCTCGTCCACGAACAGGATGCTGAGACGACCTTCCGCCGCACGCAGGGCACGGGCAGCATCCATGGCCTGGCGGATGTCCTTGACCCCGGCCAATACCGCCGACAAGGTCATGAACTCGGCGCCGGTGCGCCGCGCCAGCAGTCGCGCCAGGGTGGTCTTGCCGGTGCCTGGCGGCCCCCAGAACAGCATGGAGTGCAGGCGACCCGATTCGATGGCCAGGCGCAGCGGCTTGCCGGGGCCGAGCAGGTGCTCCTGACCGATGAACTCTTCCAGGTCACGCGGCCGCATGCGGTCGGCCAGGGGGCGGAAGGGTTCCTGCAGCGCCATGGCGCGTATTACTGGGGCGTGCCGATCAGGTCGGCGCCCGCTGGCGGAATGAAGCGAAAGCGTGCGGGATCGATGTCAGCGTTGCGCCGCACCTGTTCAAACTGCAACAGGGTACGGTTGCCGAACTGGTCCGTGACCTGCATGGCCCGCAAGTCGTCCTCATCGAAGCCCAGGTGAATCTCTTCCACTGACCCATCCTCGACCAGGGGTCGCAGGCGATACCAGTCCAATTGACCTTCACCCGCCACCGCCTCGATGGAGAACACGGCCGTGATGGGTTCACCGCCGCTGAGCAGCATGGCCGGGGTATCGGTCAGCACCTCGGCGGCGGGTTTTACCGTCACTTGCTCCAGGTCCTGGTCATAGGTCCAGACGTTGCGCCCGTCGGACACCAATTCCTGTTCATACGGTTCGCTGTAGTTCCAGCGGAAACGACCGGGACGGACGATCCACACCTGACCACTGGCTTCCTGCAACAGGCCCCGCTGGGGATCCTGCACCTGCTGGCGGAACTCCGCCTCCAGGGTCCGCAGGTCGGCGAAGTAGCGCTCCACCCGTTCGGTGTCTGACGAAGGAGCTGCCAGTGCCATGGAGGCCGGCAGCAAGAGCAGGAGCAGTAATGTACGCATGGGCATGGATGAATACCTGAGGCAAAGAATGCGTGAACCGCCAAGGACGCCAAGAAAAACCATTTTGAACCGCCAAGACGCCAAGGCGCCAAGAAAACCATTATTGAATTTGTTTTCTTGGCGCCTTGGCGTCTTGGCGGTTAAGCAATCTTTTCTTGGCGCCCATGGCGGCCTTGGCGGTTAATAATTGGTGTCATGGCAGTTCAACACCACGAAATCAATCCACATCCGGCGGCGGTGGCGCCAGCACCTCGCGGTTGCCGTTGGACTGCAGCGGCCCGACGATACCGCTCGCTTCCATCTGTTCCACCATGCGCGCAGCGCGGTTGTAGCCGATCTTCAGGCGTCTCTGCACCCCGGACACGGAAGCGCGGCGGGTCTCGGTGACCACGCGTACGGCCTGGTCGTAGAGCGGATCGGCCTCCGCATCGCCGCCCTCCTCCATGCCGATGAAGTCGCCGCTGCCCTCGGCCGCGCCCTGCAGGATCTCCTCCACGTAATCGGGGCTGGAGGTCTTCTTGAGGTGATCCACCACCTGGTGCACTTCCTGGTCGGCGACGAAGGCGCCGTGCACGCGCATGGGCAGTCCGGAACCGGGCGGCAGGTAGAGCATATCCCCGTGCCCTAGTAACTGTTCGGCACCACCCTGGTCGAGGATGGTGCGTGAATCCACCTTGGACGACACCTGGAAGGCGATGCGGGTGGGGATGTTGGCCTTGATCAGGCCGGTGATCACGTCCACCGAGGGCCGCTGGGTGGCGAGGATCAGGTGCACACCGGCGGCGCGCGCCTTCTGGGCCAGGCGGGCGATCAGCTCTTCCACCTTCTTGCCCACCACCATCATCAGGTCGGCCAGCTCGTCCACTACGACCACGATATAGGGCAGCGGTTCCAGGGTGGGTGGTGGCGCGGTGGGATCCAGCGCGGTCTCCGGCTTGTAGAGCGGATCGGCCAGGGGCTCGCCCGCCGCCTCCGCCTCGCGGATCTTCTTGTTGGCACTGGCGATGTTGCGCACGCCCAGGGCCGCCATCAGCTTGTAGCGCCGCTCCATCTCCGCCACGCACCAGCGCAGGGCATTGGCGGCATCCTTCATGTCGGTCACCACCGGCGTCAGCAGGTGGGGGATGCCCTCGTAGATCGACAACTCCAGCATCTTGGGGTCGATCATGATCATGCGGATGTCGGTGGGCAGGGCCTTGTAGAGCAGGCTGAGGATCATGGCGTTCACCGCCACGGACTTGCCGGATCCGGTGGTGCCCGCCACCAGCAGGTGCGGCATCTTGCCCAGGTCCACCACCACCGGCAGGCCGCCGATGTCCTTGCCCAGGCCCAGGGTCAGCGGCGAGCCGGCCCTGTCGTAGTCCTGGGAGTTGAGGATCTCACTCAGGGAGACGATCTCGCGGTGCTCGTTGGGGATCTCCAGGCCCACCACCGACTTGCCGGGGATGATCTCCACCACGCGCACGCTGATGGCCGACAGGGCGCGCGCCAGATCCTTGGCCAGGTTGCTGATCTGGCTGACCTTGACGCCGGTGCCCGGCTGTAGCTCGAAGCGGGTGATCACCGGCCCCGGCTGCACCGCCACCACTTCCACTTCGATCCCGAAATCGGCCAGCTTCATTTCCACCAGTCGCGACATGGCCTCGAGGGCAGCCTCGGAATAGCCCTTGTCGGAGATGCGCGGCGGTTCCAGCAGCGACAGGGGTGGCAATTCGGAATTGGCCGGCGGGTCGAACAGCATCACCTGGCGTTCACGATCAGGGCGGGCACTGGGCTCCACCTGTTTGAGCACCGGCTCGATCTTCACCGGCTTGCGCTTGACGGCCTTCTCCTGCACTTCCTTCGCCGTCTCCTCGCGGGCACGGCGCGCACGCTGGCCTTCCAGGTGGATGCGCAAGCGCCCCACGGCCTCCTGCAGGTACGCCACCAGGGCCAGGGTCAGGCGCCCGACGCGATCCATGACCGCCAACCAGGACAGGCCCGTGAACAGGGTGACGCCCACCAGGAACAGGGCCAGGAGAAACAGGGTGGCGCCGGTGAAACTGAACAGGCCGACCAGGCCATTGCCCACCACATCCCCGAGGATGCCGCCGGCATCCAGGGGCAACACGCCCGGATCCACACTGAAATGCAGAGAGGTAAGACCACAACCGCCGCTCACGGTGAGCAGGAACCCCACCCAGCGAACGGCCAGCACCTGCAGGTCGATGCCGCCTTCCGGGGTGCTCCAGCGGAACACCAGCCAGCCGCTGTAGCCCACCATGACCGGGAACAGGTAGGCCAGATAGCCAAACAGGTACAGGAAAACGTCGGCGAACCAGGCCCCCACCACACCACCGGCATTGGCGATCTCCACCGGCCCGCCACGGTGGGACCAGCCGGGATCGGCGGGGGAATAGCTGACCAGGGACACCAGCAGGTAGACCGCCAGGGCAAGCAGGATCAACAGGGCGCCCTCGCGCAGGCCGCGACTGACATGGTGCGTGAGGGCGGGCAGGTCCGCTTTGGTGCGTCGGGCTTGGGCCAAGGTAATAAGGTCGCTGAGGTTTGTTGGCTAAAAACTGAATACTACTTGAATTTTTCTCTGTTACAAGCAGGGAAATGCCACGGTCGGGACGGGCGGAGGCCGGATGCTTTACCCCCCCGTCGCGATTCCGTACCATAAGCAGCGGCTGATACTGGGTCCGGCACCCGGCACTCCGCCAAGCCCGCGTTTTTCACGGTTCCATCCCGGGAAAGTCCGTATTCCCTGGCGACCCATGCCGCTTCCGGCCCTGTCCGAACCCAACACTGGAGTCATTATACATGAGCGAAGCCAAGCACTGCCGTTTGCTGATCCTGGGTTCCGGCCCCGCCGGATATACCGCCGCCATCTACGCGGCCCGGGCCAACCTGGATCCGGTGCTGGTCACCGGCCTGGAGCAAGGCGGCCAGCTCATGACCACGACGGACGTGGAAAACTGGCCGGCCGGCGTCGAGGGCCTGCAGGGCCCGGCGCTGATGGATGACATGCGCGACCATGCCGCCCGCTTCAACACCGAGATCATTTTCGACCATATCAACCAGGTGGATCTCGGCCAACGCCCCTTCCGGCTCAAGGGAGACTCCGGCGAATTCAGCTGCGATGCCCTGATCATCGCCACCGGTGCCTCGGCCCAGTACCTGGGCCTGCCCTCCGAGGAGGCCTTCAAGGGCAAGGGCGTGTCCGCCTGCGCCACCTGCGACGGTTTCTTCTACCGCAACCAGAAGGTGGCCGTCATCGGTGGTGGCAACACCGCCGTGGAAGAGGCCCTGTACCTGGCCAACATCGCCTCCCATGTCACCCTGGTGCACCGCCGCGATGCCCTGCGCTCGGAAAAGATTCTCCAGGACCGGCTGTTCGAGAAGGAAAAGGAAGGCAAGGTCACCATCGAATGGAACCATGTGCTGGACGAGGTACTGGGTGACGATTCGGGCGTGACCGGTCTGCGTCTGAAGAGCGCACAGGGTGACGCCACCAAGGAAATCGAGGTGATGGGTGTATTCATTGCCATCGGCCACAAGCCCAATACCGATCTGTTCACCGGCCAGCTGGACATGCAGCACGGCTACATCAAGGTGAAGACCGGACTGGATGGCAACGCCACCGCCACCAGTGTGAAAGGCGTGTTCGCCGCCGGCGACGTGGCCGATCATGTCTACCGCCAGGCCGTGACCTCCGCCGGTTCCGGCTGCATGGCGGCCCTGGACGCGGAACGTTTCCTGGACCAGCAGGAACAGAAGCGCTAACCGCACGAATAATGTAGGAGCGGGCTCAGCCAATTCCATGCGAATGCTTGGGCCAATCAGCCGCATCACGGGGCATTGGGTACAATGCGGCCATGGAGCTGCAGATCATCACCGCCATCGACAGCGTCGAGGCCGACGAATGGAACCAGGTCGCCGGCACCGCGCAACCCTTTCTGCGTCATGAGTTCCTGGCCGCCCTCGAACGCCATGGCTGCGTGGGCGAGCAGTATGGTTGGCTGCCGCACCACCTGCTGGCCCGGGATGAACAGGGGCAACTGATCGGCGCCGTTCCCCTGTACCTCAAGGACAACTCCTACGGCGAATTCGTCTTTGACTGGGCCTGGGCCGATGCCTTCCATCGTCACGGAATCCCCTACTACCCAAAGGCCGTTTCCTCCATTCCCTACACACCCGCCACCGGACCTCGCCTGCTGGTGCGGCCCGGTGTCGAGCACGCCCCGGTGGCCGTTGCCCTGGTTGAACTGGGGAAGGCACTCATGGAACAGGAAGGCCTGTCCTCGCTGCACTGGCTGTTCACCGATGCGGTCGACAACCGGTTGTTGCAGGAACAGGGATTCCTGCCGCGCCTCGGCTGCCAGTTTCACTGGCACAACCAGGACTACCGGGATTTCGAGGACTTCCTGTCCCGGCTCAACTCCCGCAAGCGCAAGCAATTACGCCGCGAGCGCCGCCATGTACGGGACGCCGGCATCGAGTTGCGGATCCTGCACGGTCATGAGATGGACCATGAACTCTGGTCCATCATGCACGGCTTCTACCGATCCACCTTCGAGAAAAAATCCGGCATTCCCACCCTGAGCCAGGGCTTCTTCGAGGAACTCAGCCACACCATGGGCCACCAGCTTGTGCTGGTGTTCGCCTGGCACCAGGGTGCGCCGGTGGCCGGGGCCATCAATTTCCGCGGTGACGACACCCTCTATGGCCGCCACTGGGGATGCCGGGAGGATTTCCACAGCCTGCATTTCGAGGCCTGCTATTATCAGGGCATCCAGTACTGCATCGCGCAGGGCTTGCAGCGCTTCGAGCCTGGCGCCCAGGGGGAGCACAAGATCAGCCGTGGCTTCCTGCCCACCGCCACCTGGTCCACCCACTGGATACGGGACGAGGGCTTTCGCACCGCCATCGGCGATTTCCTGCGCCGCGAACAATACGGCATGCGGGACTACATGGAGACCCTCGCGGAACAGTCCCCTTACCGCCAGGTGGAGGTGGCATGAAGGAAAGACTGCAAGGTCCCTTCTGGCTGGACCCACAGGATCCCGACGGACCTTTTCCGCCGGTGGAGTATGCCCTGCGGGAACCGGACGGACTGCTGGCCGTCGGCGGCGACCTCAGCCCGGGTCGACTGTTGCGTGCCTATCGGCAGGGTATCTTCCCCTGGTACAACACCGGCCAACCCATCCTCTGGTGGTCACCGGACCCGCGCGCGATCCTGATGCCCGCAGACCTGCATGTGAGTCGCAGCCTGCGCAAGACCCTGCGCAGGGCACCCTATCGTATCAGCCTCGACCAGGCCTTCGACCAGGTCATCAGCGCCTGCGCCGGGCCACGGGCAGGTGCCGACGGCACCTGGATCACGACGGAAATGCAGGCGGCCTACCGGGAACTGCACCGGCGCGGCTACGCCCACTCCGTGGAGGCCTGGGAAAATGAGCGCCTGACAGGCGGCTTGTACGGTATCGCCATCGGCCGTGTCTTCTTCGGTGAATCCATGTTCAGCCTGGCCACGGACGCTTCCAAGGTGGCCTTCGTGCACCTGGTGCGGCAACTGCTGGACTGGGGCTTCGAGCTGATCGACTGCCAGATGCAAACCGGGCACCTGGCCCGCTTCGGCGCACGACCCATGGCGCGGGAGGCCTTCACCGCCCAGCTGGCACGGGCCTGCGCACGGCCGGAGTTGCCCGCGCCCTGGACGCTGGACCCCGCCATCAGCATGGCCCTGCGCCAATGAGAGAACTTCCCTTCCTGGCCACCCCGCCCCACCCCTGCAACTACCTGCCGGGCCAGCAGGCCGTGACCCTGTTCGCGGATCCGCGTGCGGGCATGAGCACCCATCTCTACGGACAACTGGCCGAACATGGCTTTCGCCGCAGCGGTGGGGAGGTGTACCGACCCATGTGCCCGCACTGCCAGGCCTGCGTGCCGGTACGCATCCCGGTGGCGCGCATGGTGCACCGACGCCGGGAGCGACGCATCTGGCAACGGAATGCCGACCTGTGCGCCAGTCCGCAACCCAGTGAATTCCGCAACGAGCATTATGAGCTTTACTGCCGTTATCTCGCTGCCCGCCACCCTGGTGGTGGCATGGACAACCCCACTCCAGAGGGTTATCTGCAGTTCCTGCGCAACCCCTGGTGCGAAACCCGATTCGTGGAATTCCGCCTCGAGGGGAGGCTGCTGGCGGTGGCGGTGACCGATGTACTGCCCAGCGGCCTGTCCGCCGTGTACACCTTCTATGAGCCGGAAGCCAGGCAACGCAGCCTGGGGACCCATACCATCCTCTGGCAGGTCGAGGAGGCCAGGCGCCTGGGGCTACCCTCTCTGTTCCTGGGATACTGGATCGAGGCCTGTGACAAGATGCGCTACAAGGGCCGGTTCCGACCCCTGCAGGCCCTGGAAGACGGGGTCTGGCGGGAGATCCCCTAGCCTGATGGGGATACGGGCGTACCGGTTTGTCACGGGCTTGGGGTATAATCGCGGACTTTCCAATCAGAAGGTAACCAACCGGTAGGCATATGGCGAAAGAAGACGGCATAGAAATGGAAGGCACGGTGATCGAGACCCTGCCCAACACCATGTTTCGGGTAGAACTGGAAAACGGGCACGTGGTCACGGCCCATATCTCCGGCAAGATGCGCAAGCACTATATCCGCATCCTCACCGGCGACAAAGTCACCGTTCAGCTCACCCCCTACGATCTCAGCAAGGGACGCATCACCTACCGGGCACGTTAAGGCAAGACCGCCGTCGGCCCTTTGCTGGCCGTCAGTGCACTTTCTCCCTCGTATCCTCCACCACTTCGCAGACCAGATGGTCCGCCTCGGCGTGGATATGCACCTCGCCACCGCCAACCAGGCGGCCGAACAGCAGCTCCTCGGCCAGAGGCTTCTTGATGTGCTCCTGGATCACTCGCGCCATGGGCCGCGCACCCATCTTGGGATCGTAGCCGCGTTCCGCCAGCCATAGCCGGGCGGATTCGTCCACGTCGATGGTAACGCCCTTGTCCTGCAACTGGGCCTCCAGCTCGAAGATGAACTTGTCCACCACCTGGGTGATGACGGTGGGATCGAGCGGGTTGAACTGGATGACGGCATCCAGGCGATTGCGGAACTCCGGTGTGAACAGGCGCTTGATGGCTTCCATGCCATCGCTGGCATGATCCTGCTGGCAAAAGCCGATGGAAGGCCGACTCATTTCCGAGGCCCCCGCATTAGTGGTCATGACCAGCACCACGTTGCGGAAGTCGGCCTTGCGGCCGTTGTTGTCCGTCAGGGTCCCGTGGTCCATGACCTGCAACAGAAGGTTGAACACGTCGGGATGGGCCTTCTCGACCTCGTCCAGCAACAACACCGCGTGAGGATGCTTGTTGATGGCCTCGGTTAGCAGGCCACCCTGGTCGAAGCCGACATAACCCGGCGGCGCACCGATCAGCCGCGAAACCGTGTGGCGCTCCATGTACTCGGACATGTCGAAGCGGATCAACTCGATACCCATGACGAGCGCGAGCTGCCGGGTCACCTCGGTCTTGCCCACCCCGGTTGGCCCGGCAAACAAGAAACTGCCAATGGGCTTCTGCTCGTTGCCCAGCCCGGAACGGGCCATCTTGATGGCGCTGGTCAGGGTCTCGATGGCCTCGTCCTGGCCATAGACCGTCATCTTCAAATCCCGTTCCAGGTTACGCAGGGTGTCCTTGTCCGTGGCGGACACGCTCTTGGGCGGGATGCGCGCGATCTTGGCGATGATCGTTTCGATATCGCCCACGCCGATGGTCTTCTTGCGCTTGGAAGGCGGCAGCAATTGCTGGTTCGCGCCGGCCTCGTCGATGACATCGATGGCCTTGTCGGGCAGGTGTCGCTCGTTGATATAGCGTGCCGACAGTTCAGCGGCCAGGCGCAGGGCCTTGTTGGAATAACGCACCTTGTGGTGTTCCTCGAAGCGGGACTTGAGTCCCTTGAGGATCTGCACCGTCTCCTCGACAGTGGGCTCCACCACGTCGATTTTCTGGAAGCGCCGCGCCAGGGCGCGGTCCTTCTCGAAGATTCCGCGGTATTCCTGGTAGGTGGTGGAGCCAATGCACTTCAGCTCGCCGGAGGCCAGCACCGGCTTGATGAGGTTGGAGGCATCCATCACGCCGCCCGAGGCCGCGCCGGCACCGATGATCGTATGGATCTCGTCGATGAACAGGATGGCGCCCGGCTCCTTGTGCAATTGCTGCAGCACCGCCTTGAGGCGTTTCTCGAAATCCCCGCGGTACTTGGTGCCGGCCACCAGGGTGCCGAGGTCGAGGGCATAGATGGTGCTCTTGCCAAGCACCTCCGGAACCTCGCCATCGACGATCATCTTGGCCAGCCCTTCGGCGATGGCAGTCTTGCCCACGCCGGCCTCGCCTACCAGGAGGGGATTGTTCTTGCGCCGGCGGCACAGGATCTGGATGGTGCGCTCGATTTCATGCTGGCGGCCGATGAGCGGATCGATCTTGCCCTGGCGCGCCATTTCGTTGAGGTTGGTGGCAAAGGTTTCGAGCGGTTTGCGTGGTGGCGCTTCCGCCTGCCCTTCCTCTTCGGAAGCAGGCGCGGCCTCTTCGGCCGGTTCGTCGTGAATCTTGGAAACCCCGTGGGAAATGTAGTTCACCACATCCAGACGGGTGATGTGCTGCTTGTTGAGGAAATAGGCCGCCTGGGATTCCTGCTCGCTGAAGATCGCCACCAGCACATTGGCGCCAGTGACTTCCTTCTTGCCGGAGGACTGCACGTGAAAGACCGCGCGTTGCAACACACGCTGAAAACCCAGGGTCGGCTGTGTGTCGCGGCTGTCGTTGGGTGGCAGCAAGGGCGTGGTCTCTTCCAGGAAGGCGCGCAACTCGGCCTTCAACTGGTTGAGGTCGGCGCCGCAGGCACGCAGGACCTCGGCCGCGGTCGGGTTATCCAGCAAGGCCAGCAGCAGGTGTTCCACGGTCATGAACTCGTGGCGCTGTTCGCGCGCTTCCTTGAAGGCCAGATTGAGGGTGAATTCCAGTTCCTTGCTCAACATACGATGCTACCTCTGTCCACGCTCATGCTT
>SWCG01001406.1_pt1 | contig 11169 bp, 10 predicted proteins | sample 4690071 | NCBI WGS metagenome assembly SWCG01 (sample SAMN10267281, study PRJNA491770) | bioreactor metagenome | isolation source: DHS bioreactor inoculated with subseafloor sediment | place: Japan: off Shimokita Peninsula | collected 2012-10 | reverse complement strand
GTCGACGCCATGTCGAGCATGGTCTGAACAAGCGCGCGGTTGTTTTCGCTGCCTTCGATGTCGGTGATGAAGCTGCCGTCGATCTTCAGTTCGTCAAATGGCAGTTTCTTCAGATAGGCGATGGACGAATAGCCTGTACCGAAATCGTCCAGCGAAAGCCGCACGCCAAGCGCCTTCAACTCGTTCATCCGCCGCGTGATCTGCATCTGGTCGCTGGTCAGCACCCGTTCCGTCATCTCCAGGGTGAGACGCTGCGGGTCGAGGCCATGCGCGTTGAGCCGGTCGTGCAGGAAATCGAGAAAATCCGGGTCGCGCAGCGATTTGAGGCTGATGTTGACCGCCATCCGCAGGTCCGCAAGGCGCGGGTTCTGGTTCCATAGCGCGAGCGTCCGCACGCTGGTCTCGATCACCCCGCGCCCGAGCAGTTCCGCAAGCCCGTGCTGTTCTGCCAGCCCTACGAAATCGCTTGGCGAAAGCGCCCCGTGCTCGGCGTGGTTCCAGCGCAGCAGCGCCTCCGCGCCGACCACATGGCCGGCGGCATTGACCTGCGGCTGGTAGTGCAGTTCCAGATTGTTGTCGACCAGCGCGCTGCGCATGTCGCTCAACAGGCGAAAGCGCCTGCGTTCCTTCTGCAGAACCTTCGGGTCGAACAGGGCGACATTGTTCCGCCCGAGGCTCTTGGCCTGATACATCGCCATGTCGGCATTCTTCATCAGGACTTCGGGCCCCTTTTCGCGGCCGTCGAAAACGAGCACGCCGACACTTGCCGAAGTGTGATGGATCATCTGCCCGAGTACGAACTCCTGCCGCAGTGCCGCAAGCACCCGGTTGGCGGCCACGATCGCATTGCGGGTCGCGCTTGCGGCAGTGGTGTCGTTCAGGGACAGCACAATGACGAATTCGTCACCACCGATTCGACCTACGGAATCTTGAGGGCCGACGGCGGCCTGCAGGCGGTCGGCAACCTGCTTGAGGAAGGTATCGCCGACATCGTGTCCCATCGTGTCGTTGAGGGTTTTGAAGTTGTCGAGGTCGATGAAGAGGATCGCCCCGCGGTGCCCGTCTTTGCAGCACATCGCCATCTGCCGGCCAATTTGATCGAAAAGCCGTCGCCGGTTGGGGAGCCGGGTCAGCGGGTCGTAGAACGCCAGGCGCTCGATCTCCATTTCATTCTTCTTGCGCAGGGAGACGTCGGCAAGATAGCCATGCCAGACAATGCCTTCAGTGGTGGTTTCAGGCATAGCCGCGACGCGCAGCCACTTCTCCGTCCCGTCCGCCGCATGGATGCGGAATTCGCATTCCCAGGGGGTGAGCCTGGTGCCTGATTCCCTCAACGTTTCCAGATAGTGCGCGCGGTCATCGTTGTGGACCATGTGAAGAACGGTGTTCGGGTTTTCCGGCACGGTGCGGTCGTCGTATCCGAGCAGGTGGCGGAAGCCCTTTGACACGTAGAGAACGGAAAACTCGCCGTCGGCACGCCGCAGCAACTGGAAAAGCCCGCCCGGCAGCTGCGATGTAAGCTTCTCGAACATGTCCTGCAGTTTCAGGCGCTTCATCGTCTCCGTGATTTCGCGCACGGAGCCTTCATAGTAGAGCGCCTTGCCGGTGCGCCGGTCGCGCACGAGGCGTGCCGATTCGCTGATCCAGATGCGCTCCCGTGTCTTGTGGCGATAGACTTCCGAGATGAAGTTCTCGACCTTGCCCTTGGTCTCAAGCTCGGCCCGGAAAGCCTCACGCCGGGTGGGGTCTACATACCATTCCTTGGCGATGTCCTTGACGCCGGCAAGCAGTTCGGCCTCGCTTCCGTAGCCGTTCAGGCGCACAAGTGCCGGGTTCGCGCTCAGTTGGCGCCCGTCCGGTGATGACCGGTAGATGCCTTCGGAGAGATGCTCGATCAGGTCGTGGTGGTTCTTCTGCTCGTCGCGCACGCCGCGATAGCGCCGGCTAACGCGAAACAACTGAAAACCAAGCCCCAGGCATCCCAGAATGCCTGCTGCCGCGATCAACCAGGCGGGATGTGCTCCCGCAACCAGCATTGTCTGGAAAGGTTCCGACATTGCTCTCCCACCGGCGTTACCTTGAGGAAGCTATAACCCTGAATGGTTTGTCGAAACGTCTAGTCTTGAGAGAAATGATCGCTATCGTTAGCAAGGCGTAAAGGCCGCCGGCCTCAACGCTTCCAGCGCTTCATGTCTTCCTGGTCACGGTCTTTGGCTTCCACCCAGCCGGCCTCGGTTTCGCCCGCGGCATGTTCCTTCTTCCAGAAGGGTGCGCGCGATTTGAGATAGTCCATGAGGAAGTCTGCGGCCTCGAAAGCCGCGCGCCGGTGGGCGGAGGCCGCGACCACGAGGACGATGTTTTCGCCAGGTGCGATCCTGCCGAAACGGTGGATAACCGTCAGGCCGGTAAGCGGCCAGCGCTGCGCCGCCTCATCGGCAATGCGGCCAATCTCCGCCTCGGCCATACCGGGATAATGTTCCAGCTCAAGCGCTTCCAGCCGGCCGTCCTCATCGCGGCAGAGCCCGGTGAAGCTCACGATGGCGCCCACGTCGCGCCGTCCGTCGGTCAGTCGCCGGGTTTCCGTGGCGAGGTCGAAATCACCGGCCTGAACGCGCACCAGCGGTTCGCAGACGGATGTCATGGTCACCCCCCGGTCATCGGCGGGAAGAGCGCAATCTCACCATTGGCGGGCAGGGGAGCCGCATGGTCCGCATGCTCCTGGTTGATAGCGACGCGAATGATGTCCGGGCGCTCCAGCGCGGTCTCGTAGTTTTCGCCGCGTTCTTTCAGCCAGTTGAGCAGGTCTGCCACCGTCTTGACGTCGGCAGGCAGGTCCACCGTCTCTTCAGGCAGGCCGATGCGCTCGCGCACCCATGCAAAGTAAATCAGCTTCATCGTCATTCCTCCACGATGTGCTTCAGCCCGGCGCGGAAATAGTCATAGCCCGTATAAAGCGTGACGATGGCGGAAATCCAGAGCAGCACGATGCCGAGCTGCGTGGTGTAGGGCAGGACCTTGTCACCGGCGGGACCTGCGAGCAGAAAGCCGATCGCGACCATCTGGATCGTGGTCTTCCATTTTGCGAGCTGCGTAACGGGAACGCTGACCTTGAGGGCTGCAAGATACTCGCGCAGACCCGAAACGAGAATTTCACGACAAAGGATGATGATGGCTGCCCACAGCGTCCACCCGGCGATGGTGCGGTCCGTGTCGGCTGCAAGTAGCAGGAGGCAGGTGGAAACGAGCAGCTTGTCGGCGATGGGATCGAGCATCTTGCCGATGTTCGAAGTCTGCTCCCAGATGCGGGCCAGATAGCCGTCCAGATAGTCAGTGATGCTGGCCGCAATGAACAGCGCCAGCGCTGACCATCGTGCGAAATCGCTCGATTGAAGCCTGCCTTCCAGAAAAAAGCACAGGACAATCGCCGGCACCGCGAGAATTCTGCCATAGGTCAGGAGGTTCGGGATGTTGAATGCCGGTGTGCTACGTCTGGCCATGAAGCGCAATCCTGCTCCGGTCTGCCGCGGAGCACCCGCGGGCGCCCCAGTCTGTTGAATTCGACGCTGCCAGCTTGAACCGGCGGCGTGCCAATCACCTCCTGTCAAATCAGAACCCGGCGCCTACGGCAAGCGCCAACCTTGCGGGGCGCGACGAAACAACGCCGCTTCAGCCGTTTTCGTGAAAGTGGTTGTAGATCTGGCGTGCGATGGCCTCGGAAATGCCGTCCACCGCCGTAAGGTCCTCGATGCCGGCGCGGCTCACCGCCTTGGCGGTGCCGAAATGGTGCAGAAGCGCGCGCTTGCGGCCGGGGCCGATGCCGCCGATCTCGTCGAGCGGGTTCTTCACCATCTCCTTTTTGCGCCGGGCACGGTGCGAACCGATGGCAAACCGGTGCGCTTCATCGCGCAGCCGCTGAATGAAATAGAGAACCGGATCGCGCACGGGCAGGCTGAACGGGTTTCTGCCTGCCATGAAAAACCGCTCGCGCCCGGCATCTCGGTCAACACCCTTGGCGACACCGATGGCCGTCACCAGGCCGGCAATCCCGAGTTCCTCCAGAACCTGCGTGACCGCAGCCAATTGGCCCTGACCGCCGTCGATGAGAAGGACATCGGGCCAGGCAGGCATCTCCGCCGCATCCGTTTCCTGCGTATCGATGTCAGGCGCATCCGCGGAGCCCGGCAGCCCGTTCTCCTTGATCAGCCGTGAGAAGCGCCGCTGCATCACTTCGCGCATCATGCCGTAGTCGTCGCCGGGCGTGATCTCGGTCGAACGGATGTTGAACTTCCGGTACTGGTTCTTCGCAAACCCCTCGGCTCCGGCAACGATCATGCCGCCCACCGCGTTGGTTCCCATGATGTGCGAGTTGTCGTAGACCTCGATACGGCGCGGCGCGCCATCCAGGCCGAATGTTTCGGCAAACCCTTCCATCAGCCGCGCCTGCGAGGAGGTCTCGGCCAGCCGCCGCCCCAGCGCCTCACGGGCGTTTTGCAGGGCGTGATCGGTCAGATCCTTCTTTTCGCCGCGCTGCGGGCAGGAGACCTGCACCTTCCTGCCCGCCCGTGTGGCGAGTGCATCGGCCAGAAGATCCTGCTCCTCGATTTCGTGCGACAGGAGCACCATGCGGGGGCAGGGCTTGTCGTCGTAGAACTGGGCAAGAAAGGCACCAAGCACTTCCTGCGCTTCAAGGCTCGGATCGGCCTTCGGAAAATAGGCCCGGTTGCCCCAGTTCTGTCCGGTCCGGAAGAAGAAGACCTGTATGCAGTTCTGCCCGCCCTCCTGATGAATGGCGAACACATCGGCCTCTTCGACACCCTGCGGGTTGATGCCCTGATGGCTTTGCACATGGCTCAGGGCAGAAAGCCGGTCGCGGTAGATCGCGGCACGCTCGAAATCCAGCGCCTCGGAGGCTTCCTGCATCGACTGGGCGATTTCGGCTTTCACCTTGCTGGAACGGCCCGAAAGAAAGGCTTTGGCCTCCGAAACCAGCTCGGCATAGTCGTCCTCGCTGATTTCGCCCGTGCAGGGCCCGGAACAGCGCTTGATCTGGAAGAGGAGGCAGGGTCGCGTGCGGCTTTCAAACACCGAATCGGTGCAGGTACGAAGGAGAAAGGCGCGCTGCAGGGAATTGATCGTGCGCCCGACGGCCCCCGCCGAGGCGAACGGGCCGAAATAATCGCCCTTCTTCGAACGTGCGCCGCGATGCTTGAAGATGCCGGGCGCCGGATGGTCGCCGGTCAGAAGGATGTAGGGAAACGACTTGTCGTCGCGCAAAAGGACATTGAAGCGTGGCCGAAGCCGCTTGATGAGGTTCGCTTCCAGAAGCAGCGCTTCGGTTTCCGTTCGCGTAACCACGAATTCCATGGACGCCGTCTCGCGCACCATGCGGCCGATACGGTTTGTATGGCCGCGGCCCTGCGCGTAATTGGTCACGCGCTTCTTGAGGCTGCGCGCCTTGCCCACATAAAGGACATCGCCTTCGGCATTCATCATCCGGTAGACGCCGGGCGCGTTTGGCAGGCGCTTGACGGCCGACTGGATGACCTCAATGCCGACAACACCGTCCGTTGTCTCGCCGCTGTCCCACTCGAGCGCCAGGTTCGCCGGCTCTTTCAATGTGATTTTGGCGCTCACTCGGGCACTCCCGCCACGTCCGGCGTTTCCCATGCCAGATGCTGCCCGCCGTCGAGTGCGATCATCTGGCCGGTTATCGAGCGTGTCTCCCACAGATACCGGATGGTGCGGCCGAAGTCCGCCAGGTCGGGGCCGCGCTCCAGAATAAGGGCGTCCGTCTGGCGGTCGAAATCCGCCTGCTCCTGGCGCTGGTTCGGCAGGGTGGGGCCGGGGCCAATCGCGTTGACGCGTATGTTCGGCCCGAGCGCCTGCGCCATGGTTCGCGTGGCTGTCCAGAGGGCCGACTTTGTAAGCGTGTAGCTGAAGAAGCGTGGATTGAGGCGCCACACACGTTGATCGATCATGTTGACGATCAACGCTTCCTGATTGTCCTCGAGCGCTCCCACTAGGGCCTGTGCGAGCAGTGCCGGCGCTTTCACATGCAGGTCGAAGTGCGCATCCCAGCTTTCGTCGGTAAAGTCGGCAATTCCGTCATCTTCAAATACCGAGGCGTTGTTGACGAGAATGGATGGCACGCCAAGCACTCGTCGTGTGTGGCCGATCAGGTCGCGGGTGGCCGCGCCATCCTGCAGATCAGCCTGCACCACATGGGCTTCACCGCCTGTCCTGACGATCTCATCGGCCAGGTTCTCGGCAGCTTCGCGGGACCGGCTGCAGTGAATGGCAACGGCGAACCCATGCTCTGCCAGATCGCGCGCAATGGCCGCGCCGATGCGCTTCGCACCTCCGGTGATCAGTGCCGTTGCTCTCGATTGAGCCATGTCTTTCCCGTCTTGTTCAACTCAGCTGCGAATCCTGATGCCAAGCGTCATCGCATTCAACAACGTTGTTTAAGCCCAATGCCCATGACGTCCAAGCCCGCAGAGCGTTCGACCCTTCACTGCTGACAGGGGCACGCTTTCTCCGCTACCGGGTTTTCGCGCAGGATCAAAAGACCGTGGCGATGTAACCTGCAAAGCCGGCAAGCATTGCGCTGCCCATGAGCTTGCCTGACGCGATGCGCAGGAAGCCGAGAAGTGCCAGCACACAGGCGGCGGCGAGCATCACCCACATGTCGATGGATACAATACGCGGATCCACGGCGATTGGCGTAATCAACGCCGTCAGGCCCATGATGCAGGCGATGTTGAAGATGTTCGATCCCACGATATTGCCCAGCGCAACGGTGGAATGACGCTTCAATGCAGCCGCCAGGCTCGTGGCGAGCTCGGGAAGCGAGGTGCCGATGGCAACGATCGTCAGGCCGATGACGGCATCGCTCACGCCAAAACTCTCGGCGATCCTGACGGCACCGGCCACGGTCAGCTGGGCTGCGACCGGCAGTCCGATCACGCCGGCGATCAGGTAGGCGGTGATCCGTTTGCGGTCGTGCGGGGCCTCGCCGATCTCTTCATGGAAGTCGTGGTCGGCCGGTGTCTTGCCGTTCACCGCATCACGCGCCTGCCACGCGATGAAGGCGCAGAGACCCGCGAAAAGCACTGCGCCTTCGATCCGGGTGATGATGCCACCCGTAAGCATCCACATGAAGATGACGGTCGAGACGAGCATGGCCACCAGATTGCGCCGCAGCCCTTTGCCGTCCGATACGATCGGATAGATGATCGCCGGCAGACCGAGCACCAGCAGGATGTTGGCGATGTTGGAGCCGACCACATTGCCGACCGCCAGACCAGGCGCGCCCGAAAGGGCCGCCTGGATGGAGGTGAAGAGTTCGGGCGCAGACGTTCCGAAGGCCACCACTGTCAGACCGATGATCAGCGGAGAGATGCCGAGGTTTTCCGCCAGTCCCACAGCGCCCTTGACGAATATGTCACCGGCCACCACTAGGAGGGCGACACCGGCCGCGAGTATGAGCAGGCTGAAAAGCATGGGAAACCTCGTGAGAATCGGAACAGCCGCCGGAATATAGGTGCTCGAATGCCGGCCCCCAAGGTCTCCGCCCCGGCATGTTGCTCTTTTGCAACGTCAATTTTCCGCCTTATTGGTGCCCCTGAAAGACCCATTTTTCGGGCACGTTCAGCCTCATTTCGCGCCCAGATAGGTCTCATGCGAGATCGGCCCGCTTCCTCCCAGGATGACCGGTCTCGCCAGCGTGGTGCGTTTGAACGGGCATGATGCCAAGAGGGGCGCCCACAGCTATGAAAATGCTAGTGGCTTAAGGAGTATGGACCATGAAAGCCCATAAGAACGTCATTCTTTCCGCGGCCGCAGCCGTCGGTTTTGTTGCAGCGGCCGGTGCCGCACAGGCTGCTGACGCAGTCATGGAGCAGCCGCCCGCACCGCCTGCCGCGCCGGTGATCTCCACCCCGATCAACGATTGGGAAGGTGGCTATGCCGGTATCGCGCTTGGCTATGGTTTCTCCGGTGAGACCGCAGCCAATCAGCCGGTCGCAGGCAATGACATCGGCACCGATGGCTTCGTCGGCAACGGCTTCGCCGGCTGGAACTTCCAGTCGGGCAGCTTCGTCTACGGTGTTGAAGGCGATGTCGGCTACAACGGCATGAAGGGCACCAATGCAGGTGTCGAATCCAAGCACGGCGTTGACGGCACGCTGCGCGCCCGTCTTGGTGTTGCCGCGACCGACAATATCCTAATCTACGGCACGGCCGGTGGCGCTGCACAGCGTCTGAAGATCACGGATGCAGCCGGGTCCGACACCAATACCATGCTCGGCTGGACGGCCGGTGCCGGCGTCGATGCGAAGCTGACCGACAAGGTCTTCGGCCGCGTCGAATACCGTTACACCAAGTTCGGTGACGAAGCGTTCAACACCGGCAGTGGTGCGCAGGACGTCAGCGACAGCTCCAACAAGGTCATGTTCGGCCTTGGTATGCAGTTCTGATCGAAGCGACAGACTGAGCTGGAAAAGCCGGGCCCCGTGCCCGGCTTTTTCTTTATCCGCCCCGCGCCGGTGGCATCAGAACCCGCTCGCGCCTGCAGTCCTTTCGGTCCACGGCTTCGCAGGACCGGAACTCCAGGTCCTTGGTCATGCAAATGCGCACTTCGCGCAGATAGCGATTGTCGCATGTGACGGCGATGGCGTCTTTCGGCAGGCCGGGATTGGCTTCAAGGAAGGCGTCTTCGACACCTTTTGGCGAAACCATCTCCGGCTTTGCGAGCCGGCGAAACTCGGAGGGCGTTTCCACACGCTCGCGCGCCTTGCGGGAGAGGGCGAAATAGTCCTCCTGTGCAAACCCCGTACACATGCCGTGCTTGCGCCATTGATGGCCCATCAGGCCGGCTGACGGCATGATATCGCGGAATTGTTCCACCAGCGCATTTGGCACACGTTGCGGGCGCTTGGATTGGCAATATTCCGGGTAGCTTTTCTCATATTGCGGCCAGAGCCCGTGGACCACGAAGGCATAGGGGCGCTCGCGTCCGCATTGCTGCCGGTTGGCCTCCGCGCCCTCGGCGGCGCAGTAGCTGGGCGACCAGCTTAGTGACAGCACATAGAAATCGAACTCACCCGCCGGTGCACCGCGCTCGCCGGCAATCGCCGGGGCAGGTGATGTCACAAGACATGCCAGAAGGGCGGCGGAAAGCCGCTTTGCGATACGCATGGTCCGCGCCCCGCAATCGCGTCGTCTAGCGCAGGACGCGGCAGTGGCCGTCATAGACGTTCCAGCGGTCGAAGCCGGAAACGCAGAACTCCACATTGTTGCCTAGCCCGGCAAAGCCCTGGCCATACTCGATCAGGTACCAGATCGTCCGGTCACGCCCATCGGAGAGGCGCGCCGTGGCGCGGCAATAGCGCCGCTCGATCGGGCTGTCATAGGAGGACGGGCTGTAGCGTGTCTGATAGGACCCGTAGAAATCGACGATGTCGACATCGGGCAGGTTCGGTACATGGGTGACCTGATAGCGGAAGCGCTTCTGAATGGTCGAATGAACGCGCGCATCCGCGCAGACATCGTCCACCGCGCCATAAACGCCGACCGGATCGGCTGCCATCGCCTGCATCGAAAGGAATGATGCGGTGAGGCCGGCTGCAAGAGCCAAAAAGCGCGCCATAGGTCTGTCTCCCGGATTGTTGCGGTGCGGTGGGTTGAAGTTTTGCGCCAGTGCGCGGTTTGGGTCAAGCATGGTCACGCTATTCTGCCGTAAGCCTTTCGAGTGCCCAGCGCCCCTTGCCCTCTTCGCCGAGAATGCCGGCAAGAACCGGAAGCAGCGTTTCCATCTCCTCGCGCAGCACGAAAGGTGGATTGACCACGATCATGCCGGTCCCGTCGAGGCGCGGTTCACTGGAGGGTGGGCGCAATTCGAGACGGATGTCGATCACATCGGCAATGCTGCTTTCGGCTAGGCGTCTGCGGAAATCCTGAACCGCGTCATGGTTCTTGATCGGGTACCAGACCGCATAGATGCCGCCCGACCAGCGCCGGTGCGCCTTTTCGAGTTTCGTGACAATCCGTCCGAATTCGTCTTCCTGCTCGAAGGGCGGGTCAATCAGCACCAGTCCACGCTTTTCTTTCGGCGGCAGATGCGCGCCCAGCGCCAGCCAGCCATCGAGTTCGATGACCCGTGTCTGGAAATCGCCGGCAAAAATTTCCTTCAGCCGCGCGGCATCCTGTGGGTGCAGTTCGATGGCTGTCAGGCGATCCTGTTTGCGCAAGAGATGGCGAACGAGGCGCGGGGAACCGGGGTAATGCTGGATGCCCGGACCGAGATTCTCTTTCTCAACCGCTTCCAGCAAGGGATTCAAAAGGTTCGATTTTTTCTCATCGAGGAAAGCCTCGACGAGACGGCCGATCCCGTCCCGCCATTCGCCGGTTTTCTGCGCTTCTTCCGAACTGAGGTCGTAAAGACCGATTCCCGCATGGGTGTCGATCACGCGGAAAGCCTTGTCCTTGCGTTTCAGATATTCAACGATGCGGGCCACGATGGCGTGCTTGACCACATCGGCGAAGTTTCCCGCATGATAGGCGTGGCGATAATTCATGTTTCCCGCTTCGGTGAGGTCTGCACCTGATTTTCTGCTCACTGGCTCTACGCGTCCGCGCGAAAAATCGCTAGTGTTCCCGCCATGAACACACACGCAAACATCCATATCGGCCATTCGGCCTGTCCGCATGACTGTCCATCGACCTGTGCCCTCGATGTCGAGATAAAGGACGGCCGCATTGGCCGCGTCCATGGTGCCAAGGACAACAGCTACACCGCCGGTGTGATCTGCGCCAAGGTTGCCCGTTATGCCGAACGCATCCACCACCCTGACCGCCTGCTCAAGCCGCTGGTCCGTTCCGGCGTCAAGGGTGAGGGGCAGTGGAAGGAGGCGAGCTGGGAGGCCGCGCTCGACCGTATGGCCGAAGCCTTCCTGAAGGCGGAGGAAAAATACGGGACCGAGACCGTCTGGCCCTATTATTATGCCGGAACCATGGGGCTGGTGCAGCGCGATTCCATAGACCGGCTGCGGCACGCCAAACGCTATTCCGGCTTTTTCGGCACAGTCTGCACCAATGCCGCCTGGACCGGCTTTGTCATGGGTGCGGGCGATTTGCGCGGGCCCGATCCACGCGAGATGGCCAAGTCCG
>SWCG01000879.1_pt1 | contig 11193 bp, 7 predicted proteins | sample 4690071 | NCBI WGS metagenome assembly SWCG01 (sample SAMN10267281, study PRJNA491770) | bioreactor metagenome | isolation source: DHS bioreactor inoculated with subseafloor sediment | place: Japan: off Shimokita Peninsula | collected 2012-10 | reverse complement strand
CTCACCCTGAAATACGAACAGTTGTCAGCTCTGCGACCCGGTGATCGGCTGTCCCTGCGCGACGCCCGCGGCAAGAAACGCAGCCTGTACATCACCATGCGCATCAATCACGGACTGCTGGCGGAATGCCATGGCGGATGCTACCTCACCCCCGAGACCACCCTGGCCGTGGAACGTCCCCAGGGTACGCAACAGTGGCTGCGGATCGCGGAGGGCCTGTACCTGGGCGGCTTCTCGCGGGACACGGTGGAGATACGTCTGTTCAAGGGCGACCGGCTCCTGCTTGCCCGCAACAACCTGCCGGGCGAGCCGGCGCACCTGGACACCGACGGGCGGGTGAGCCGCCCGGCCCATGTGGGCTGTACCACCCCGGAGGTGCTGGATCGCCTGCAGCCCGGGCAGGCGGTGTGGCTCGATGACGGCATGCTGGGCGGCATCATCGAGCGTATCGACGAGAGCGGTGCGCAGCTCATCATCACCCATTGCCGACCACGAGGCGTGCGCCTGCTGGAGGACAAGGGTCTGAATTTTCCCGGCGCCGACCTGGGCCTGCCCCCCCTCAGTCGCCAGGACCTCGACGACCTGGATTTCATCGCCAGTCATGCCGACCTGGTGGGCTTCTCCTTCGTGGAAAGCCACGCGGACATGCAGGCCCTGCAACAGGCATTGGCGGAGCGGGGCGCCACGAAGCTGGGCATCGTGGCCAAGATCGAGACCCGCCGCGCCTTCGAGCACCTGCCCGAGATCCTGCTCGGCAGCCTGAACGATCAGCGCCTGGGCATCATGATCGCACGCGGCGACCTGGCGGTGGAGATGGGCGGCGAGCGCCTGGCTGAAGTGCAGGAAGAAATCCTGTGGCTGTGCGAAGCCGCCCATGTCCCCGTGATCTGGGCCACCCAGGTACTCGAGAGCCTGGCCAAGAAGGGTATCGTCAGTCGCCCGGAACTCACCGACGCCGCCATGTCCGGGCGCGCCGATTGCGTCATGCTCAACAAGGGGCCCTATATCCTCCAGGCGGTTCACACCCTGGACGACATCCTGCGTCGCATGCAGGAGCACCAATGCAAGAAAACCGCACACCTGCGCGGCCTGCGCCTGGCGGGCTATGGCGCCCCCTCGTCCGGGTATCGCGCGGCGGGCTGAGCCCGGCTAGCGCATGGTCACCAGTTCCTCGGCGCTGGTGGGATGGATGGCCACGGTGTCGTCGAGGTCCTGCTTGGTGGCGCCCATGCGGATGGCCACGGCGAAACCCTGCAGCATCTCGTCGGCGCCGTCGCCGATGATGTGGCAGCCCACCACCTTCTCCTGGGCACCCACGGTCACCAGTTTCATGGCGGTCTGGCGCTTGTGCTCCACCGGCGCGTAGTACATGGGGGTGAAACGGGTCTGGTAGATCTTCACGGCGTCGCCATGGGTGGCGCGCGCCTCGTCCTCGGTCAGGCCCACCGTGCCGATGGGCGGGTGGCTGAACACCACGGTGGAGATGTGTTCGTAGACCAGGCGCCGCTCCTTCATGCCACCGAACAGGCGATCGCCGAGGCGGCGCCCGGCGGCGATGGCCACCGGGGTGAGGGCCGGCTTGCCGGTGACGTCACCCAGCGCGTAGATACCCGGTACATTGGTGTTCTCGAAGTCGTCGGAGGGCACGAAGCCATCCTCCGTCACCGCCACACCCGCCGCGGCGAGATCCAGATCGGCCGTGAGCGGGTTGCGACCGATGGCCCAGACGAGCTGGTCGAAGCCTTCCAGACGCTGGCCGTTGGTGGTCTCGACGCACAGGCTGCCATCGTCCTGTTGCGTCACCGCCGCCACCTGACTGCCTGCCAGGATGCCGATGCCGTCGTTGATCATCTCTTCCATCAGGCTTTCGCGCAGCATGGCGTCGAAGTTGCGCAGCAGGTGTTCCTTGCGCAGCAGCATGGTGACATCGGAGCCCAGGGCATTGAGGACACCGGCGAGTTCCACGGCGATGTAGCCGGCGCCCACCACGGCCACGCGGCGTGGCAGGGTCTCCAGGTCGAAGAAGCCATCGGAGGTGATGCCCAGTTCGGCACCGGGGATGTCGGGCAGGGCGGGGGTACCACCCACGGCGATAACGATGTGATCGGCGGTGTATCGCTGGCCCTCCACCTCCAGGGTATGGGCATCGACGAAGCGGGCCTGGCCGGGGATCTCGTCGATATCGGAGTCGGCCAGGTAGGTGTGGTACCAGCCGTTGATGCCCTGCACGTAGCCGTCGCGGGCCTGTTTCAGTGTCGCCCAGTCGAAGCTGGGGGTATCGAAACGGAATCCGTAGCCGGCGGCGTCCTGCAGGGTATGGGCGATGGAGGCCCCGAACCACATCACCTTCTTGGGCACGCAGCCGACGTTGACGCAGGTGCCACCGAGCGGCCCCTTCTCGATGACGGCGCATTTCGCACCATGTTTGGCGGCGCGCTCGGCCACGGACAGGCCGCCGCTGCCGGCGCCAATGGCGATGAGATCGTAGTGCTTGGGCATGTCGAGACCTTCGAAATTGAAAACCTGGGTCGCATTCTACTGGCTGCCTCACGCCAGTGACAGTCGCCACAGGGTGTGCGCGGGAATGCCCGGCCGGCGTACCGCCTGTCATTGAGTTGTCACGGAATCTTAATGGCAGGGTCGCAATGGCGGCCTAGAGTCACGGCTTGCGACCATCACACAAACCCAGGGAGTTCCCCATGAAAGACCACAGCCGTGATCTGATGCTCGCCGACAATGGCGACGAAGAACTGAGCAACCATTCCGGCAACCCCGATTTCGCCTCCGTACTGGAAAAGCGCATGTCCCGCCGCGACATGATGCGCGGCAGCCTGGCCGCCGCCGTGGCCGGTGTGTTCGCCGCCGGTGGCGCCGGCATGGCCCTGGCCGCGCCCGGCTTCCTGCCGCCCCAGGCCAAGGGCCGGCCGCCCTTCGGCCTCAAGGGTGAGCTGGGCTTCACCCCGGTGCCCGTGTCCATCGCAGACACCACCGTCGTGCCCGCTGGCTATAGCGCCAAACCCTTCCTGCCCTGGGGTACACCCATCTGTGGCCATTATCCTGCGTACCTTGAGGGTGGTCTGAACAGTGGTGCCGATCAGGAATGCCAGATCGGGATGAACCACGACGGCATCCACTACTTCCCCATGGGCCGTGGTGACAAGGCAAGCCGCCATGGTCTCATCTGCATGAACCACGAATACATCGACCAGCCCAAGCTGCACCCCAACGGCCCCACGGTGGTCAACGGTGTGCGCGTGGTCGAGGACGAGGTACGCAAGGAAATCGCCGCCCATGGCGTGTCCGTGGTGGAAGTGCGCGAAGTGGCCCATGGCGAGTGGGAAGTGATCAAGGGCAAGTACAACCGTCGCATCACCGCTGGCACCCCCATGGAGATCCGCGGCCCCGTGCGTGGTTCCGACCTGGTCAAGACCCAGTACAGCCCCAAGGGCACCATGACCCGCGGCACCATCAACAACTGCGCCCATGGCTATACCCCCTGGGGCACCTACCTCACCTGCGAGGAAAACTGGGCCGGCTACTTCACCAACAAGACCGGACGCCCGCGTGAGCACAGCCGCTACGGCGTGCGCACCGGTTCCACCCGCTACGGCTGGGATACCGTCTCCCACATCGACGAGTACGTCCGTTTCGATGCCTCCGCCCTTGGCAACAGCGCCGTGGAAGACTATCGCAACGAACCCAACGGTCAGGGCTGGATCGTGGAGATCGATCCCTTCGATCCTGCCAGCACCCCGATCAAGCGCACCAGCATGGGCCGTTTCGCTCACGAGGGTGTGGTATTCGCACCGGCGAAGGCCGGCCAACCGCTGGCCTTCTACTCCGGTGACGATGCCCAGAACGAATACATCTACAAGTTCGTCACCGAGGGGCGTTACCAGCCCGGCCGCACCAGTGGTGACATCCTGGACAAGGGCACCCTGTACGTGGCCGTGTTCCACGACGACGGCAGTGGTGAATGGCGCGCCCTGGATCTCCGTGACCCGCGCTTTCGTGCCGCGGCCGCGTCCGCCGGCGTCGAGTTCAAGGACCAGGCCGATGTACTGGTGAACACCCGCCTGGCGGCCGACGTGATTGGGGCCACCAAGATGGACCGCCCGGAATGGGGCGCGGTGCATCCCCAGACCAACGAGGTCTACTTCGCACTGACCAACAACTCCAGCCGTGGCGGCGCGAGCAACCCGGTGGATGCTGCCAATCCCCGCGCCAACAGCGCCTTCGGCCACATCATCCGCTGGCGCGAACGGGGCAACCGTCCCTGGGCCCTGCAGTTCAACTGGGACATCTTCCTGCTGGCGGGACCTGCGGACGACAGCCGCAAGCTGGATGGCGAGCCGCTGGACGACACCAACATCGTGGCCAGCCCCGATGGCCTGTGGTTCGACCACCAGGGCGTGCTGTGGATCCAGACGGACATGGGCGGCAGCCAGCAGCGTGCCGAACAGGGCCGCTTCGGCAACAACCAGATGCTGGCGGCGAATCCCTACACCGGTGAGATGCGGCGCTTCTTCGTCGGCCCCCTGGGGCAGGAGACCACCGGCGTCATCACCACGCCGGACAGCCGCACCATGTTCGTCAACATCCAGCACCCCGGCGAGAGCGGCGAGGTCTACCCGCAAGTCGCCTCCCACTGGCCCGATGGCGGCAATGCCCGCGCCCGCTCCGCCACGGTGATCATCACCAAGGATGATGGTGGCGTGGTCGGCAACTGATCAGGACGACCTCCCGGGGAAGGGATTCCCCGTCTCCTCGCTTCAGCCGACCCGCAACGGGCGGATACAGGATCCCACCTGAAGCCCTGATGGCCCGCTTGCCGGGCCATCTTTTTTGCCCGTGGTCCTTGTGGTGGTTTCCGGGCCGGGAATTGCTACAGTAGCCTGCATCGCAAGCCCAATATCGGACAACCGCCATGGACAACCCTCTGCTCGACCTCCAGGACCTGCCACCTTTCAGCCGCATCCGCCCCGAACAGGTGGAACCGGCCATCGACCAGCTGCTGACCGAAGCGCGCCAGGCCATCGAGGTCCTGCTGGCGGCCAACGAGACCTATAGCTGGGACAACCTGGTACGTCCCCTGGAGGACATCGAGGACCGCCTCAACCGCGCCTGGTCGCCGGTCGGCCACCTAAACGCCGTCATGAACAGCGACGCCCTGCGCGCCGCCTACAATGCCTGCCTGCCCAAGCTGAGCGCCTACGGCACCGAGTTGGGCCAGCACGAGGGGCTGTTCCGTGCCTACCGGCAGATCGCCGAGGGGGAGGAGTACACACGCCTCGACGCGGCTCAGCGCCGCGTCATCGACAACGCCCTGCGTGACTTCCGCCTGTCCGGCATCGAGCTGGAGCCTGCCCAACGGGAACGCTACAAGGTCATCCAGCAGGAGCTTTCGGCGCTGCAATCGAAATTCTCCGAGAATCTGCTCGACGCCACCCAGGCCTGGACCCGGCAGGTGCTCGACGAGAGCGAGCTGGCCGGCCTTCCCGACAGCGCCAAGGCCCTCGCGCACCAGACGGCCGAACAGCGCGACATGGAAGGCTGGGTGTTCACCCTGGAATTCCCGTCCTATTACCCTGTGCTCACCTATGCCGACAACCGCCACCTGCGTGAGGAACTCTATACCGCCTACGTGACCCGAGCCTCGGACTCCGGCCCCCATGCCGGGCGCTGGGACAACGGCCCGCTGATGGAGAGGATCCTCGCGCTGCGCCATGAAGTGGCACGGCTGCTTGGCTACGACAACTATGCCGAGCGCGCCCTGGCCACACGCATGGCGGAGACCACCGACCAGGTGCTGGGTTTCCTGCAGGATCTCGCGGATCGTTCCCTGCCGGCGGCGCGCGAGGACCTGGAGGCGGTGCGCGCCTTCGCCGCGGACGAATTCGGCGTGAACGAGCTGGAGGCCTGGGACGTACCCTACTATTCGGAAAAGCTGCGCCAGGCCCGCTATGCCATCTCCCAGGAGGAGCTGAAACCCTATTTCCCCGTCACCCGCGTGCTGAGCGGCATGTTCGCCGTGGTGGAACGCCTGTACGGCATCCGCATCCAGGAACGCGGTGGCGTCGATGTCTGGCACCCGGACGTGCACTTCTACGAGATCGAGGACGCCGACGGACGACTGCGCGGCCAGTTCTACCTTGACCTCTTCGCCCGCCCCAACAAGCGCGGCGGCGCCTGGATGGATGAATGCATCTCACGCCGGGTGCGCGACGAGCAGGTGCAGACCCCGGTGGCCTACCTGACCTGCAATTTCTCGCCACCCATCGGTGCGCAGCCGGCCCTGCTCACCCACGACGAGGTGACCACCCTGTTCCACGAGTTCGGCCACGGCCTGCACCACATGCTCACCCGCATCGATTACCTGCCGGTGGCCGGCATCAGCGGCGTGCCCTGGGACGCGGTGGAACTGCCCAGCCAGTTCATGGAGAACTGGTGCTGGGAGCGCGAGGCCCTGGACCTCATCGCCGGCCATTTCGAGACCGGCGCCAAACTGCCGGATAACCTCTATCAACGCATGATGGAAGCGCGCAACTTCCAGTCTGCCATGCAAATGGTGCGGCAGCTGGAGTTCTCCATCTTCGACTTCCGCATCCACCATGAATACGATCCGGCTCGCGGTGGTCGCGTCTACGACATCCTCGACGAGGTGCGCCGGCAGGTGGCGGTCATGCAACCGCCTTCCTTCAACCGTTTTCCGCACAGCTTCTCGCACATCTTCGCCGGCGGCTACGCGGCGGGCTACTACAGCTACAAGTGGGCCGAGGTACTGAGTGCCGATGCCTTCTCCGCCTTCGAGGAAACCGGCATCTTCGATCGCGAGACCGGCCTGCGCTTCCTCGCCAGCGTGCTGGAGCAGGGCGGTTCGCGCGAACCCATGGAGCTGTTCATCGAGTTCCGTGGACGCGAGCCCAGCATCGACGCATTGCTGCGTCACAGCGGGCTGGCGGCCTGAATCCGATTTCCGGTACCCAGAACCGCTATAGAGGACTTGTACGCAGGCTCAGGGCGCGGGCGGACGCCGGCGCCCGAAGATCAATGCCAGCACGAACAGCACCAGGAAGATAAAGAAGAGAATCTGCGCGATCCCGGCCGCGGCGCCGGCAATGCCGCCAAAACCGAGTACCGCCGCGATCAGGGCGATGACGAAGAATGCGATGGCCCAGCTCAACATGAGCACACCTCCTTTGTGACGGGAAAAACAGGTGCCGTAATGGCCGGACGCCGCACCGGTGCCCGGCCATTACGGCACCTGCGCGATATCAGGGCTTGTCCGTGGCATCCTCAATGGCGTCGCCGGCCTCCTCCATCGCCTCTTCGGCCTTGTCGCCGGCCTCTTCCACGGTCTCATCGATGTTACGTCCGGCCTCCTCCATGGGGCCTTCCTGCCGTTCACAGCCGCTCAGCAACAATGCCAGCAACCCGGCGGCGAGCATCCATTTCCATGTCAGTCGGTTCATCTTGATCTCCCAAAGGTTTGGTCAGCGATACGTCATGATCATCATATCCATTCCAGACTAACCATAGCAGATCCTGCGGGCTCCCTAAGGTGACGCGGACAGGGTTACATCAGAGAGTCCTTACACTTATCAAGAAATTTTGTGGTATTTTCCTGCTCGTTCATTGTCGCGCGCCACACGGGGACAACCCGGCCGTCTTTCCCTACAATGTCCCACCGGACCCTGCCCTGGAAACGCCATGCAATACCGTGACCTGCGCGACTTCATTGCCCAGCTGGAAAGCCGCGGCCTGCTCAAACGCATCCAGGCCGAGGTGGATCCCTGCCTGGAGATGACCGAGATCTGCGACCGCACCCTGCGCGCCGGCGGACCCGCGCTGCTGTTCGAGAATGCCAAGGGGCATTCGGTCCCGGTGCTCGGTAACCTGTTCGGCACGCCGGAACGGGTTGCACTGGGCATGGGCGAGGAATCGGTCGACGCGCTGCGCGAGGTGGGCCGGCTGCTTGCCTTCCTCAAGGAACCGGAACCGCCCAAGGGCTGGCGCGACGCCCTGGACAAGCTGCCCCGGTACAAGAAGGTGCTCGACATGGCACCGAAGGTGGTGAAGAAGGCCCCCTGCCAGGAGGTGGTGCTGGAAGGCGAGGCGGTGGATCTGTCCCGCCTGCCCATCCAGACCTGCTGGCCCGGTGATGCCGGCCCGCTCATCACCTGGGCGCTGGTGGTCACCAGGGGCCCGTACAAGGAACGCCAGAACCTGGGCATCTACCGCCAGCAGGTCATCGGTCGCAACCGGGTCATCATGCGCTGGCTGGCGCACCGTGGCGGCGCGCTGGACTACCGTGACTGGCAGGAGGCCCACCCCGGTGAACGCTTCCCCGTGGCCGTGGCCCTGGGTGCCGATCCTGCCACCATCCTCGGTGCCGTCACGCCAGTGCCCGACAGCCTGTCGGAGTACGCCTTCGCCGGCCTGTTGCGCGGCTCGAAAACCGAACTGATACAGTGTCTGGGCAGCGAACTGCAGGTACCGGCCAGCGCCGAATTCGTGCTTGAAGGCTACCTGGAGCCGGGCGTCGAGGCCGACGAGGGACCCTTCGGCGATCACACGGGCTACTACAACGAGGTGGACCGCTTCCCGGTGTTCACCATCGAGCGCATCACCCACCGCCGCGATCCCATCTACCACAGCACCTACACCGGCCGCCCCCCCGACGAGCCGGCGGTGTTGGGCGTGGCACTGAACGAGGTGTTCGTGCCCCTGCTGCAAAAGCAGTTCCCGGAGATCACCGATTTCTACCTGCCGCCCGAGGGCTGTTCCTACCGCATGGCGGTGGTGAGCATGAAGAAACAGTACCCCGGCCACGCCAAGCGGGTGATGTTCGGCGTCTGGTCGTTCCTGCGCCAGTTCATGTACACCAAGTTCGTCATCGTCACCGACGACGATGTCAACGTGCGCGACTGGCAGGACGTGATCTGGGCCATGACCACGCGCATGGACCCGGTACGCGACACCCTGCTGGTGGAGAACACCCCCATCGACTATCTCGATTTCGCCTCGCCGGTATCCGGCCTGGGCGGCAAGATCGGCTTCGACGCCACCAACAAACTGCCCGGGGAAACCAGCCGCGAGTGGGGCCGTCCCATCGTCATGGACGAGGCGGTTAAACAGCGCGTGGACAGCCTCTGGAACGAGCTCGGTATCGACTGACGTATCGGACACCGCCCAACATGGCCACACCTGCCAGCAGCAATCCAGCGGCGGGGGGCAGAGGCACGAGAGCCTGCGGTGTCCCGTTCACGCTCTGGACATTGATCGATGAGTGAAGCACCAGGCCACGGTCTTCCGTCAACTCGGGAAGCCCCGACCAGGGCGGGGGGTGGCCAAGCTCCAGGCTCATGCCCTGGTCGCCGGTGAAAGCCACCATCGCATCGGTCAGTGACACGAAAGGTTGCGCAAGTTGTTGCTGAAGATCGCGCGTGAAGGAATCGTCCTCCGCCTGTCCGCCACCATTCGATGACCAAGGCAGGTTTGGAGACAGCACGAGCAGCGAACTCGCACTCCCACGCAGCATCGGCAACAAAGTCGCGTTCTGCTCACCGGAAAGTATGCGCTCCTTCAAGATCTCCTTCATGTCATCCAGGCGTATATCCACCACACAGGTGGCTGCGATGATGCCGGCACCAAACCGATCATCGCGAATGGCATGCACACTTTTGCAGACTTGTCTGACGTCGTAGCCGACAGTCGCTGCACTGGTGTTCGCGGGGAAGGCAAGAAGCAGGGAATGGTAAAGTACTGCGGAAATGGCGGTGCAATATCGGTGTTTCATTGCAGACCTCCTGTCGTGGTGAATGATTTCACCCCGATTCCTAGCCTTGCACACTTCGCATCAAATGCAAGCGTTCACCTTAGTCGGGACGATCGTCGATCTGAACGCATGATCAACGAACATCGCAGCGACATTTCACTCATGCATCAAACCTGTGACAAATGGATGCACGCAGTCAGCGCATTGATAATCAGTCTTTTCCGGGCCAATGCTTCAGCATGGATTGAGTTTTATGTCACACGTCAGTGACAACAGCGTATGCGTACCGGTAGATACATTCCTTGTCATGATGCCTGCACGTCAATCATGCAAGGCACGGTAAGAAACTGATTATTCATCGCTTTGATGCACCACAGGCGACCACGCCTATATCGCGATGGCGCTGATAGCACAGATTTCAGCCCGTTCCACTTGTCGCAATTCGGGATCGTTCATCGGAATCCTCAATAGCCACTGTACCCTGGCCACCAATCAATCACCTTGAAATACAGAAGCTTCGCTACGAAACCTGTCAATGGCACGATGCTTGCTGGCTGCTTACTTCTCGGTTGCATAGCGCGCCTGAGAATGATCCATACAGAACGGCAACCTCAAGGAACAGGAGAATTCCAATGATCAAACATCAATATCTCGTTGCGGGATTATCAGCCGTTGCCATGGCGGTACTGACCGCCACGGCAACTGCAAATCCAAAGGCCAAGTTCGGTGACAACAACGACCTGGCCGTGACAGCCACTGCAAATGCGAGCGCCGACGGTGGACAGGGCGGTGTCGCAGATGGCGGAAGTAGTGGTGACGTCTACGGCGGGGATGGCGGCGAAGGAGGCTATGGCGGCACCGCCAATGCCAGCGACAGCACTGGTGGCGATGGCGGAGACAGCAACAACAGCGCCAGCCAGGCCCAGTCGGACGAATCGACGACCAACGACAACAATACCACCAACTCAGGTACCGGTGGCGCCGGGGGTGCAAGCACCAATACCGCCGGCACCGCGGGTTCCGGCGGCGGTGGCGGCGCCGGTGGAACCGCCGGGAATTCCACCGGCGGAGTCGGTGGCAACTCCTATGGTGGTGCGGGAGGGACCGCGGAAGCCTATGCCGAGTCCTTCAACACCGACATCGAGGTAATCGCCTACCAGGAAATGCACTCCAATGTCACAGGGGCACCCATCACCATCCACGGTGGTGTTTCCGGTAATGGTGGCATGGGAGGTAACGGTGGTAATGCCGGTAATGCCGGTGATGGTGGCTATGGAGGTGATGCCGACTCCTACAGCTACGGAGATGCCGGGGACGGCGATGCCGGCGGTGATACCGACAGCGCAACCGCCTGGGGCGATGGTGATGGCGGCTACAGCGGCATGACCGGGAATGCCGATTCCTACGGCGACGGT
>SWCG01000798.1_pt1 | contig 11307 bp, 12 predicted proteins | sample 4690071 | NCBI WGS metagenome assembly SWCG01 (sample SAMN10267281, study PRJNA491770) | bioreactor metagenome | isolation source: DHS bioreactor inoculated with subseafloor sediment | place: Japan: off Shimokita Peninsula | collected 2012-10 | reverse complement strand
GCGAGGATCGCGAGCCGGGTTGGCCCAAGGTGTTGCAACGGGTTCGCCTGGATCTGCAGGCCAGGCAGTTGGGTTACCCCTTGTTGCCCATGCTGCTCCTGCTGGGGTCGGACCAGGAGCACGGATTCGTGCGTGAATGGGAGCCGGTGAAGGGCTTTGGGCCGGAACAGAATATGGGCTACGCAGTGCAATGGTTTGGGCTGGCGACGGCCTTGCTGGTGATTTACATCGTGGTCAATTGCAGGCGAATCGGAAAACAATGAATAGTGGTGAGGCAATCATGACGGCAGGTGTGCCCAATCGGGCGAAGTCGAGGTTGACGCTGCTGCTGGTGTTCGGGATTTTCGCCCTGCCGGTGGTAATCGCCTGGCTGGCCTTCTTCGTGTTCCCGGACTGGCGCCCGGACGGCACCACCAACCATGGTGAACTGGTGCAGCCGCCCCGCGACCTGCATTTCGCGTCCCTGGCGACGGTGGAAGGCGGACCACTGGAGGAGACGTTCCTGCAGGGCAAGTGGACCTATGTGCTCTGGTCCGGCCCCGAATGCGGAAGTCCCTGCCTGGAGCAGTTGGTACGCATGCACCAGGTGCGCCTCGCCCAGGGCAAGAACATCGATCGGGTACAGCGCCTGTTACTGGTGCAGGGCATGGATGCGGCGGCCCTGCAGGATCTGCAGGCGCACTATCCCGGCCTGGTGATCGCCCACGGCGGCGCCAGCGAAATGAACGGCTTGCAGCAAAGCTTCCAGATGGCCCGGGAGGAGGATGTATTGACGGAAGGCCGCCTCTACCTTGTTGATCCCCTGGGCAATCTGATGATGCGCTATCAGGCGGATGCCGAGTTGCGCGGCATCGTCAAGGATCTGGAACGTTTGTTGCTCGTTTCCTATGTGGGTTAGCGGTACTCGTTGTAATCGGGGGTTATGGTCATGATGTCGGAACAGCTGCGAGAATTTTCCCTGACGGAAGCCCTGGCGGAACAACTGCGCGACTACCTGGCGGTGTGCAAGCTGAAGGTGGTGGCATTGATCGTGTTCACGGCCATGGTGGGCATGTTCCTGGCCACACCCGGCCTGGTGCCCCTGGATGCCCTGGTGTTCGGTACCCTGGGTATCGGATTGGCGGCGGCCTCGGCGGCGGCCATCAACCATGTGGTCGATCGCCATATCGACGCGCGCATGGCGCGTACCCGCCACCGGCCCGTGGCCAACGGCCAGTTGAGCAGCCGTAATTGCCTGTTGTTCGCCGTGGCCACCGGTCTGTTCGCCATGGCCATCCTGGTGGTCTTCGTGAACAGCCTGACCGCAGTGCTGACCTTTGCCTCCCTGATCGGCTATGCCGTCATCTACACCCTGTATCTCAAGCGCGCCACGCCGCAGAACATCGTCATCGGCGGTGCCGCCGGGGCCGCGCCGCCAGTGCTGGGCTGGGTGGCGGTAACCGGATCGGTCGATCCCCATGCCTTGCTGCTGTTCCTCATCATCTTCGTCTGGACGCCGCCCCATTTCTGGGCGCTGGCCATCCATCGGCGCCAGGAATATGCCAGCGTCGACATTCCCATGCTGCCGGTCACCCACGGGGTGAACCTGACCCGCTTGCACATCCTCCTCTACACGGTGCTCCTGCTGCTGGTCAGCCTGCTGCCCTACCTGACCCACATGAGCGGACCGCTGTACCTGGTGGGTGCGCTGGCCCTCGGGGGGGTGTTTATGCAGCATGCCTGGCGACTGCTGCGAGACGAAGGTCATGCCATGAAAACCTTCGGGTATTCCATCTTCTACCTCATGGCCCTGTTCGCCTTCCTGCTCGTGGACCACTACATCCCCCTGCTCGTCGGCCTCGTCGGGGCCTGAACCGGCCCACGCCCCACCCCTCCCGGACGGGGAATGGCCGGGACGGCCTGCCCGCCCTACACTTGTCCCGTCCGGCACCCGGTATACCCTTGCATTTCAAGAGGGTTTACTTGACGCCTGTCAATATATTAGAATGCCCTGATATTTCCGTTCCCGACATGGACCCGACCGGCTGGCCGGGCTCCGCCGTTATTGAGGCAGGCCATGGCACACAGCAGCGTTGCGACCCCGCAAGAATACAACTACGAAATCATCCGTAAATTTTCCATCATGGCCCTGGTCTGGGGCCTCCTGGGCATGAGCGCGGGTCTCTATGCGGCCCTGCAGCTGGCCTACCCCTTTCTCAATTTTGATATCCCCGAAATCACCTTCGGCCGTCTGCGCCCGGTCCATACCACCCTGGTGATCTTCGGCTTCGGTGGCAGCGCCCTGTTTGCGACCTCCTACTATGTCCTGCAGCGCACCTGCCAGACCCGGCTGTACAGCGACACCCTGGCCAGCATTACCTTCTGGGGCTGGCAGGCGGTGATCCTGTTGGGCGCCCTCAGCTATATGCTGGGCTTTACCCAGTCCAAGGAATACGCCGAATTCGAATGGCCCCTGGATATCGCCATCACCGTGGTCTGGGTCTGCTACTTCTGGCTCTATGTGCAGACCCTGCGCCTTCGCTCCCAGCCGCACATCTACGTGGCCAACTGGTTCTACCTGGCCTTCATCCTGGCCACCGCGATCCTGCATATCTTCAACAACATCGCCATCCCCGTCGGCCTGTTCACGCTCAAGTCCTACAGTGTCTACTCGGGCGTGCAGGACGCCATGGTGCAGTGGTGGTATGGCCATAACGCCGTGGGCTTCTTCCTGACCGCTGCCTTCCTCGGCATGATGTACTACTTCGTGCCCAAACAGGCCGGCCGTCCGGTGTACTCCTATCGCCTGTCCATCGTGCATTTCTGGGCCCTCTCCTTCCTCTATATGTGGGTGGGCGCCCATCACCTGCACTGGACCGCGCTGCCGGACTGGACCTCCACCCTGGCGGCCACCTTCTCCATCATGCTGCTACTGCCTTCCTGGGGCGGCATGATCAACGGCATCATGACCTTGTCCGGGGCCTGGCATAAACTGCGTACCGACCCCATCATGCTGTTCCTGATCGCGGCTCTTTCCTTCTACGGCATGTCGACCTTCGAAGGCCCGCTCATGTCCCTGAAGAGCGTGAATGCCCTGTCGCATTACACTGACTGGACCATCGGCCATGTGCATTCCGGCGCACTGGGTTGGGTGGCGCTGATTTCCTTCGGCTCCTTCTATCACATGATTCCACGCCTGTATGACACCCGGCTCTACAGCACGCGCCTGGTGTATGTACACTTCTTCCTGGCTACCATCGGTATCCTGCTGTACATCACCGCGATGTGGGTGTCCGGCATCGGTCAGGGCCTGATGTTGCGTGCCTTCGACGACTTCGGCAACCTGGCCTACACCTTCATGGAAACCGTAACCTTCATGCACGTTCCCTACGTGGTGCGCGCCATCGGCGGTGCTTTCTTCCTGTCCGGTGTCATCATCATGGCCTACAACATTCTCATGACCATTCGCCAGGCCAAGGCGGAGCAGGCAGCGATGGAAGCCAAGATCGCCGCCAAGATGGCTCGCGCCTAAGGCGCCGCAACGGAGACGACGACAGTGATCAAGCACGAAAGTATCGAAACCAATGCCGGCCTCCTGATTGCGCTCACCATGATCGTGATCAGCATCGGGGGCCTGGTGGAAATCGTTCCCCTGTTCTTCATCGAGGACACCATCGAGAAGGTGGAGGGCGTGCGTCCCTACACACCCCTGGAGTTGCGCGGCCGTGACATCTATCAGCGCGAGGGCTGTTACCTGTGCCACTCGCAGATGATCCGCCCTTTCCGCGATGAAATGCTGCGCTATGGTCACTACTCCCTGGCCGCCGAATCCCAGTACGACCACCCCTTCCAGTGGGGTTCCAAGCGTACCGGTCCCGACCTCGGTCGCGTGGGCGGCAAGTACTCCAATGAATGGCACGTGGCTCACCTGCTGCGGCCCCGCGACGTGGTGCCGGGTTCCATCATGCCCAACTACCCCTGGTTGCTGGAGAACGATCTCCCCTATTCCGACATCCAGGCCCGCATGCGAGCCCTGCGCACGGCCGGTGTCCCGTACTCCGCCAGCCAGGAGGAGTACGAAGCCAATGTGGAACGATTCGGTGAAGAGGTGGCCAAACAACTGGATATCCTCAATGCCGAGGAAAACCTGATGCGCCAGGCCCTGAACGGTAATTACGACGGGAATCGTGGCCGCATCACGGAAATGGACGCCATAGTGGCCTATTTGCAGGTGCTGGGCACCATGGTGGACTTTGGCCAGTATGACCAGGGTTATTTTGTCGAATTTCGCTGAGGGCTTCTGGATTCCGTCATTCCCGCCCCGGCAGGCGTGACGGTAACAGCACAATTTCCTGGGCGAGGCAGCGTGGAAGGTAGGTAAATGCCGGATTGGTTCATGTGGTTCACCCGGATGGAAAACAGCAAGGTGGTGGCACTGGTGCTGTTCTTCCTGACCTTCTGTGGAATTCTGATCTACGTGTACACCGGAAAGCAGCGCGGCAAGCGACTGGAATCCTACAAGTACATCCCGCTTCAAGATGACGATGATGAGCAGGACCGGGAGACCGGTTCCGACAAGGCAGGCAAAAAATGAGCGAGTCACAGAAACAGGACGCACAGAAGCAGGGCGCGGTCCAGACCACCGGCCATGCCTGGGATGGCGATCTGCAGGAATTCAACAATCCGCTGCCCAACTGGTGGGTCTGGTCCTTCTATGCCACCGTGGTGTTCGCCCTGATCTACTGGGTACTGTACCCGGCCTGGCCCGTGGCCTCCACCTACACCAAGGGTGTGATGAACACCATCACCTTCACCAATGACGCGGGTGAGCAGGTCGAAACACACTGGAACACCCGTGCCCTGTTGTTGCGCGACATGCAGGAAGGCAAGCATGCGGTGCGTTCCCGTGAGTACATGGAGCAGGTGGCTGCCGCCAGTTACGACGAGATCCTTGCCGACGAGGAAATGCTGGCCTTCACTCGCTCCGTCGCGCGCGGTCTGTTCGGTGACAACTGTGCCGCCTGCCATGGCGCCGGTGGTGCCGGCGTGATGGGTCTTTTCCCCAATCTTGTGGATGACAGCTGGTTGTGGGGTGGTTCCGTGGAAGAGATCCAGCTGACCATCGCCGAGGGTCGCATGGGTTTCATGCCGGCCTTCCGCGAAACCTTCGATGACCAGCAACTCGACGCTGTGGCCAGCTATGTGCTGAGCCTTTCCGGCCACGAAGTGGATACCGATCTGGCGGCCAGCGGAAAACAGATCTTCCAGGGCGAGGCCGGTGGCTGCTACTACTGCCATACCTCCGAGGGTACGGGCATGAAGTCCCAGGGGGCGCCCAATCTCACCGACAATATCTGGACGGTAGCCGATGTGCCTGGCGCCCAGGATCACGAGGCACGCCTGGCGGCGGTCAAGAAGGTTGTCCGTGATGGCGTAGTGCGCGAGATGCCGGCTTGGCAGGACCGTTTGTCGGAAGAACAGATTCGCCTGTTGACCGTCTACGTACATCAGCTTGGCGGCGGGCAGTAGAAAACACTGTCTCGCGATAATGTACAGGCGCGGGTGAAGCCCGCACCTGCAGGTACCATGCAAAGTCGTGATCCGCGCCCGGCCTGACCGGGCGCGCGCATCTCAGGCAGGAACGTAATGAACGATACGGGCACACAGGCCCTGTACGAAAAGCGTATTCCCATCTATCCCCGTTCGGTGCAGGGGCGCTTCCGCTCGTTCAAGTGGGGCATTCTGGCCCTCGCCTATGGCGTCTATTTCCTGCTGCCCTGGTTGCCCTGGAGTCGGGAGCTGGGTCCGGATCACGCGGTGGTGTTCGATATCACCAGCCGACGTTTCTACCTCTTCGACCTGGTGGTGCATGCCCAGGACATCATGTGGCTGGCTGGCCTGTTGCTCATCGCCGCGCTGCTGCTGTTTTTCGTCACCGGCCTGGCGGGACGGGTGTTCTGCGGCTATTTCTGTTTCCAGACCCTCTGGACGGACCTGTACGTCCTCATCGAGCGATTGGTGCAGGGTGAGCGCCCGGCGCGCATTCGTCTCGACAAGCAGCCCTGGAACGGCGAAAAGGTCATCAAGAAATCCGCCACCCATGCCCTGTGGCTGCTGACGGCCTTCTGGACCGGAATCACCTTCACCTTCTATTGGGCCGAGGCCCCGCAACTTCTGGTGGATTTCTTCACCGGTCGCGCGCCTTTCCCCGCCTACGCCACCACCCTGTTCCTGACGGCGACCACCTATGTGATGGCCGGTCTGGCGCGCGAGCAGGTCTGTACCTACATGTGCCCCTATGCGCGCTTCCAGAGCGTCATGTTCGACCGCGATACCCTGGTGGTGGCCTATGACGAGGCGCGTGGTGAAGGGGAGCGGGGTCGACAGAAGATCCGCACCGGCTTCAAGACCCGCGAGGAACGGCAGCAGCAGGGGGTAGGCGACTGCATCGATTGTGGCTATTGCGTGCAGGTGTGTCCCACGGGCATCGATATCCGCAACGGCCTCCAGTACCAGTGCATTTCCTGCGCCCTGTGCATCGATGCCTGCGATACCATCATGGATAACCTGGGCTGGCCGCGTGGCCTGATCAAATATACATCCGAACGCGAGCAGCAGGGCGGCACAACACGCCGTCTCACGGCCAAGAATGTCGGCTATGGAGTAACCCTGGTGGTCGCCACCCTGGCGCTGGTCTGGAGTGTGATGCACCAGGTAAAACTCGATGCCTCGGTAAGCCAGATCCGCAACCCCCTGTTCGTGATGCTGTCCGACGGCCGTGTCCAGAACAGCTACGAGATCAAGCTCAACAACAAAACCAGTCAGCTCATGGTGTTCGAGTTGGAACTGGATGGCCTGCCCGGGGCCGAGCTGGACCTCGGTCGCCTGGAGATGATCGAAGTGCCCCCGGAGCGGAGCCTGCGCATCATGGCACGGGTGCGCCTGGACGAGGAAGGTGAACACCAGGCGGCACGCGGTTTTGAATTCGTGATCCGCCCGCTACAGGGTCCCTCGGACCTGAACACGGTGCGCCAGTCCGCCACCTTCCATATCCCGGCCCGGGGCCAATAGCCGCCATGGAAAACATGTTGGCACTGCCGGTTGGTATCCTGCTGCAGGTCCTGTTGTTTGTCTTGCTGTACCGCTTCACCGCCCTGGGTGGCAAACAGGCCGCGGTGATCGTGGCCTTCCTGGCCGTGGGTGTGACCGTTCCCTATGCGCTGCTGGCCTGGCCCGGCGGTGACGTGCTGGCCATCTATGTGGCCCTGTTCCTGGTGTGCGCCTACGTGCTGGGCATTATCAGTTCGCACCGCGAGCGGCGCCTGGCCATGGCCGGTGAAGACAGCGGCCGCTGGTTCCACTGGGGGCCGGCGGTGATCATCCTGTTCTTCAGTCTGGTGTTCCTGGTCAATGCCACCATGGTGGTCTTGTCCCGCCAGGGCATGCCGGCACCCCTGGCGCGTCTGCTGTTGCCGGAAAGCGACCGGGCGCGTCAGGTCACCATGGCCTTCCCGGGCACCGTGGCACGGGATTTCCACAAGAAGGAAGCCCTCTACAATGAGTACCTGGAACAGGTGCGCAAGCAGGAGGCGCGCGGTTGGCAGGTACGCCAGGGCTGGCTGGAGAAACCGGTGGCAGGCCAACCAAAGCCGTTTCAGGTGACGGTGACGGCGCGGGATGGCAGTCCGGTGATCGGTGCGCGGGTATGGGTGGCATTCCTGCGCCCGTCCGACCAGCGCCTGGATCAGCGGGTGGAGTTGCCCGAAAAGGATTCCGGCCTGTACCGCGCCAATGTCGAGCTGCCTTCCCCGGGGCTCTGGAGCACGACCCTGATGATCGAGCGGGGCGAGGACGTGCATGAGGTCCAGGCGAATACCCTGATCGAAGCCGGGGCGGGAGCGCCCTGAGCCTGAACCGCCACGTCGGGACGCGGTCTTATGTTCACTGTCAGTGAGTGGGGTGTGATGTGACCATTCTGTATTTGTTGCTGCCCATCAGCCTGATCTTCGTAGGAGCGGCCATCTGGGTGTTCCTGTGGGCCGTGCGCAGCGGCCAGTACGAGGATATGGAGGGGCCTGCCCATCGCATCCTCATGGACGACGATGATCCCCGCATTCCGCGCCGCAAGCCGGACTTGAAGGATGGGGACGAGTAAGATAAGCTTCCGCTAATTTGCTGAATTCTATCAAGGTGTGACATGTTTACATTCCAGGGTTTTCCCATGTTCATCGTGGTGGCGCTGATCGTCGCCGCCTGGGTGAGTTTCCTGTCGGTGGTGATCTTCGGCTGAGCGCCTTCCCGCGGCGGGATCCTCCTGTAAAAATGAAAAGGGCGCCCGGGTATTCCCGGGCGCCCTTTTCATTGGATCGGCCTGAAGGCCGACCTGCATGCAGGTGTGGATCTCAGGCCTCCATGACCCCGCGCAGCTTCTTCATGGCGTTGCTTTCCAGCTGGCGGATGCGTTCCGCCGATACGCCGTAGCGGTCCGCCAATTCGTGCAGGGTGGACTTGCTGTCCGCCAGCCAGCGTTCCCGTACGATGTCGCGGCTGCGCTCGTCCAGTTTGTCCAGCGCTTCCTGCAGGCGCAGGTGGCTATTGTCTTCCCAGTCCTGGTGTTCCAGCGCTTCCGCCGGGTCCGGGGTCTGGGTGGCCAGGTAGGCAACGGGCGCTCGCCCCCGCTCTTCCTCGTCGGTCTCGGCACCCGGATCGAAGGACAGGTCCTGGCCGCTGAGGCGGGATTCCATTTCCAGCACGGACTCGGTACTCACGCCCAGGTCCTTCGCCACGGCATCGACTTCCTCGCGGCTGAACCAGCCCAGGCGTTTCTTGGCGCTGCGCAGGTTGAAGAACAGTTTGCGCTGGGCCTTGGTGGTGGCCACCTTGACGATGCGCCAGTTGCGCAGGATGTATTCGTGGATCTCGGCGCGGATCCAGTGCACGGCGAAGGACACCAGGCGCACGCCCACTTCGGGGTCGAAGCGCTTGACGGCCTTCATCAGGCCGACGCTGCCTTCCTGGATCAGGTCACCCAGGGGCAGGCCATAGCCCTTGTAGCCACGGGCGATATGGACCACGAAACGCAGGTGGGAAAGCACCAGGTATTGTGCGGCGCCGAGATCGTTCTGGTCACGCAGGCGCAGGGCCAACTCCCGCTCTTCCTCGGCAGTGAGGATGGGGATGCTGCGCACGGACTGGATATACTGCTCCAGGTTCCCCGTGGGCTGGGGCAGTACCAGACTATGGTGTTGACGTTGCACCAGGGCTTGGTTCATGACGCGGATAATCCCCTCTTCAATCGATACGCTGAGTCTAGCACTCCAGACCTTTGAGTGCTAACCCGGGCGGGAGTTCCCGAAGAGGGCGGGGTCAGGCGCAGACGCGGTTGCGGCCGCGGTCCTTGGCGGCGTAGAGGGCCTTGTCGGCCAGGCTGAGCAGCTGGGTGAGGCTGATTTCCGCCTGGTTCTGGGTGCAGGCCAGGCCGATGCTGATGGTGATGGGGATATCGGCCGGGTAGAGGGCTTCCACCGCGCCGCGCAGCTCCTCGGCGCAGCCCTGGGCCCGTTTCAGGCTGCAGCGCGGCACCAGCAGGGCAAACTCCTCGCCCCCGAAACGCACGGCCATGGCATCGGGGGGAATGCTTTCCTTGAGCAGGGCACCCAAGGCTTCCAGGACGCGATCTCCCGTGATATGGCCTAGATTGTCGTTGATTTTCTTGAAATGGTCGATATCCAGCAGTAATGCGGAAATCGGATGGTTGCGCCGGTCGTCGAGGAAATCGTCGCCCCGGTCGAGCAGGTAGCGCTTGTTGTAGACGCGGGTCAGACTGTCGGTGATGGCGAGCCGGTGCATGGTCTCGCTCTGGCGCTTGAGGGCCACGAACTGCTGCTTGATGAGCAGCAGGGAGCGGATCCGTGCCATGAGGATCTCTTCGACGATGGGCTTGGTGACGAAATCGTTGGCCCCGGCATGGAACACCTCGGCCTGCTTTTCGTCGTTTTCCGCGACGGTGACCATCAGTACCGGCATTTCCTGCTGGGAATAGTGGAACTTGGCGCGCACGGCATGCAACAGGTCGCCACCGGTCATGTGGCCCTTGAGGAAGAAATCGGTGACCAGAATGTCGTAGCCGCAGTGTTCGTCGGGGCCGCCGGCAGCGGTTCGGTGCAACTGTTCCAGGGCCTCCTCGGCGGTGGTGGTATGCACCACCTGCAGGCCGTGGCGCTCCATGAGACGCATGGTGTGGGCAGCCGCGGAAGGGCTGTCCTCCACGTAGAGGATGCGACCCACCAGCCCGGCGTTGCGCTCGGTGAATTCCTGCACGAATTCGGCGAAGGCATGGTAGCCCAGGGATTTGTCGAAATAGTCGGTGACCCCGGCGGCGAAGCCCTCGCGCAACAGGCGGTCGTCGGCATCGCCGGAGACCACGATGATGGGGGTGTAGTGGTGGTTGCGGCTGGCGCGCACGTGGCGGCTGAGCACCAGTCCGTCCCGGTCCGGCAGCATCAGCGCGGTACTGATGAGGTCGTAGGATTCCTGCTCCAGCCGCTCCATGGCCTCGGCGGCCGTACCGCAGGTGGTGATGATGGCGCCGGGCATGCCCTGGTGCAGGATACGGGCGATAATGGTCCTGGCCACTTCCGAGCCATCCACCACCATGATACGTGTTGGTTTGTCCTGCATCTGGAACTGCCCAACCCCCGTTCGCCCGAATGTGGATCATCGCAATAATCTGAATTGCAGGGATAGCGGCAAAACCCGGAGTTTGCTTAGGAAAGGTTGTAGCAGCGTGTAAGCATTTACTTACAAAAGAACGGTTTGATCGCCATGGGGCAAAGGTAAACATCCAACTGTTTGATTTCCTGAGGCGCCTGCATTCGCGGGCATGACGGGTTGGATCGGGACGGGGGGTTTAGCGGGGCTGAATGGCGCTCAAATGCCGTCCCACCGCCAGCCAGGAGCCGGCCAGGCCCAACAGGATGCCGAGCAGCAACAGGGCGAAGCTGGTACCGAGACCGAAGGTGGCGAGCGCGAACTCGCTCTGGTAGAGACCGGCCAGCTGCCGTACCGGGCCGCGCAGTTGCCAGAAGGCCAGCATTACCAGCACCCAGGCGAGGACAGCGCCGAGCAGCCCGTACCACAGGCCGGAATAGAGAAAAGGCCGGCGGATGAAGGCGTTGGTGGCGCCGATCAACTTGCTGACCTCGATCTCCTCGCGCCGGTTGAAGATGTCCAGGCGGATGGTGTTGCCAACGATGAGCAGCACTGCCAGGGCCAGCAGGCCACCCACCAGCAGGATGCCGCGCTGGGCGATCTGCAACATGGCGGCGA
>SWCG01000997.1_pt1 | contig 11348 bp, 8 predicted proteins | sample 4690071 | NCBI WGS metagenome assembly SWCG01 (sample SAMN10267281, study PRJNA491770) | bioreactor metagenome | isolation source: DHS bioreactor inoculated with subseafloor sediment | place: Japan: off Shimokita Peninsula | collected 2012-10 | reverse complement strand
CCGCTTCGTTTGGCCTACATACGCTGCGCAACAGGTTCCCCCCAATTCGAGTGAGACGGAGCGCGACGAGCCACATGGCACGCCAATTCATCTACCACATGTCCGGCCTCAGCAAGGCCTATGGCTCCAAGAAGGTTCTGGAGAACGTTCACCTGTCCTTCTATCCGGATGCCAAGATCGGCATTCTCGGCCCCAACGGCGCGGGTAAATCGACCGTGCTCAGGATCATGGCCGGCCTCGACAAGGAATTTACGGGCGAGGCATGGCTCGCCGACGGCGCGACCTGCGGGTACCTTCCCCAGGAGCCACAGCTCGATCCGGCCCTTGACGTGATGGGCAATGTGATGGAGGGCGTCGCCGCCAAGAAGGCGATCCTCGACCGCTACAACGAGCTGATGATGAACTATTCCGACGAGACGGCGGAGGAGGCTTCCCAGCTTCAGGATCAGATCGACAGCCAGAACCTCTGGGATCTGGAAAGTCAGGTGGAAATGGCCATGGAGGCGCTGCGCTGCCCGCCGGGCGATGCCTCCATCGACCATCTGTCGGGTGGTGAAAAGCGCCGCGTTGCGCTGTGCCAGCTTTTGCTGCGCCAGCCCGACCTGCTTCTTCTCGACGAACCGACCAACCACCTCGACGCCGAAACGACGGCGTGGCTTGAAAAGCATCTGCGCGAATATCCCGGCGCCGTGATGATCATCACCCACGACCGCTACTTCCTCGACAACGTCACGGGCTGGATTCTCGAGCTCGACCGCGGTCGCGGCATTCCCTATGAAGGCAACTACACCGCCTATCTGGAAGCCAAGGCCAAGCGCATGGCGCAGGAAGGTCGCGAAGAGGCTTCACGCCAGAAGGCACTTGCGCGCGAGCGCGAGTGGATGGCGGCCAGCCCCAAGGCCCGCCAGGCCAAGTCGAAGGCCCGTATCCGCGCCTATGACGAACTGGTTCAGTCGGCCGCCGACCGGCGACCCGGCGATGCGCAGATCATCATTCCGGCCGGTGAGCGGCTCGGCAATGTGGTCATCGAGGCCGAAGGCCTTTCCAAGGGCTATGGCGACCGCCTCCTGATCGACGGTCTTGACTTCAAGCTGCCGCCCGGCGGCATTGTTGGCGTGATCGGCGCCAACGGCGCGGGCAAGACCACGCTGTTCCGCATGATCACGGGTCAGGAAAAGCCCGTCGCCAGCGAAATCCGTGTCGGTGAAACCGTCAAGCTCGGCTATGTCGACCAGAGCCGCGATTCGCTTAACCCCGACAAGACGGTCTGGGAAGAGATTTCCGGCGGCAACGACATCATCAAGCTCGGCGCCCACGAGGTGAACAGTCGCGCCTATTGCTCGTCCTTCAACTTCAAGGGCGGCGACCAGCAGCAGAAGGTCGGATCGCTCTCCGGCGGTCAGCGCAACCGCGTTCACATGGCCAAGCTGCTCAAGGAAGGCGGCAATGTGCTCCTGCTCGACGAACCGACCAACGACCTCGACACCGAGACGCTGGCGGCTCTCGAAGACGCGCTGGAAAACTTCGCCGGCTGCGCCGTTATCATCTCGCATGACCGCATGTTTCTCGACCGCCTGGCCACGCACATTCTCGCCTTCGAGGGCGACAGCCATGTGGAATGGTTCGAAGGAAACTTCGAGGACTACGAGCAGGACAAGATCCGCCGCCTCGGCCCCGACAGCGTCAATCCGAAGCGGGTGACCTACAAGCGACTGACGCGGTAGACAGGCCGGACCTTGCCGGTAGAATATTGTGAGAAGGGGCTTCGGCCCCTTCATCTTTTTGACATTTAGTTTCTGTTTGGGTGTTTCATTCAGTATCGGGACGTGAACGTCGGCAAGCGTGTTTCCTTGACACCATGACGTTTCAGCGTAAATCCGCCCCAAAAGGCAAACACAGGCACGGACCATGTTGCGCACCGGCGAGCCAAAGGCTTCAGATTTCGCACCGCATCACTCCAACGCCATGACGCGGGTCTGCGTTGGCGGGATCGGCGTGGAAATCCCCGAGGCATCCATTTCCAATGAAGAGCTGGTCGACAGCTTCAACGCGTGGGTCGATGCGGAAAACCCTAAGCGCGGGGCGAGGGGGTTGCCGCCGCTGGCGAAATCCGATGCGGAGTTCATCGAAAATGCATCTGGCATCAGGCAGCGTCATGTCTATGAGCGTGACGGCATTCTCGATCCCGCCCGCATGGCGCCCAACATTCCCGCCCGGGCCGACGACGAGCTTTCCGTCATGGCCGAGTTCGGCGCTGCCGCAGCCAGAAAGGCGCTCGCCCATGCCGGTGTCGAGGCGCGCGATGTCGATCTCGTCATCTGTGCTTCCGCACATCATCAGCGGCCCTATCCGGCTATCGCGATCGAAATCCAGAAGGCGCTCGGCACCAGCGGTGCAGGCTTCGACATGGGGCTTGGCTGCTCCTCCGCGCTCGCCGGCCTTCATGTGGCCACCAACCTTGTGCGCTCCGGCGCGCATCGCCGTGTTCTCGTCGTCACGCCGGAGCTCATCACCGCGCATCTGAATTTCCGCGACCGGCAGACCCACTTCATCTTCGGTGACGCCTCCGTGGCCGTCCTCATCGAGGCGCTGGGCGCCAGCGAAGAGCGTCCCGGCCGCTTCGAGATCGTCGACACGCGCAGCTGGACCCAGTTTTCCAACAACATCCGCACCAATTTCGGTTTCATGAGCCGCCTGGCGCAGGACGATCCGTCCTACCTCGCCATGGAAGGCAATCTCATCAAGCAAAACGGCAACAAGGTTTTTAAGGATGTGACCATCGCCGGTCACAAGTTCATTGTCGACTTTCTCGCCGAACACGGGCACACGCCGCACACGATGCGCCGCTTCTGGCTGCATCAGGCGAATGCCCGCATGAACGCCATGATCCTCAAGCTCGCCTTCGGTGGCGAGGTGGGGCAGGACCGTGCGCCCACCGTGCTCGACCGTTTGGGCAACACGGCAGCCGCCGGCGCGATCGTCGCGCTAGAGGAAACGCACCGTGACATGAAGACTGGCGAGCATGGGCTGCTCTGCGCCTTCGGCGCCGGCTACTCCATCGGCGGCGCGCTCCTGCGCATGATGTGATGCAGGGCATGGCTGCCCGCCGGCAGGTTCAGTCCTGCCGGGCTTCCATGCCGTCTTCTTCCGCCGGATCGAGCAGGCGCGTGGCGCGCCAGCGCGTCAGGACGGCATTGATGTCGTCCACCACGAAATGCCGCGCCGCATCCCGGTCGTAACCGTCTTCCAGCATCGCGTCGTAATCCGTGTGCTCATGGCGCACATGCGTCACGGTTGCCAGCCACACGGCGATGGCAGGAGGCAGCGTGCGCAGCTTGCGGTCGTCCACCTTGTCGCGGATCGCCTCGGTATCCGCCATCGGCGCCCAGGGAATCAGCAGCGTCAGCGCCTTGTCGACCGCTTTGCGCCGCCCGGTTGATGCCCGCTTCATGTCCCTGAAAACTCTCTTCTTCCTGTGCGCGGCCCGCATTGCCGCACGCTGTGCAGTGTGAACTGCACGGCCTTGCCAAGCAAGCTCAAACGATATAAACATATCTTTATATGTATTGGGAGAAGCGCATGCTCATGCGTCCGGCAATCCATCTCGACCAGATGGTCGACACGTTGAAGGCGGCGGCTGAAACCAGTCGCCTGCGTATCCTTGCGCTTCTGTCGCAGGGCGATCTGACCGTGACCGACCTGACAGAGATTCTCGGCCAGTCGCAGCCGCGCGTTTCCCGTCATCTGAAGCTGCTGCTCGAGGCGCAGCTCATCGTCCGCTATCAGGAAGGGTCCTGGGCCTATTTCCGCCTGTCGGATGCCGATGCGGCGCGTGAATTCGTCGATGGTGTCGTTGGCCGGCTCGACCTGGCGGATGCCGTCATCGAGCGCGATCTGGAGCGTCTCGGTGCCATCAAGCGCCGCCGTGAGGAGAGGGCGGCGGAGTATTTTTCGCAGAATGCGGCGAGCTGGGATCAGATTCGCTCGCTCCACGTGCCCGACAAGGCCGTGGAGGAAGAGCTTTTGAAACTCATCGGCGCGCGGCCGTTCCAGTCCATGGTCGATCTCGGCACCGGCACGGGCCGTATGCTGGAACTCTTTGCGCCGCTCTATCAGCGCGGGGTTGGCATCGATCTCTCGCGCGAGATGCTTGCGGTGGCGCGGGCAAATCTCGACCGGGCCGGCATTGCCAACGCGCAGGTGCGCCTTGGCGACATTTCCGCCCCACAACTTGAGCGCGATGCGCATGATCTGGTGACCATCCACCAGGTGCTGCATTACATCGACAGACCGGCTGTGGCCATTCGAGAGGCCGCCCGGCTGCTCCGACCGGGTGGGCGTCTTGTGATTGTCGATTTCGCGCCCCATGAGCACGAGTTCCTTAGAGAGGAACATGCCCATATGCGGCTCGGGCTGGCCGACAGCCAGATTGCCGAGTGGCTTGAAGAGGCCGAGCTAGACCTTACCGAAACACTGGAATTTGCGCCACGGGGCGAGGCTGGAGAGGGCCTGACGGTCAAGCTCTGGCTCGCCCGTGACCGGCGCATGCAGATTGCCGACGGTATAGTGCCGTCATTTGCCCAAAAGGAGACGGCTTGATGCCGCAACAGCGTTTTTCCCGCCAGCCCGATGTGGCCGGCAAGCTCCGTGTGTCGTTCAAGTCCTTTCCGCCGAAGACGGATGCGATGGAGGCCCGGCTCTGGGAGACGGTACAGCGTCTGGAACCCCTGACCCCGTCCTTTGTCTCCGTCACCTACGGCGCGGGTGGCTCGACGCGTGAGCGCACGGCCCGCACGGTCAGGCGCATTCTCGACGAGACCAGCCTTACGCCGGCCGCACACATGACCTGTGTCGATGCTTCGCGTGAGGATGTCGACCAGGTGGTGGGTGAGTTTGTCGATATGGGCGTAAAGCGCTTCGTGGCGCTGCGCGGCGATCCGAGCGCCGGCGTCGGAGCAGCATACCGCCCGCATCCCGACGGCTACGCCAATGGCGCTGAGTTGGTGGGGGCGATGAAGCGTCAGGGCGATTTCGACATTTCGGTATCGGCCTATCCCGAGAAGCATCCTGAAAGCCCGGACTTCGCCACCGATATAGACATGTTCAACCCAAGGTCGACAACGGGGCGACGCGCGCCATCACCCAGTTCTTCTTCGACAACGATCACTATGAGCGCTATGTCGAGCGTGCGCGGCGCGCGGGCATCTACATTCCCATCGTGCCGGGCATCCTGCCGGTGCACAATTTCACACAGGTTGCCAATTTCGCCGGGCGGTGTGGCGCCAGTGTTCCCGGCTGGCTGGCCGAACGTTTCGAGGGGCTGGAAGACGAGCCGCAGATTCATGCGCTTGTGGCTTCGGCCGTCGCTGCCGAGCAGGTGCTCGATCTCATGGAACGCGGGATCGATGATTTCCACTTCTACACGATGAATCGGGCCGATCTCGTCTATGCGGTCTGCCACATGATCGGCATTCGTCCGCGTCCCAGCAAGGGCCTGGAACAACCTGCCGCCGCATGAAATAAAGGGCCGGATCGACCGGCCCTTTCTCGTATCGTATTAACAAATTCCGGATCCGCTGCCTTTGAGGTGGCTGCTCCGGTCATGCGTTTACGGCAAAACGCCCATCACCAGGGCGCCGATGAACACGAATGCCGCGCAAATGATCAGTGCATTCACAGGCCGTGTCAGTCCCATGGCAAAGCCTCCTCTGCTTATTTACCCGCCGGATTCTATGGATGAGGTGCCGTCCGGCAAGCGGATTTTATGCTGCGCTGCGGTAGGTTTGTGAAAAAAACAACCGTCCGTCGCCGCGTTCATTTGAAATCATTGGTGAAATCACTGGGCAGCTGGTCCGATTCACTTTGTGTTAACGGATGCGCGCAAGAAGCCGCCCGTCGATGATGATCAATCCGGTGGCGATCAGCACCATTCCCGTAATCTCGAAGGGCGTGAGTCGTTCGCCCAGAACAAGACTTCCCAGCAGGATGGCGCTTACGGGATTGAGGAAGGTGACGAGCGATGCATTGGTAGCGCCCGCACTTGCCAGCACCCGGAAATAGATCAGATAGGCAAACGCCGTTGACAGAACGGCAAGCCCGATGACCGCAGCCCAGATGTTGCCGGAAAAGCTGAACAGGTTTCCGGGGCCGTAGAGCGTGAGCACCAGCGGAATCATGATGACGGTGGAGGCGGTGAGCTGCCCCGTGGCGACGAGGGTTGGGGGAACGCCGCGAAAGCGACGCCCGTAGATGAAGGCGAGGCCATAGGAGACGGCGCCGCCGATCAGGGCGAGCTTCGCCCAGAGAGGGCCGCCCAGTCCGTTGAGGAGGCCGGGGCCGATCATCACGCCCGTTCCTGCAATGCCGAATGCGATGCCGGTCAGCTTCACCGGGGTAAGCTTTTCATCTGCGGTGAGCATGTTGGCCAGGATCGCGGTCCAGAACGGCGTCGTCGCATTCAGAACCGAAGCGAGCCCCGCACCCACCTCGGTCTGCCCCATGAAGATCAGCGAAAAGGGAATGACGTTGTTGAGGAGGGCGAGCACGAAGAAGCTGCCGGCGAGCGGCAATGCAATGCGAAACGACGGTCCGCGAACGGCAAGGAATACCTGCAGGACTAGCGCGGCAATCGACACGCGAAACATGACCAGCATGAGTGGCGGCATTTCGCTCACCGCGATACGGGCGAAGAAGTAGGAGCCGCCCCACACCGCGCCAAGAAGCAGGAGAAGCGCCCAGTTCCGGGCAGACATTTGAGGCGCGGTTGTCTGGGCGGGCGCTTGCGCGGTCATTGTGGTCTCTCAATTCGGGATCGTTCGTGCATCCTGTGCATTAGGTTATGGGGAGGAGGGCGCCCACCCGAAACCTGCCGGCCGCATTTTCAGCGGCGAACGTCCGAGCGGAGCGTTTACATGAACGACAAATCCACTACGCTTCCCTTCCGTCCTTTGCGTTCATCCGAACCAGGAGCTGCCCATGCAGATTTTTGAGACCGCCCGAGACGCTGCCCTCAAGCTTCGTCCCGATGATCCGGTCTACTGCTTCCGGCCTGAGGTGCTGAAAGCCGATGCACGCGATTTCATGGGCCAGTTTCCCGGCAAGACCGCCTATGCCGTGAAAACCAATGGCGAGAAGCTTGTGCTGAAAACGCTGGCGGAGGCTGGCGTTGAAGCTTTCGATGTGGCGTCCCCGGCAGAGTTCGCCGCGGTTCGCTCCGTCGCGCCCAACGCCGAAATGCTCTACATGCATCCGGTCAAGGCGCAGTCGGATATCCGCCTGGCACTGGAGGAATATGGCATCCGGGTCATCGTGGTCGATCACGAAGATGAGGTGACCAAACTGATCCGCGTGGTTCGGGCGCTCGATATCGACCCCGGTTCGCTGACCGTTTTCGTGCGCATTCAGACCAAGGGCCATGCCGCCTATGAACTGTCGAAGAAATTCGGCGCCGGGCCGGCGCAGGCGGTCGAGCTTCTGCGCCGTCTGGACCGGCACGGCTATAAGCTCGGCCTGTGTTTCCATGTCGGCTCGCAGATCCAGGATCCGGACACCTATGAGCGCGCGCTCGCCTCGGCAGACTGGGTGCGGGGCAGGGCAGGCGTCGAGCTTGCCGCGCTCGACGTGGGCGGCGGTTTCCCGGCGGAGTATGGCCACGATCCAAACCGCAAGAAACCCGAGATGCCGAGCCTTGACGAAATCATGGCGCGGCTTCGGGCCGATATCGTGGAGTGGGGCTTTGACGATATGCCGCTCGTGGCGGAGCCCGGCCGCGTCATCGTCGCGCGCGCCTTTTCGCTGATCGTGCGCGTTCTCCTTCGCAAGGGCCGCCGGCTCTACATCAATGACGGGATCTGGGCCTCGCTTTCGGATTCCTGGACCGGAAAGATCACCCTGCCGGCCCGTTTCATTCCCGATCCCGCGATCCGCAATCGCAATGGCGATCCTGAAAAGCTGGTTCCGTTCAAGGTTTGCGGGGCGACCTGCGATTCCGTGGACATCCTCTCACGGCCTTTCTGGTTGCCGGAAACAGTGGATACGGGCGACTGGATCGAGATCGGCCATATTGGCGCCTATTCCCTGTCGCTAAGAACCCGCTTCAACGGGTTTTACCCCGATACGTTCGTCGAGGTGAAAACACCTTTCGATGCGGGTTCTGCGCCGGAAGGTTTTGCCAGCCTTGAAACCATGGCGGACTGATCGGACAGCGAAAGGGAAGGAAACCTGACCTTGGAAGCGGAAGCACATGCCTTTCCATTGACGGAGGTTGCCTTTGTCCTCCTGGTGGCCATTGCACTTGGGCTCGGCCTGATGCGCCTGAAACAGCCACCTCTGGTGGGTTTCATTCTGGCTGGCGTTCTCATGGGACCAACCGGCTTCGGTCTCATTGGCAATTCCGAAAGCGTCACCGCGCTTGCCGAGATGGGCGTTTTAATGCTGCTCTTCTTCATCGGCATGGAATTGTCGTTGAGAGCTTTCATCATCAGCCTCAGACCTGCCGTTCTGGTGGCTGTCGGGCAGCTTTCGGTGGCGCTGGCCATTGGCCTTTCCATTGCGTGGATGGGCGGAACAGGCCTTTCCGAAGGCATCATCTTCGGTTTCATCATCGGCATTTCCAGCACCGTTGTCGCGATGAAGATGCTCGACGACATGGACGAATTGCGCCGCGATGCGGGCCGCATCGCCATCGCCGTGCTGATCGCGCAGGACATTGCCGTGGTGCCGATGCTCATCATCGTGTCGGCGCTGGGCGGAGCCGAGACCAGCCTTGTCGCCATCGCTGCAAAAGTGGCGCTGGCGGTCGGCTTTCTCGGTTGGCTTCTTTGGTGGCTCGGGCGGCGGGGCAAGCTGCGCGTGCCCTTTGCCGATGCGGTTGCCGACAATGTGGAAATTCTCGCTCTTGGTGCACTGGGCGTCTGCTTCGGCGTGGCGGCCCTCTCGGGTTTCCTCGGCCTTTCGCCGGCCTATGGCGCGTTCGTCGCCGGCATTCTGGTCGGCAATTCCAACCTGCGTGCCCGCATCATTCCCGTCATCGAGCCGATCCAGAGCGTCCTCGTCGTGATCTTCTTCCTGTCCATCGGCCTTCTGTTCGACCTGACCTATATCTGGAACAATCTCTGGATGGTGCTGGGGGCGGCCCTTCTGGTCATCGCCGCCAAAACGCTGCTCAACGTCTTCCTGCTGCGCGCCACCGGGCACGACCGCAACACGGCGCTGATCGGTGGCCTTTCCATGGCGCAGATCGGCGAGTTCTCCTTCGTGCTGGCCGCCGCCGGCCTGTCGGCGGGCGCGCTCGGGCAGGACAGCTATCGCCTTGCCATCGCCGTCACGGCCATCTCGCTCCTCTTCTCGCCGGCGTGGATGTCGGTCATGCGCCGCATCGAGGACGTGGCGGCCAAGGGCTTTTCCTCCTATCGCGAAGCGCTGTCGGAAGCCTATGCCGATGAGATCGGGAATGTGGGTGAGGGGCTCTGGTGGGTGCGCGCCCGCTATCGCGCCGGTCGTCTGACCCTGCGCAAATGGCGCGCCCGCCGCGCGCTCGAAAAGGCAGCGAAAGCGGCCCGGAAGAAAGAGGAAAAGGCGGAAATGGAAGCCGCCGAGGCGACGCTCGCATCTGAGGCGGCGGAAAAAAAACCCCGGCAACCCGATGAAGATCAGGCTGCCGGGGCGTCTAAAGAAAAAGCCTAGAGATTGGAGAATAGAGTCGGCGTCGGCCAGCCATCGGCAGGCAGGCCAAGACGCTGCTGTTCCTGGCGCACCGCTTCGCGGGTGCCGGCGCCCAGAATGCCGTCGATCTCGCCCACGTCATGGCCGCGCGCGGCAAGCTTGGTCTGCAACTGCTTCATCGTCTCGGGCGCGAGGCCCTGTTCGGGCGAGCGCACGTCAAAGCGCGGCGCGCCGGCAAGGCGTGTGGCCAGATGCGCCGCCGTCAGCGTGTAGATAAGCGACTGGTTCCATTCCAGATAGATGTCGTAATTGTCGTAGACAAGGAAGGCCGGTCCCTTATGGCCCATCGGCAGCACGACAGCCGTCGGCATCCCGTCCGCCGGCAGCGGGCTTCCATCGCGATAGGTCACGCCCATCGCCGCCCATTCCGAGCGCGGCAACTTGGTCACGCGGCCGGTCTTCTCCCAGGCCATCTGATCCGGCACGCGCACCTCTTCCATCCACGGCTGGCCGGGTTTCCAGCCGAGCGACTGAAGGTTCTTCGCGGCCGTCAGGATTGCGTCGGGAGAGCTGCCCTTGAGGTCAACCTTGCCATCGCCGTCGCCATCGACACCCTTGGTATAATAGTCGGACGGCAGCATCTGCATCTGGCCGATCTCGCCGGCCCAAGCGCCAGTCACATTGGCCGGCACCCATCCCTGATCGATCAGGTGCAGCAGCGCGATGAGCTGCGGGCGGAAGATTTCCGGGCGGCGGCAGTCATGCGCCAGCGTGGCGAGCGCGTTGAGAGTCGAGAAGTCGCCCTGCACGGCGCCGAAATCCGTCTCCAGCGCCCAGAAGGAGGCGATCACCGGTCCCGGCACGCCGAACTCGTTTTCGGCGCGTGCAAAGATGTCTGCATATTTCTGCAGATTGGCCGCGCCATTTTTCAGGCGATAGTCGTTGATCATGCGGTTGGCGAATTCGGCAAAGGTCTGGTTGAAGACCCCCTGTGCCCGGTCGCGCTCCAGAACTTTCTGGTCGATGCTCGCACCGTTCAGCGCGGAGAGCCCATGCTCGCCCACACCGTCCGCGGCCGCGTCTTGACGCACGGCTTCTCGCCAGGCGTTGAAATCGCCGCCGCACTGCTGCGCCAGGGCGCTGCCGGCCAGGCCGAAGGCAAAGAGCGCTCCGAGCAAAATGGATTTTCTGCGCATGTCTACTCTCCTTGAAAACGCCCACCGTTGGCGTTTCGCGTTGTCAGCCGGCATTGGCCTTGAGCCAGTTTCTCCAAGCTCTGGCATTGCCGTTGAACACGTTGATGTCGGCCTTACCCTCTATGCCAGGGATGACACCGGTACCGGTGTATTGCCAAAAGACCCAAGGGTGGTTCGCGTATTTGTCGTCCGGGTGTCCGGCCACCGAGCGTAACCAGAAGGGATAGCCCTTGAAACTGCTCAGGCCGTTGTCGTCAAAGAAATCGATCGATGTGTAGATAATGGGGCGTTTGCCGTAGTGCCGTTCCACCGCATCCAGGAAAACGCGCATCTCTGCGCGCACCTTCTCAGCCGGTGGGCGGATCGTGCAGGTAGGCGAAAAGGGGTTCCACTCCATGTCGAGCACTGGCGGCAGTGCCGAGGCGTCGCGCGGTACGTTGTGGATGAACCATCGCGCTTGTTCGATGGCCGGTCGGCAGAAGTAGAAGA
>SWCG01002113.1_pt3 | contig 11431 bp, 13 predicted proteins | sample 4690071 | NCBI WGS metagenome assembly SWCG01 (sample SAMN10267281, study PRJNA491770) | bioreactor metagenome | isolation source: DHS bioreactor inoculated with subseafloor sediment | place: Japan: off Shimokita Peninsula | collected 2012-10 | reverse complement strand
GCGCAGGATCCTCGCCTTTCATGACACCGGCAGCGGCTGGTGGAGGGTGCAATGACCGCTTTCCACATAGAGCTGGCGCATCAGGATGAGGGCGAAGGCCGTGGCGCTGACCGCCACCACGATGCCCGTCAGCACCAGGGCATGGGGTACCGGATCCACCTGGCCACCGCGCTGCGCCAGGCCCACCAGCACCAGGAAGCAGCCGCTGCCCATGATGTTGAAGGCGAGGATCCTGCGCAGCAGGTGGGCATGCTGGATGAAGCCGTACAGGCCCAGGCAGAACAGCAGCACGCCGGTGATGGCATAGAACAGGCCGCCGGTCATTCGCTTGCCTCCCCGCCATGCTCAGGGGGCGACGGCGCACCCACGAACAGGCTCACCAGGATCAGGCCGATGGACAGGGTGAGGCTGGCCTCGATGGCCAGGATCAGGCCGCCGGCCTGCTGCACTGGATAGGCCAGCAGTTCGTGCCCACCGCGGGTTACGCCGAGGGCGATGACCAGGAATACCGCGAAGCCCAGCAGCAATCCCGCGCGCAGCCAGAACCCCGGTGGCAGCAGCGCCGGCAGCCGGCCCGACAGGCGCAGCAACACCCCGGCGCCGGCCAGCACGGCACCGGCCTGGAAGGCCCCGCCCGGCTGGTGGGCGCCGGCCCACAGCAGGTAGCCGGCCACCAGCACCATGAGCGGCACGGCCAGGTGGACAAGGGCGGCCAGCACGGCGCCGGCCCGCTGCGGGTGTACCGGCTCCGGGGCGGCGGCATGGCGCACCGCCAGCACGCCCAGCACTGCGAGCAGCAGGACGCCGATCTCCAGCAGGGTGTCGTAGGCGCGGAAGTTGAGCAGCACCGCAGTGATCGGGTGCCGGACTCCGCTCTGATCAAGATGGGCCGCCACCAGTGCCGGCAGCCCGACGATATCCGCTTGCACCTGACCCTGCAGCTCGGACTGCAGGTCGGACTTCAGTCCGACATCCCCCGGCAATTGCCACAAGGCCCACCCCAGCATCCCGGCCAGCCCGAGGCACAACAGGGCGATCAGCGCGCGGGTCATTTTCGCGGCCCCGGGCGGCGCGGTGCACGCAAGTGCCCCACGGCATCGAGCAGCAGGGCGCCGGTCAGGCCGGCGCCGATGGCCGCCTCCGCCAGGGCCAGGTCGGGAGCCTGCAGGCGCACCCAGGCCAGGGCCATCAGCAGCCCGAAGACGATGAACAGCAGCACAGCCTTGAACAGGTCGCGGGTAGACAGTGTTTGCCAGGCAATCCACAACAGGGTGAGGGCGATCAGGCTGTCATAGAGCCAGGGCAGGATGTCGTTCATACATCCTCCCCCGGGCCTTGCCAGGGCCGGATGTCGTGCTGGCGTGCACTATGTGCCACCAGGTAACCGGCGGTGGCGGTGGCCAGCAGGGCCAGCGCCCAGATCAGGCCCAGCTTGAAGACGACGGCGACGCTGTCGGCGCGCAGCATCAGGGCCACCACCACGCAGCCGAGGCCGAGGTTGTCCACCTTGGTGAGGGCATGCAGGCGGGTGTATACGTCGGGGAAGCGTAGCAGGCCCAGGGTGCCGGCGAGGAAGAAGAAACCGCCGGCGGCGAGCAGGAGCGTGCCCAGGAGATCGATCAAGTTCATGGCATGTCCTCCGGCTTGCGGTACCAGACCCGTTTGACGAAGGCCACGGTGGCCAGCGCCGCCAGCAGGGCGAATACCAGCGCCACGTCACGCAGGGCAGGTACCGCCTGTGCCTCGGCGAGCAGCAACAGGATGGCGACACCGGTGGTGCCGAACAACTGGGCCGCCAGCATGCGGTCGGCGGCCGTGGGGCCACGCAGGATGCGCAGCAGTCCGGCGGCGACGTTCAGCATCAGGAAGACCGCGAGGGCGAGATAGAACTTTTCCATGAGAACCCTTCCAGTTGGCCACGGATTCCGTGGCCATGTATATAATCCGTCCGGATTTATCCCTGCAGTGTCAGCCCGAACAGGTCCGCCACGCGGACCTCCACTTGGCGCAGATCGGCCTCGACGGGCAGGCGCGCATCCAGTACATGCAGACACAGGTAATCGTCACGCAGTTCCGTGCTCAGGGTGCCGGGCAACAGGCTCATGGTGTCGGCGAGGAATACCCGCGCCGGTCCCGCGGGCAGTTGCAGACGGTATTCCTGCAGGGCGGGCGCCAGCCGCATGCGCGGGCGCAGGGCGCGCAGTGCCACATCGAAGCCGGCACGCAGGGACTGCACCAGGAAGAAAGCGGTGAATCGCAGCACACCCAGGGGACGCAGGCGCAGCTGCCGGGGTGGTTGCAGGAAGTGACTGGCGGCCACGGCCAGGGCGATCACTGGCAGGCCGACCGCCCAGCCGCCGGCGCCCTCGCTTATGGACCACCACAGCAGGATGAAAAGCGATGTGCGCAACAGCAGTGTGTGCATGCCACTAGAGTCGCATAAAAAACCACTTGATGCACAGTGCAGCCGATGGGCTGGCCCACGGTCGGTCGGGGGGCTTTACTGGATGGAAGCCCTGTTGCGATAGGCCAGGCGGTAGAGCGCCGGCAAAACCAGCAAAGTGAGCAAGGTCGACGAGATGATGCCGCCGATCACCACTGTCGCCAACGGGCGCTGCACCTCGGCGCCGGTGCCGACATTCAGGGCCATGGGCACAAAACCGAGGCTTGCCACCAGCGCGGTCATCAGCACGGGACGTAGCCGCCGCAAAGCGCCCTGGATGATGGCCGGCTCCAGCGCCATACCCTTTTCCCGCAAGTCGCGGATGAAAGACAGCATCACCACGCCATTGAGCACGGCCACACCGGACAGGGCGATGAAGCCGACACCGGCCGAGATCGAAAGCGGCAGATCGCGCAAGGCCAGCGCGGCGATTCCGCCCGTGAGCGCGAGCGGCACGCCGGTGAACACCAGGGCGGCGTCCCTGCCCGAATTGAAGGCCATGAACAGCAGGCCTAAGATGATCAGCAGCGTCATTGGTACGACGATCGAGAGTCGCCTGGCCGCGGAAATCAGCTGTTCGAAAGTGCCGCCGTAATCGACCCAGTAGCCTGCTGGCAGTTCAACCTGCTCGCGCACCGCATTCCGTACTTCTTCGACGAAACTTCCTAGATCACGCTCGCGTACATTGGCCGTCACCACCACACGGCGTTTGCCGTTTTCCCGGCTGATCTGGTTGGGGCCTTCGGTGAAGGCGATGTGGGCAAGTTCGCCCAGGGGGATGCTGCGTGGGGTAATGGCCACAAGGCCAAGTGCATCGGCATCGCCCTCGACCTCGCGTCCTGTATCCGCAGGTAAGGGGATGGGCAGACGTTCCATCGCCTCCAGATCGGTACGCAGATGTTCGGACAGTCGCACTACCAGGTCGAAGCGGCGATCACCTTCGAATATCTGGCCGACTGTTGCGCCACCCATGGCGATGCGCAGGGTTTCCTGCACCGACGCGACATCCAGGCCGTATTCGGCCAGTCGATCGCGCCTGGGTGTGATCGTGAGCATGGGCAGTCCGGTAGCCTGTTCGACACCGACGTCCGCCGCGCCAGAAACTTGCGATACCACCGCTTCGACGCGATCGGCCAGGCTGACCAGGGTCTCGAAGTCATCGCCATAGACCTTTACCGCCAGGTCGGCGCGCACCCCGGCAATGAGTTCGTTGAAGCGCATCTCGATCGGCTGCGTGAATTCGTAGTTGTTGCCAGGGATGCTGCGCGACGCGTTTTCCAGTTCCGCCACCAGTCGGGATTTGGGTTTGCGGGGGTCGGGCCATTCGGCGCGCGGTTTCATCATCACGAAGGTGTCGGCGACATTTGGCGGCATGGGGTCGGTGGCGACCTCGCCGGTACCGATCTTGGCAAACACATGGGAGACTTCCGGGAATTCACTCAGCCGTGCCTCCAGTGCCGCCTGCATCCCTACTGCCTGGGTCAGGCTGGTGCCCGGGATACGCAAGGCATGCACCGCCATGTCACCCTCGTCGAGACTGGGCATGAATTCCGTGCCCATGCGGGTGGCGTGGACGGCGGATATCAAGACCAGCACGGCGGCCAGCGCGACCACCGGCCAGCGATAGGCAAGTGCACCACGCAACACCGGTTCATAAACACGACGCAGACCACCCATGACGATGCTATCCGTATCCTTTACCCGGCCGCTGACGAACAAGGCCACTGCCGCGGGTACGGCGGTTACCGACAGGATCAGTGCCGAGAGCAGTGCGGTGACCACCGTGAAGGCCATGGGATGGAACATCTTGCCCTCCACGCCGGTGAGGGCGAAGATCGGGATGTACACGATCATGATGATCAGCACCCCGAACACGCTCGGGCGGATCACTTCCACCGTCGCCTCGCGTACGATGCGCAGTCGCTCCTTCAGATCCGGCAGCGAACCGTGCATGCGCTGGTAGGCGCCGAGTTGGTACAGGCAGTTCTCGACGATGATGACGGCACCATCGACGATCAGGCCGAAGTCCAGCGCGCCGAGGCTCATCAGGTTCCCCGATACCTGCGACTCGACCATGCCGGTTATGGTCATGAGCATCGCCACCGGAATCACCGCCGCCGTGACCAGCGCCGCGCGCCAATTGCCAAGCAACAGAAACAGCACAGCGATCACCAGCAGCGCTCCCTCGGCGAGGTTCTTCTGCACCGTGGCGATGGTCTTGTCGACCAGGGTCGTTCGATCGTATAGCGGATTGAGTTCCACACCTTCGGGGAGCGAGGGTTTTATGGACTCCAGCCTGTCGGCGGTGGCGCGTGCCACGACCCGACTGTTTTCCCCTACCAGCATGAAGACCGTTCCCAGTACCACTTCCTGGCCGTCCTGGGTCGCAGCGCCGGTCCGCAGTTCATGGCCCAGCGTGACTTCGGCGACATCGTCCAGTCGTATGGGTACGCCGTCACGCCTTGCGACCGTGATACCGCGAATCTCCTCCAGCTCGGCAAGCTGGCCCGGGGAGCGGATCAGGTATTGCGCGCCGAACCGTTCGATATAGCCGGCGCCGGTATTGAGGTTGTTGCGCACCAGTGCCGACATCAGGTCCTGCAGGGTCAGGTCAAAGGCCAGCAGGCGATCCGGATCTGGCAGAACGTGGAACTGCTTGGTATAGCCGCCGATGGTGTTGACCTCGACCACGCCCGGCGTCTGGCGCAACTGCGGGCGCACGATCCAGTCCTGTACCGTGCGCAGCTCCATCGCCGTGATGCCCGAATCACGGATTGCAGATACCGTATACATGAAGATCTCGCCCAGACCCGTGGCGATCGGGCCCATGGCCGGCTCAATGCCCTCCGGAAGTTGCCCCCTGACCTCCAGCAGGCGCTCGCTGATGAGCTGTCGTGCCCAATAGATATCGGTACCATCCTTGAATACCACCGTGACCTGCGACAGCCCGTAACGGGAGATCGAGCGGGTTTCAGCCAGCCGCGGCAGGCCCGCCATGGCGGTCTCGATGGGGAAGGTGATGCGCTGCTCGGCCTCCAGTGGCGAATAGCCCGGCGCCTCGGCATTGATCTGCACCTGGACGTTAGTGATATCCGGCACCGCATCGATGGCCAGGCGATTGAAATTGTAGGCGCCCAGTATGGCAACCCCCAGCGTGACGGCCAGCACCAGCCAGCGATGCGCCAGCGAGGCGGTAATGATTCGGTTCAGCATGCGGCGATCCTCAATGGTCGTGGCTGGCGCCGGACTTTTCGATGTCCGCCTTGATCAGGTAGCTGTTGCCGGTGACGTATTCGCTGCCGGGCTTGAGGCCGTCGAGCACCTCGGCCCATTCGCTGTTCTGCCGTCCCAGCTCCAGCATGCGTACTTCATAGGTTTCGCCGAAGCGCGCGAATACCACCTGGAAATCACGGAAGCGCTGTATGGCCGACTGACGCACGGCCAATCCCACCGGATGCTCCGCGACCGTGACCCGGCCACGCACGAACTGGCCCGGCCGCAGCTGTCCTTCGGTGTTGTCCAGGATCACGCGGGCCTGCACGCTCTGGCTGGCATGCAGGACAAGCGGTGATACCCAGTCAATGCGGCCATTCAAGCGTGCGCCATCCAGGGTTTCGATCGTGACGGATTGCCCGGCCTTGATCAGGCTTATGTGGCGTGCAAAGACATCCAGTTCCACCCACACCTGGGACGTATCGGCAATCAGGAACAGCGGTTCATCGCCTGTGACCATCCCCGTCTGGAGATTACGATGCAGGATCATGCCGTCGATGGGCGCCTGGACGCTGTAGGTACGCAGGCTCTCGTTGCTTTCAATCTTTGCCAGTATCGCTCCCGCACGCACGCGTTCACCCAGGCGCGCCTCGATGCCCCGCACTACGCCCGGGAATCGCGCCCTCACCTGCACCAGGCGCGCAGGATCGGTCTCGACGCGGCCGGTGAGCGCCACCGATTCCTCTAGGGTGATGGGCCCCGCGATTTCGGTCTCGATGCCGGCGTCCTGTGCCAGTGAGGCTGGTATCGTGGTGCGGCCTTCATAGGTTGAAAAATCCCAACGGTAGGTTTTGCCGGCATGTTGGGCATGGATCACCACGTCGAAGGAATGCGGCTCGCTGACGACACCTTGGCCACGCAGGAAATCCTTTAGCGGTGAAAAACTGAAGCGGTCCACTTGCCCGTCGACACGGATCAGCTCGACGCTTACCTCTACCGTGTCCGGATCGAGCAATTTCCCTTTTTGCGTGGCATAGACATGGAATTCAGGCGGTACACCGGTTTCGTAAATCACGAGCTCGATAGCGAATCCGTCATGTTCAAAGAGTTTGCCTCCATGCGGACCCTTTGGGATCTCCTCGTTTTCGGTTTCGCCCGTATCATGGGCACGGGATTCATCCCCGGCCGCGTACGCTTCCATCAGCGGCAGTGCACTCAACAGGGCGACGCCCAGTACGACACTCAAAAGGTGATTACGCATCATGGGGATACTCCATTCACAGGGGCGGCGCCGACGAGACGGTCGATCTCGATACGGGCGGCATGGTGGTCGTTAGCGGCGGACAGGAGTTCGAGGCGCGCATCCAGCAAGGTGTCCTGGGCCGCGCTCAGTTCCAGCAGGGAATAGCGGCCGACCGCATAGCCCTGACGATAATCGGCCAGGGCCTGGCCGGCGGCGGGGATGATGCGGTCCTGGTAGGTTTGAAAGCGATCGCGTGCATGCAACAGTTCCTGATGCAGCGTGTACAGGGTGGCGCGCAGCCCGAGTTTCCGGTCCTGCGCCAGCAACGGCTCGCGTGCGGCCAGCGATTCGGCCTCGTCGCTGTAGGCGCCGGAACGCCCGGCGCTGCCGAGCGGCATGCGCAGCGACAGCACCAGGCCGACATCGTCTGTGTCATTGGCATGACGTATGCCGGCACGCAGGTCCAGGTCGGGACGTGCCCGTGTACGGGTGAGCAGCAGGCGCGCCTCGGCCAGGCGCTCCTGTGTCGCCAAGCGTGCGATGGCGGGATTGCGTTCGATTTCCTGTTCCAGGATCACGAGTTCCGGTTCCCTATCCAGGTGAAGGATTTCGGCCTGTACCGTCTCGAATCCCGGCTCGTATGCACCCCACATCACTGCCAGCTGGCGGCGGCCGTTGTTCAACAGATGATCGGTCTCCTCCAGTGCGAGTTCCGCACGCGCCATCTCGATCTGCATGCGATTGTGTTCCGCCGCCGGCGCCTTGCCGATGCGATAGCGCTGTTCCACCGTATCCAGGGTCTGCTGCGTCAATCCAAGTCGCTGCAAGGCAAATTCACGTTCGGCCTGGGCGCGCGCCAGGGCGAGAAAACGCCGCGCCGTCTCCGCGAGCAGGTCCAGGCGCTGTGCGTCCTGGTCATGGCGCAGCAGTCCCGCTTCGAGTTGCGCCACCGCACTGCGGCGCTGGGGTTTTTCGCCTGGTTCAAGTACCCGGCCGAGGCTGAGGGTGGTTTCTAGGCCGCGCGCGCCGCTGGTGCTGCCAGAGCCGGCGAAATTCTCCATTTCCACCCCTAGCTCATAGGGCGTGGATTGGCCTTGCTGGCGAATGCGTTCTACCGCCGCGCGGGTATCGAAATCCGCCGCTTGCAGTTGCGGATTGCTTTCGAGCACGCGTACGACGGCTTGGCTCAGTGTGAGGGGTGTGTCCGGGGGCGCCGCGAAGACGATGGGGGCGGACAGCATCCAGACGCAGGTGCAGATCCTGATGCAGGGGTGCATATGGGGGTTCCTCGGACCGGCGGACGGCCTTGTCAAAACTCAGGTAAAGCGTGCAGACGGGTGCTCATGGCCATACGGCCAGGTGCCCGGCACAAGTCTTGTGCGGGGGAATGCCTTAGTTGCGGGGTGGTGCGCGCAGTGGGGGTGTGGTGTGGCGGTTAAAGCGAGGGAGTGGTTGAGTGAGCGCGAGTGGATGTGTGCGACCCACCTGGGTAAAAAGCGGTAGCAACAGCAGAAAGGTGAGGAGTATTGCAACCCAGGCCAGCTTGTTTCCCTGAAATTTCAATGGGGTGTCCGCAACGGCCTTGATGATATGCGCATCTTCATGATGGGAAATATCGTCGCTGGCCGCATGCGCGTGGGCATGCACACTCGCTGCATGCTCATGGACGCTGGAGTCCTGCGGCGCCGGACTGTCGGTATGGTGCAGATGGTAGTGGTGCGGGAACAGCGTCAACGAAAGGAAGGCCAGGACCAGCATCCAGCTGATGGCTGTCTGGCGGGTATCCCTTCTGTTGGAGGCTAATGTCATCGTGGCCGTGGAGTGACGAATCAAGGGCAGGTTTGTACAGTCGTAGACGTTAACTTGACAGGGAATGGAAGTCAAACGCCCAGTACCAGTCACTATAGCCGTTGTGCATCATAGGGCTCCAGACAATGACAGTGTCTGTGTAGCTGGTACATCATCGCTTTGCACCTTTCCTGGTCACCTTCGTTCCCATATCCGGACCAACCCGAAGGTGACCGGAAACAAGATCATCAACTGCAGCAACGGTACCACCGAGACTCCCAGGCCCGGAATACGAGGGTTGATCGCGGTGTATTCCCAGCGCTGAGTGGCCAGGGCATAGAGCTCGATGGAGATGCTGAGTACCAGCGCCGTGCCCAGCAGACTGATCCACACCCGGGCGGTCCAGCGCTCCTGCAGCCATAGCCAGCGTCCCGTAAGCGTGGCCACCACCAGGTAGGCGATCCAGGTGAGGAGCAGGTCACCGCCCGCTGCCTGCAACATGGACCACTGGTCGGCGGGATTGGCGCGGTGCACGAAGAACAGCCGGCACTGGATATTCTCCCAGGCGTACTGCAGCGGAAGTGCAGGTACGGCCAGCAGAACGCCATGGCGGAGAAGGGATCGGATCGACGGGGAGATCTGGTTTTTCATGCATTATTCAGGTCAGGGCCTGCAACCGGAAGTCTGATCCGGAATCGGATTCGACCGGCCCCGGAGGTCGCTTCGATCGTCCCGCCGTGGGCTTCGACGATCGATTTAACGATGGCCAGGCCTAGTCCGGCGCCTTCGCCGCTGCGTTGCCGGGACGGGTCCGCGCGATAGAAACGGTCGAACAGTCTCGGAAGATGTTCAGTGGGTATCGCGCCAGGGTTCTCGACCATGATCTCGATCCCGCCGCCGGCGGTGGGTGCGAGGTGCACCGAAACCGTCTGGTCGGGCGCAGTATGACGGATGGAGTTGGACAGGAGGTTGCCCAAGGCGCGTCGCAACATCAGCCGGTCTCCCATCATGGTCGCGCTACCGTTCAGTTCCAGCGTGACACCGTGTGCCTCGGCCCAGGCCTCGTAGTAGTCGAATAATGCCCGCACTTCCTCGTCCAGGTTCAGTTCTGATACCTCCAGCCTGCTCAGACCGTGGTCCGCCTGCGCCAGAAACAGCATGTCCCTGGTCATCTGTGCGAGACGTTCATATTCCTCCAGGTTGGAATAGAGAATACGACGATACTCATCCGCGCTGCGCTTGCCGGACAGTGCGACCTGGGTCTGGGTCATCAGATTGGCCACGGGGGTGCGCAATTCATGCGCGATGTCGGCCGAGAAGTTCGAGAGGCGGATAAAGGCTTCCTCGATGCGCCTGAGCATTTCGTTGAACGAGATGGCAAGATCGGCCAGTTCCGCCGGCAGGGATCCGGGCGGAATCTGGGTACGCAGGCGGCTGGCGCCGGTTTCCCGGATGCGTGCCGTGATGCGGCGCAGAGGCACATGTCCCTGGCGTACCGCGAGCCAGCCCATGAAGGTCATGATGATGATGCCGCTGGCCGACATGAGCCACAAATTGTGCCTGAAACCCTGCAGAAAACGCAGGTGATGATCGATCGATACGGCGGCGATCACCGTGTAAGTCGCGTCACCCGTCGTGCGATTCGCATCCACATGCCGGACTAACACCCGGTAATTGTGGTCCGTGTGTTGCCAATGAAAAATCCGATCCGTCATGGTGTGTTCAGGGGCTTGGTGCACCAAGCTGGAAAGATTTACCCCAGGGCTGGCATAGAGTATGCGCCCGTCGTACGAAACGATATGAAGCAGGGCGTCTCGATGTCCTGCCGGGAAGCCCTCAAACCATTGCCCGCTGTCCTTGTCTTCACCGCCGGGTTGGAGGTCGGTAAGTAGTTCCTGTGCCATATTGGTGATCCTCTCGAGTTCGACAGCATCCTCCTCGTCGAAGTAATGCTGCATGGAGCGATCGATGATCCAGCCGAACAAGGGAAATACGATGGCCGCCGCGATACTGAAGAACAGAGTCAGGCGCAGCGTGAGGGAGAGCGGCCTGCGCATCGAATGCTCAGGCCTCGCCCGAAGAATCCAGCATGTAGCCCATGCCGCGAACCGTGTGGATGAGCTTGTGTTCGAAGTCATCGTCGATCTTGGCGCGCAGTCGTCGGATGGCGACGTCGATGACGTTGGTGTCACTGTCGAAATTCATGTCCCAGACCTGAGAGGCGATCAAGGAGCGCGGCAGGACCTCGTCCCGGTGGCGTAGCAGGAGCTCCAGCAGTGCGAACTCCTTGGCAGTGAGCGGGATACGCCGTCCGGCACGAGAGACACGCCGGCGCATCAGGTCCAGCTCGAGATCGGCCACCTGGATCATGGTTTCCATTACCGGGACGGTGCCGCGCCGCAGCAGGGTGCGCACCCGGGCCAGCAGTTCGGCGAAAGCGAAAGGTTTGACAAGATAATCGTCGGCGCCGAGTTCCAGTCCCTTGACGCGGTCGTCCACGCTGTCGCGCGCGGTGAGAAACAGTCCAATGACCTTGTTTCCCGCTTCGCGCAGCGACGGCAGAATCCGCCAGCCGTCGATGTCCGGCAGCATGACGTCGAGGATCAGCAGGTCATACGAGCCGGTCATGGCGAGGTGCTGTCCATCGAGCCCGCTACGGGCAAGGTCCACCACGAAGCCAGCCTCGGCGAGGCCCTGGCGGAGGTATTCACCGATTTTGGCTTCGTCCTCGACGATCAGTATTT
>SWCG01001979.1_pt2 | contig 11554 bp, 12 predicted proteins | sample 4690071 | NCBI WGS metagenome assembly SWCG01 (sample SAMN10267281, study PRJNA491770) | bioreactor metagenome | isolation source: DHS bioreactor inoculated with subseafloor sediment | place: Japan: off Shimokita Peninsula | collected 2012-10 | reverse complement strand
CCACAAACGGGAGGTGTTCGTGGTGGAGGATCTGGCAGCCCGCTTCGAGCTGCTGCCCATTTGTCCGGAAATGGCCATCGGCATGGGCGTGCCGCGCCCGCCACTCCAGCTGGTACTGGAAGCCGATGGCATCCACGCCCGGGGCGTGCACGACCCCGACCTGGATGTGACCGACCGGCTGCTGGTGTTCGCCCGCGAGACCCTCCCCGGGCTGTCCCGCCTATGCGGCTATGTGTTCAAGGCCCGTTCACCCAGTTGCGGGGTCGGCAGCACCCCGGTGCTGGTCCCCGGCCATCCGTCGCGTGAGGACAGCGGCCTGTTTGCCGCGGCCCTGCAAGCCGCCTTTCCCCTCCTGCCCGTGGAGCAGGAAGACCGCCTGCGCGATCCTGTTTTGCGGGACCGGTTCGTGGAACGGGTGTACCAGCACTCGCGGTTGCGTGACCAGGAACGGGGTTCCGGCATAAACCCATGAATTCAGAATGGCTTTTCCATGCCGCGCGCGGGCGGCATAGGCCTGCGCATTGACTATACTTATTTTTACAGCCGTACATAATAAGTATCCGCATCACACGGGAGAATGGCCGTGACACCAACACGCTGCCAGGAAATCATCGAGGCCATCGGACAGGCGGGGGATGTAGAAGCCATACACGGGGTATGCGCCGATCTCACCCGCGAATGCGGCTTCGAGCAGTTCATCTACGCCGCCAGCGTACCCACCTCCTTCGTGAAACCGTCGCTGATCATCATCAGCGGCTATGCCCGGGAATGGCGTGAGCATTACAACAACCAGCACTACATGGGTGTGGACCCCACGGTGGCCTGGTGTGCCCACAACATACTGCCCCTGAACTGGGTACACCTGGAAGCGGATGCCCAGGGCAACCCGCAACTTAACCAATTCATGAGCGACGCCCGGGATTTCGGCCTCAGCAGCGGCGTAAGTTTCCCCATCCATACGGCGCAGGGCGATTCGGCCATGCTGAGCCTGGCCAGTCCCGAGCAGCATGGCAAGGCGCAGCCACGCATCGTCGAGGCCATGCCCTATGGCCAGCTGTTTACCGCCTACCTTCATGAAACGGTACGTCGCGTCTTCGCCGACCAGATGCTGCCGGTCTCCCGCGCGGACCTGACCCCACGGGAACAGGAATGCCTGCTCTGGGTCACGGAGGGGAAGACCACCTGGGAAACCTCGCAGATCCTCAACATCTCCGAACGCACCGTGACCTTTCACCTGCAGAACACCGTCGAGAAGCTCGGCGTGGTCAACCGCCAGCAGGCCGTGGCCCGCGCCGTGGCGATGGGCATCATCCGTCCGCAATACAATTGATGAGGCAAGCCAGGTGATGCTGTATACCTGATTGCGGGACGCCGTAAATACATGCCCCAGGGCACCTTCTCGACCGCTGCGCGGTCTCACCTTGTCCCTGTAGGCTTGACGGCCGCATCCCTGCGGCCGACACCCGCCATCAGGTATACAGCATCACCTGGCCCCAACCACAAAGAAACCCCGCCCCGCCAACTGTAGGATCCTACAGTTACCCTGCACCCCCCCTTCGTCGTGTACTGGCCCCCTGTCCTACTGGAGGGTACAACGATGAGTCAGATACTGATGGCAGGTGGTGATCAACCCGGTTTCGATCCCGCAACCCTGGAACACATGTTCGCGTTCCGACACCACATCTTCCATGATCGGCTGGGTTGGGATGTCACCAGCGATCGCGGACTGGAATACGATCATTTCGACCAGCTCGACCCGGTGTATTTACTGGCCCGTGACGGCAAACAGCGCGTCGAAGGCTGCTGGCGTATCCTGCCCACCACCGGACCCTACATGCTGCGGGATACCTTTCCCCAACTGCTCGGTGATACGCCTGCGCCCTGCGCGACCAGCGTCTGGGAGTTGAGCCGTTTCGCCGTGGAACCGGGTGACAGCGCATGCAGCCAGGCCCGCCTCAACCAGGTGGCCATGGATATGATGCGGCGTGCCTACGAATTCGCGATCGAGCATCACATCAGTCACTACGTCACCGTAACCAGTGTCGCCCTGGAGCGGCTCATGAAGGCCGGTGGCATTCCCTTGTTACGACTTGGTGATGGAAAGGCTCAGCGCATCGGAAAGGTGCTTACCGTAGCCTGCTGGATCGCCATCGACGAGACCCTGCACCAGGCGCTCTACCCTGCACAGGAAGTCGCCGGAACACGGCACGCGGCATGAAGGTCCTGGTCCTTGGCAACCTCGAGCAGGCGCGCGCCCTGCTCGAACCGGAAAGCAAGGAGGCGCGCACGGTTTTCCATTGCAGAAAGGATATCCGGGTCACCCGATCGTTCAGCCCGATCGACCCGCCCGACTGGATCCTCATTGAAGAGAAGGTAATGCCAGGGAAAGGCATACCACTGCTCCAGTCCCTTTTGGCAATGGACTTTTATACCCAGCCTGACCCCGCTTGCACCACCTGCCGCCTGGAGCGGGACCAACGGGGCGAGGTACGGCTGCATTGCGGCCTGCGTCAGCAGCACCACACTCCGTCACCTGCCAGGCGCGGCGGTGACCCCCTGCAGGGGGAAGCCGCCATCTGCTTCGAGTACCAGGCGCCCCTGCGGCGGACTGGAAATTGATCGGCGCTGATATGAAATGAAACCGGAACCCACCCAGGAGAACAGCATCAAGGATCAGGATAGGGACATCGGGGAGATCCTGCAGAGAATCCTGGCACCCCGCGACAATGATGCAGAAGCCGTACCGGATCTTGCCATTGGCGGGGATATCCAGTCATGCGACCAGGCCGGCTTTGGCGCACGCCTCCAGCAAGCCCTGTTTCGGGCGGATCGCATGCAACAGTCCTTCGTACTGGTACTGCTGCGAGTACACATCAACCCGCCCATCCCGGGATGCGCAACACTGGCCCTGCAGCGCATTCGCGCCAACCTGCGCAAGAGTGATTCACTATTGCAATACAGCGAGGAACATTTTGCCATATTGCTGGACGGCATCCTGGACCCGAACTCGATCAGCTTTGCCGTGGAGAAGATCATCCAAGGTCTGCAGCCGGAGTTTCCACGCAGGAAAGGACATATACAGATCGATGTGCGCGCGGGAATCAGCGTCTTTCCCGAGGACGGGTATCTTGCCGAATCACTGTGGGCAGCGGCGGAATCCGCTCTGCTGGACACCACCGTAGACGGAAGAAACCGGGTGCGTTTCGCCAGTGCGCGGCGAGACCACTATGCCCGCGAACGACTGGAACTCTGCACCGCCCTGTATCACGGCTTGCGCAACCGGGAATTCGAAATCCATTATCAGCCCATAGTCGATACCCAGTCAGGAAGCGTGCGCAATGTGGAACTGCTACTACGGTGGAGACATCCGAAACGCGGCCTGCAGCCAACAGAGCGCTTCCTGTGGTTGCTGGAGGAAACCGGGATCATCGTCCCCGTGGGTGAATGGTTGTTGGACACGGCCTTGCGCCAAGTCAGGAAACTGCGTCAGGCGGGTCACAAGGATATTCGCTTGAGCATCAACCTGTCCGGGCAACAGATTCTCGAAGCGGGGTTTATCGAAAAACTGGAATGGATGCTGAACGACAAGGGCCTGGAACCGGATATGCTCGAGCTCGAATGCAAGGAAACAGTGCTGATGCGCAACCTGGATGCCCTGCGGGAGACCCTGTTACGCCTGAAGGAACTTTCCATACCCCTTTGCGTCGATCGCTTCAGTGGAAACAATCACGCACTGTCGGAACTCATGCACCTGCCGCTGGGTGGGCTGAAGATCGACCGCAAGCTGATCCGCCGACTGCCTTTCGACCGTACCAGCATGGCCATCACCGGCGGCATACTCGCCTTCACGAACTGCATGGGTATTCGCGCCAGCGCCTGTGGCGTGGAGAACATGGGTCAGCTGAAATTCCTGCGCGAACATTCCTGCCAGCTGGCGCAGGGCAACCTCATCGCCCGCCCCATGCGCTTCAACGAACTGGAACAATGGCTGCCGAACTAGGTGCAATGGCTCAGGTTTTCCGTTTCTCCACCTGACTCTCGTAGGCCTGCTGCTTGGCGTTCAGACGACGCAGAAATTCCTTCATGATGGCGCGGTACAGGTCCTGCTTCAGCGCGCAGTCCTCGACCTCGGAATCCAGGCTGGGATTGTCATTGATCTCGATGACGTAGAGATCCTGCCCGCTCTGCTTGATATCCACGCCATACAAGCCGTCACCGATCAGGTTGGCGGCACGCTCCGCCAGGTTCAGAACGGCGGGATCCACCTCTTCCAGCGGCAGGCACTTGAAACCGCCCTGGGAAAAACCGCCTGAGGCATTGTGGTGGACGATCTGCCAGTGTTTCTTGGACATGAAGTACTGGCAGGCATAGAGTGGTTTGCGATTGAGCAAGCCCACACGCCAGTCGAATTCCGTGTAGAGATACTCCTGGGCCAGCACCAACTCGGAGGACTGGAACAACAACTGGCTGATCTCGTGCATCTGGACGCGGTTTTCCGCCTTGAACACCCCTCGCGAAAAGGATCCATCCGGAACCTTGAGCACCATGGGGTACCCGATACCTTCTTCCGCCGCAGCCAGATCACCCCTGCCCACGATCACGGTTTTCGGCGCCGGCACCCGGTTGGCCTTGAGTACTTCCGCCAGGTAGACCTTGTTGGTACACAGTTGAATGGAACGAGGATCATCGATGACGATCATGCCCTCGCTTTCCGCCTTCTTGGCAAAACGGTAGGTATAGTGGTTGATACGCGTGGTATCCCGGATAAACAGGGCGTCGTATTCCGCCAGCCGGGCATAGTCCTTGCGCTGGATCAGGTCCACTTCTATGCCCAATTCGGCGCCGGCCTTGGCGAAATTGGCCAGCGCCTTGGCATCGGAAGGTGGCAGCGGGTCAGCGGGATCATGGAGGATCGCCAGGTCGTAGCGGGCCGGTTTGCGCGCCTTGGCGGGCCGCTTGCGTCGCTTGATATAGTTCGATAGCGCCTCGCGGAACTGCACCAGGGCGTCCTCATCCAGGCGATGAATGGGCAGGGGCTTGATGGAATTGATATGCCAGCCGCCTTGCAGTCGAAACCGCACCCGCAACAGCGGGCAGGGAAAGAACTCGAAGATCTGCCGGGCAAGGTCTCGCAGACTTTCATAACGGCAACGCCCCAGCATGATATCCATCTCGAATTCGTCGGCTCCACCATCCAGGCTGTGCTTGCGAAAACCCCGACGCACCTGTTCCTCGAGATTGATGGCATCCAGGCTGTACATGGACTTGCTGCTCAGATCGAGCATGCATTTCACCGAAGGAATGACCCGATGTCGACGCGCCTCCGCCAGCAGGGAGCAGTAGTACCCCACGCTCAGGTAGCGATAGCTGCGGCAGAGGTTGATAACCAGGATATTCTTCTGAGTGAGATATTCCTCTGAAGTCAGGTAGTCATCCACGTGGACCACGGTGTAGGGAAGATCACCCGCGGGCCAGTCCTCCAGGTTTTCCACCACGATGATTTGTCGTGTCATTGTCTTCGATTTCCTTTGCCATTGGCGGCGCCCAGGCGCGCCGGTCGGGTCTGTCCTGGGTGGCGAATAATCAGGGCGGCGCGCTGTCCATACTTCCCATAGCGGGCGATACGCTGGAAATCCTTCTGCAGGATCGGCATGTTGATGCAATCCGCCTGTACCTTGTGTTTTTCCACGTCCACATAGGGATCATGCACATAGATGAAACGATCATCAAAACCGGTCACCACCACCCAGTGTGGAAATTTTTCCTTGTAGATACGATAGGAGCTGATCAGCACGATGGGCACCCCTCCCTGATCGAAGGCGGCACGGATATCGTTCACATCCACCTTCCGGTAATGCACCGGGATGTCACGCTCACGCATCTCGTCCAGGAAATCCTTCTCCACAAGGCGCATGACCTCCTTTTTTTCGGCACTACGCACCGAGTCCACCAGCAGCTCGGTGGCGTCATTCACGAAGACTTCCGCCTCGAAGCCCCGGTGCACGGCCGCCAGCGCCATGCCGTAGGGGCTGGTGCCGCCATGCCCCGAGGTCATGAACACCGTGGTGGATTCGCGCCAGATGCGGATCTCCTGGGTGCGGTCCAGCACCACGGCGGGTTCCAGGGCCTTCATGGCCATCATCAACGCGGCGGGGCCGCAAGTGAATTCCAGTGTCTGCTGATAATAAGGCACCAGTGCCAGATCCGCATTGAGATTGCTGACCAGGCGCCTTTCATAGCGAAAGGCGTCCATGTGGTCTTCATAATAGTCGTCGTATTCCCCGAAGCGCCGGTAGCCTGCCTGCTCGAACAGGGCGATGGAAGCGGCGTTGTCCTTACGCACCTCGAGCCGGATATAGACGCTGTCCCGTTCCCGGGCAGCTTCCTCGGCCGCCGCCACCAGGGCCTTGCCGATGTCGCGCCCGCGAAACCGCGGCGATACCGCGATGGAGTACAAGCGCGCCAGCGAAGTGCCGGCATTGAACAACAGCATGACATAGCCGGCGATCTCTCCCTCCCGCTCATCCACGAAGGTGATGGCGTTGGCCTTGGTGAGCAGGTAGCGAAAGGAACGCTGGGAGAGCCGGTCGACGCTGAAGCATTCCTCCTCCAGCCGCAGCAGCGACCTGATGTCCTCGGGGGTGGCCTGTCTGATCATAATGCTGCCTGGATCCTGCCGGCGGGTGAGGAGGGAGCGTAGCACGGTCGCCAGGAGAATCCGCGCGCGCTTTCATGACCAATATTTTCGATCCATAATAGGGTCTGGTATAGGATATCAGATCATACAGAGGGGCAGACAACGGAGCTGCCCGTAGGAGCGGGACATCAGGGAAAAGAGCAATGGATACAGGATTACTCAAGGCATTCCTGGAAGTGCAACGCACCCGCCATTTCGGCCGTGCGGCCGCCAACCTGTTCCTGAGCCAGTCCACGGTGAGCGCCCGCATCCGCCAGCTGGAGGAGGAACTGGGTACCCACCTGTTCATCCGCCAGCGCAAGCATATCGAACTGACCCCGGCGGGACGCAAGTTCCTGGCCTTTGCCGAAAACATGATCAACACCTGGAACCGCGCCCAACAGGAGATTTCCGTACCGGAAGGCATGCACTCGCTGCTGGCCATTGCCGCCCTGCCCAGCCTCTGGGATGCCTTCCTGGAGGACTGGCTGCGACAACTGCCGGCCCTGTTGCCCGAGCTGGCCCTGCGGGCGGATGCGGGGGATACGGACTCCCTGCTTCGCCAGCTGCAGGAAGGCACCCTGGACCTCGCCCTGCTGTTCGATCCACCGGAGACCGCTCGCTTCCAGTTGCGGGAGCTGGCCCCCTTGCCCCTGGTACTGGTCTCGACCCAGGCCGGTCAGACCAGCCACGAGGCCATGCGCACTGACTATGTATGGGTGGATTGGGGGACTTCCTTCGCCGGACTGCATGCCCGCCGCTTTCCCGACCTGCCCGCCCCGCGCCTGCGGGTAAGCGTGGGACGACTGGCCCTCGGCTATATCCTGGAGAACGGGGGTGCCGCCTACCTGCCCGAACCCATGGTGCGGGGAGAATTGGGTCGGCGATTGTTTCCGGTGGAGGATACGCCCATCATCCGCAAGGAGACGTACGCGGTGTATGCCCGGTCCACGGACCGGGAGGACGTGATAGAACGGGTAATCGACTCCCTGCCGGTCGGCGGGAGCTATTGATCGAAGCCGGTACGTAGCAGTCGCGCCAGCTCCTGCTCCTCCCGGAGTTGCTCAAGGCGTCGGCGCGCCTTCATACGGTAGCCATAGTCCTTGCGGTCGACTGCATCCGCGCCGCCGGCAAAGTCGTTTGCGCGGGCATCCGCCTCGTCCTGCAGCACCAGAGTGCCGGCATCGTCATCGTAGTTTTCTTCACTTGCGTGCATATCGTCGGGAAACCCCATGGGTGAACATCATGGGCGCGATTCATACCCGAACAGGCAGGCCAGGTAAAACGATTAAAATCGATCGTCAGCAACGGGGATTTCGATCGATGACGGATTTACTCGTGGGCGATGGGCTTGTCGGTGAACAGGTAATCCTTCAGCTCGGAATCGAAGCGCGGATCGTGGCGGCGGATCCATTCCAGCACCATGGCCGCATGCTCCTTCTCCTCGTCACGGTTATGGGCAAGAATGGCCTTCAGTTCGGCATCCTTGCAGGCATCAACCCGCTGGTTGTACCAATCCACCGCTTCGAGTTCTTCCATCAGGGAGGTGAGGGCCCGGTGCATGTCGCGAGTATCCTCGGACAGTTCCTCGAGCGGTTCGTGGTAGCCTTCGTTTGCCATGATGATTTCCTTGTGTTCGTTGGGCGTAGCAGCCTGGGGAATGGGTCAAGACTACTGTAATCGCCCGCGCAAGAAAACCGATCGGGGAAAGGGGTCAGGATGCCGCCTCGGCGGACAGGACACAATCGATGCCGGCCACCTGGTTGCGGCCACGGTGCTTGGCCTGGTAGAGCATCTTGTCCGCAGCCGCCACCAACGCCGGGGGCTGGTTGGACGCGCTCGCGTAGGTGGCCGCCACCCCCAGGCTGATGGTCACCACGTCGCCCGCCTCGGAACAGGCATGGGGGATGCGCATGGCCTCCACGGCCTGGCGCAGGCGCTCCGCCACCCGACGGGCACCCTCCAGATCCGTGGCCGACAGCACCACCACGAATTCCTCGCCTCCATAGCGGGCCAGGGTATCGGTCAGGCGCGGTAATTCCTGCTGCAGGGTCTGCGCAACCCGTTTGAGGCAGTCATCCCCCGCCAGGTGTCCATAGTGGTCGTTGAAGGGCTTGAAGCAATCGATGTCAAGCATCACCAGCGCCAGCGGGCTGCGGGTACGCCGGGAATGGGCCCAGGCCTCATGGATCAGCTCGTCGAAACGCCGCCGGTTGGCCACCTCGGTAAGACCGTCGATGTTGGACATGCGCAGCAATTCGAAATTTTTCTGTTCCAGCTCGCGCTGGCTTTCCCGCAAGGCGCGGTAGGCCTCGTCACGCTGCACGCGGGCCAGGTAGGCGCGGGAATGGTAGAGAATCCGGGCGTTGAGTTCTTCACGGTCCGGCAGTTTGATGAGGTAATCATTGGCCCCGGCGGCAAAGGCCTCGGCCTTGATGTGGGGATCTTCCTTGGTGGACAGCACGATGATGGGCACGTGACGGGTACCGGCATTACCCCGGAAGGCGCGCACCACATCCAGGCCGTTCACGCCGGGCATGAGCAGGTCCAGCAGGATCACCGTGGGACGGATCGCGCCGGCCACCGCCAGGGCTTCATGGGGATCCTGGCAATAATGGAAATCCATCTGCGGCGAATCCAGCAGATCGCGACGGATGCGCTCGGCCACAATGGCCTGGTCATCCACCAACATCACCATAAGTCCCTGATCATCAGGGGAAGCTACGGTTTCCTCATGCATCGAAAGCTCTCCCTTGCACGCTGCCCTGTCTGGCCGTCGAAGGATCGGCCCACCCCAATGGGGGGATTGAAACCCGGTTGTGGCAGCCCCATGGTAGTATTTGGCAAATCTCTGATAAAAAAGCGATTATGATTCCCTCACCCGTACCAGGCCGGGTCCTTCCCTGCCATGGTTTCGGGGTTGTGTCGACAACCGATTGATCAGGTTGACAACATGATAGCGGCCGCGGGGCTCCGGAGTTGAGAATCCCGGCCTGGTGACAGGAGCAGTGCATGACACAGGAAGACCTCGCCCCCATCCTCCCGGCCACGCAGGGTATGAGCCTGCCGTTGCCCGGCAGCGTCGCCCGCCCCGACTATGCGCCGGGCGAACGGGAGGAGTTGGTCGCGCGCATCAAGGACCTGCTGCGGGAAAAGGACGCCGTACTGGTGGCCCATTACTATACGGACGAGGACCTGCAGGCCATCGCCGACGAGACCGGCGGCTATGTCTCCGATTCCCTGGACATGGCCCGTTTCGGGAACGAGCACCCCGCCTCCACCCTGGTGGTGGCAGGGGTGCGGTTCATGGGCGAGACCGCCAAGATCCTGAACCCGGAAAAGCGCGTACTCATGCCCACCCTGGAGGCCGAGTGTTCCCTGGACCTGGCCTGCCCGGCGGAGCAGTTCATCCCCTTCTGCGACCAGCATCCGGACCGCACCGTGGTGGTGTACGCCAACACCAGCGCCGAGGTGAAGGCGCGCGCCGACTGGGTGGTCACCTCCAGCATCGCCGTGGACCTGGTGCGCCACCTGCATGAGCGGGGCGAGAAGATCCTGTGGGCCCCGGACCGCCATCTGGGCCGCTACATCCAGCAGGAAACCGGCGCCGACATGCTGATCTGGCCCGGCGCCTGCATCGTGCACGAGGCCTTCCGCGCCGATGCCCTGCTGCGTCTCAAGGAAAAGCATCCCGAGGCGGCGGTGCTGGTGCATCCCGAATCCCCCGAGGCCGTAATCGACATGGCCGACCGGGTGGGCTCCACCACCCAGATCATCCAGGCCGCGCGGGACATGCCCCACAAGACCTTTATTGTCGCCACCGACAACGGCATCCTCTACAAGATGCGTCAGGCGGCACCGGACAAGACCTTCCTGGAGGCCCCCACCATGGGGGTCGGCGCCACCTGCGTATCCTGTGCCCACTGCCCCTGGATGGCCATGAACAGCCTGCGCAACCTGGCGGAGGTGCTGGAAACGGGCGCCAACGAGATCCATGTGGACGAAGCCGTGCGCGTCAAGGCCCTGAAGGCCACCCAGCGCATGCTGGATTTCGGGCGCAGCCGCCGCGCCACGGGTACGCCGGCCGACTGACGGTGAACGCCCCCGCACGACTGGCCCATTCACCATCGGTTCGCGGGCAGAGCCCGCTCCTACGGCCGTGAAACTGCCGTCGCTGGCGGACTGGCCCACCACGACCGTCGCGGCCCGTGCGCTGCAACAAGCCCTGGCACCCGGGGTGGAACGTCGCAACCGGCTGCCGGACAGGATCCGACTGGTGGCCGGCGTGGATGTGGGCTTCGAGGAGGCAGGCCGGGTCACCCGTGCCGCCGTCGCGGTGTTGCGCTTTCCGGAGCTGGAGCTGGTCACACAGGCCGTGCACCGCGAGGCCACGCGCTTCCCCTACGTCCCCGGGTATCTTTCCTTTCGCGAGATCCCCGCCATCCTGGGTGCATTGGCGACACTCACCACCCTTCCCGACCTGCTGCTCTGCGACGGCCAGGGCCTGGCCCACCCGCGCCGTTTCGGTATCGCCAGTCACCTGGGCCTGCTCACGGACCTGCCCAGCATCGGCGTGGCCAAGTCCCGTCTGATCGGCCGCCACGGCGACCTGCCGCCGGAGCGCGGCGCCTGCGTGGCGTTGCTCGACGGCGAGGAAGTCATCGGCGCCGTTCTGCGCACCCGCCAGGCCGTGCAGCCACTGTATGTCTCCATCGGCCACCGCATCAATCTGGCCACGGCGGTCGACTTCGTACTGCGCTGCGCACCACGCTATCGACTCCCGGAAACCACTCGCCAGGCCCACCGCCTGGCCTCGGGCGAACCCGGCGGCCAAAACCGGTAGAATGGCACCAAATCCTTCTCTGGCGGCCCTGGACA
>SWCG01001499.1_pt1 | contig 11564 bp, 12 predicted proteins | sample 4690071 | NCBI WGS metagenome assembly SWCG01 (sample SAMN10267281, study PRJNA491770) | bioreactor metagenome | isolation source: DHS bioreactor inoculated with subseafloor sediment | place: Japan: off Shimokita Peninsula | collected 2012-10 | reverse complement strand
TAAAATGTTTTTCTTCTAAAAACTATTGACTTTTACTAGCTGGTCTTAAATTCAGATTTTTTACATGAAGATTTGCAAATGGATGTTTTTCTATAGCCTTTTTCAGATCTTCATCAAATAAATTAAGGTATATCTCTGTGGAAGAAATATTCTTGTGCCCTAATAAAGTTGAAATAGTATAGATATCAATCCCAGAATGAAGAGCGTGAACTGCAAAGGAGTGTCTGAAACTATGGGTACTAAGGTCTTCTTTTCTTTCTTTTGGTATACTTTCCGCTTTTAATATAAGATTCTTTACCATGTACTGTATAGTGCGTTCTGTTAGAGGTGTTTGTCCTTCATTACTTGAAAAAATATATAATTCACTATAATTTTCTTTGCCCTTAAACGCAGAATAAGTAAATTCTATATAGTTTTCCAATACATTCAGTGCTTCCGAACTTATTTTTCTTGGTTTTTTTGATTTTTTATTTCCTTTTGGAAAAACCATTATAGTCTGCGTGTTTGCATTAATATCTCCAATTTGTAGTAGTGTTAATTCGTTTATTCTAATCCCGCTACCTAAGAGTACTTTCAGGATTGTATAGTTTCTAAGAGCTGCCAATGACTGTCTAGATAAATTGAGTACTTCGTATATCTGTTCCAATTCCAAATATTTTGGTAGTGAGTTTATATCTGTTTTAATTTTAAGTAAACTACTAAATACTTCTTTATGTTTTGCATAGAAATCATAGGTAACCGATTGAATGAAGCTTCGCAAAAATGCCTTCTTTTTTTGTTTAGTATTTTCCTTTATATCTTCATTTAAGTACCTCAATACTTCTGTGTTGTATTTACTATCGGTGAACAGATCTTCGAAATGAGTCTTTACACCACTTTCCAAACCTTCCACATAGTTTTTCTCGAGTATTTTCATCTCACTTTTATAGGTTTTCTTGGAAGATTCACTTAACGATATATATCTATCACTTTTGAAAAACATTTCTTTTGCTTCCTCAAAGGTTAAAACCTCGTTGATTTCTTCGTTATTCAAATTCCCACTTAGATCTTTATTAAAAAATATCTTGTTTGAGGCTTTCTGTAAATTATTTAGATCGTGATTTTGAATAAGATCTTGTAGAATTTTCTCAATACTACTTTGTTCTGACTCTTTCTTAATAATTGGCATCTTTTTTCCACCCACTTCTTTAGATTTTTATCATATCAATAGCTTCTGTTAGCCTACCACTATCAATATGGATATATCTAGATAATGATGCTGAAGATTTATGTCTAGATAGTATTTTCAAAACCCTTATTGAACAATGCTTTGTTAAGCTTGTTATGTATTTGTGCCTTAGTAAGTGTGGTCCTCCCTTATATCTCCATCCAAGTATCATTGTATATAGCTTATAGTTTTGATATATTTGGAGCTTATAGTTTTTTGTATCATTTGAAAACACAAAACCGGTTTCTTTTAGCTCCATCTTTAATAAACTATGTAGGATAACCTTTGAAATTGGAAGGATTGTACGATGATCTCCTTTTCCTAAGAATGAAATAGTTTTGGTATCTATGTTAATATCTTCCCATTTTAATTCCGCTACTTCATTAATTCTGAATCCTAAATGTGTCATTAGAAGAAACGCTAATCTTTCTTTTATAGGGTTTTGTGAATACATCTCTACGACATCATAAAATCTTTGCAATTCTTTAGTACTTGGCAGTTCTCTATAAATATAATCTTCTGCCGTTAGGTTTCTTATATTGATTGATATATTCTTTATAATTTTATTTTTAGAATATAACAATGTATAGAATCTCTTTACATATTGAAAGTGGCGCTTTGCGCTTAATTCTGTAATTTCACCTTCTTTTACTTGACGTATTAGAAAACATTTGTAACTTTTAAGATGCTCTGACCGAATTTGATTTACTAGGACATTATTAATATCATAATTTTCAAATTCCTTCAGACTACATATCCATTCAAAGTGTTTTTTGATATGAGAGGTTAAGTTGTTTTTTATGCTAGCATCTTTATCTCCCTTTTTTCTCAGTTCCATTTCGCAATATTTAACCAAAGGGTGTTGAAATTTTATCTTTGTGTAGTCTTCAATTTTTAATTCCGCTTTAAATTTTTTGCCAGGATTTAAAAAGTTTAAAAAACTAACTAGATATTGTCTTTTAACACTATTGTTAACTTTATCTAGTATATCGTTGGAAGTATCAACATCTGTAAGTTGATCTAATGTTAACTCACTTGCTTTTTTATAGCCCAGATTATGTGTCACTGTATACACATAATCTTTTATAGTTTCTGTAACAAGCCAAAATACCCATGGATCTAGATACTTTATTGAAATGAAGTAATCTATTACAATTTGTTTATTTAAGTCTTTAAGTATGATATTTTCAAAAATCCAATCATTAATAGCTTGTCTACCTAAATTATCTACATTGCTTTTATACTCTAGTGGATATATTTGATTGACTAGAATATCTATCACCCTTTCATGTTTATCATTTTCCCTCCCATGGTTATTATTTTTAAACTCACTAGATAATATACTTTTGTCCGAAAAATTTTTCGTAGTAATATCATTCTGCGAAATACTTTTCGGCTCCCACAAAAATTCCTCTATATTAAAAACCTCATTGTTAAAGCCTTTGTCTTCACGTTTCATGTATGAAATCCCCCTTCTTATGATCTGAGCTGTAACACAATAATCAATTTCAATTGAATTAAATGTAAGTTTTAAACAATTTACGAACTTGACACATATCCTAACAAGAAATTGGCAGGCATGGACTTATCTCCATTAAACTCATTCCAAATTCTTTCTGCCTCACTTATCTTTTGGAGACTTATTTTAATACTTTTTTGCTCTTGCTTGTCACAACGACCAGCCGAATGTATATAATCCTGGGTGGACATTTCCCTATGGTGTCTACTATGTTCATTTGGATTTAATTCAACTGAATCTTTTTTATTTATCTGTCCACTATTATCTAGTTTTTCTTCCATTACACTTGAAGAAAACTTTTCAATTAATCCTGCAATTCTATTCAAACTAGAGTGTACATAGCCACTAGTTGTACTATCTGGCTTGTGTCCCAAAACAAATGCAATATCGGATAGGGTGGCACCATTTTTTTCTAAATTACTTGAAAAGGAATGACGCAGGCCGTGTGGGGTTAGAGATATTTCTAACTTTGTTTGTTTAGCGGATCTATCTACTAGAGCTTTTAATGCATCCTTTGTTATGGTGATGCCTGTGTTGCTTTTAAACACAGGCCCCTTATCCTCTTGTATTTCTAATAGAGCATTTCTTAAGCAAGTACAAATTGGAATTTCCCTATCTAGATTATCTGGATTATTTTTTTTATCCGTGTTTTTACTATCAAATACTCGTATAACATTCTTTTCTAAATCAATATCTTCCCAATTCAACTTTCTAATTTCTTGGTTTCTCATACCAGTAAAACAAAGAGCCATCTTTATAGACTTAAGAGTTGCATAACTATAGCCTTTAACCCTAACATCTGCCATAATAAATCCCTTTATATGGTGATGATCAAGAAATACTTTCCTAACGTTTTTCTTTTTACGGGCTATTTCCACTTTTTCAACTGGGTTACTATCTGCCCATCCCCTTTTAACACAATGCTTGAAAAGAGAGCTAAGACTATCTTTTTTACGGTGTACTGAATTAATATGTAGACGCTTTTCTTTTAGTAGGTTTAAACAAAAATCTTCTATTTGTGCAGTAGTTATAGAATTAATATTTGATAAATTGTTTCGTCTCTCCAAAAACTCACTAAATTGCTTAAAATCAGTTTTATAAGAACTTATAGTTGCCCGAGAAAATCCTTTTAGATTTTCTATAATAAGAAAATAATCTTCAATTGCATTGGTAAGTGAAACCGTGTCAGAATTATTAATTTCAGTACCATTAACTATCACTTCCTACTCCCTCCCCTTTCATAAAAGAAATTAATTTTAAACACAAAAAATCCAAAAACTTTTCAAACACCCCTATTAAATAGGAAAAATTTGAAAAACTTTTGGATTTGTAAAAGCTCTTTTTAATTTGATAAACTCTTAAATGTGTAGAATTTCCTTTGATTTGTAAAATTTAGACTTTAATTCTATTTCATGATACCATATCTAATTTTATAATGTCAAATAAATATTAATAAATTCATTTACATAATAGGCTAAATTTTATTTAGAGTGTACTTTAGCCTGTCTCACAAGTCACAAATAATCATCACTCTACTGCTACCATCCCTGCTCATGTTAATAGTCCTCCAAATGTTCGCTAATAAACTTTAACTAAGTATTTTGATCTAATTTCATAATTTAAAGTTAACTTTCAGTCAAGGAGTTTTGCAAAAAAATAATCTCACAGTATTCTACTGAGGAATATTAGATTATTATAAACAATATACAGATGTTGATTATTCTCTGGATATTATTCATTAAGAATAATATACTCACACACTTGTCTTAAATGCAATAAAAGAGCTATATTTTAAATAGCTCCTGATTAAAAATATAATAATGTAATTAATATTAAGATGATTTTTCAACTGTATTTTTCTTCCCGATTACAAAGTAAAGAATAAAAGCTATCACAACGGACAACACAGACCAAAGAAACATTTGGCTATACCCAATAGCAGATGACACAATTCCTAAAATGATAGCCCCGAAACCGATTCCACTATCAAATCCGGTAAAGAATGTAGCATTTGCCACGCCTAAACGATGTCTTGGGGTGTTCATAATAGCCATCGTTTGCAAGCTCGACAGTGTAGCTCCAAATCCAATTCCATAAACAAGTGCAGCAATCATAAATATAGGTAATGTCGTCGCCATTGACAACAAAATCATTGCAATAATTATACAGATCAAGCCTGGTATAACAGCAAAATTGACTCCTAGACGGTCAACAACTCTTCCAAAGCTTGGTCTGGAAATCAACATAGAAATTGCGTAGATTGTAAAAAATACCCCTATATTTTCTATGCCTCTTTCAAGGGCATAAAGTGCCAAAAAGCTAGTTATTGAGCCGTAAGTTACTGCAACAAAAAAGATTACAATTGCAGGACGGACAGATGTTTTTTCATATAGCACAATTTTTTCTTTTGGCTGATCTTCTTTGTCAACTTTTCTATATTTTATGCTAAGAGCCAATATGAAACTTATTATAACTAAGCCTGAAGCTAACAAAGAAACTACCTGAAAATTAAATCTTGAAATTATAGACAACCCAACAGCAGGTGCAGTTGCCATTGCTAAACTGCTTGCTAAACTATAATAACCCATTCCCTCGCCAAATCGTTTTTTAGGAATAATATCTGACGCAATTGTACTTGATGCCGTACTGGATGCTCCCCACCCAAAACCATGAATGAACCGAAATAATAGAATTAATCCGATAGTCGGGAGCCAGCTATATGCAGCTGCAACAATAATAAATATAATTAATCCTGAAAGAAATATTCCTTTTCTTCCCAGTCTATCAAGTGCTACACCAATAAAGGGGCGAATAATTAGAGCAGAGATTGTAAAAATCCCAGTTATCCAACCAATAGTCTTGTCTGCTACACCCAAACTTTTAACGTAAACAGGTAGAGTAGGTGTGAGCATTTGAAAACCAAAGAAGATCAATAAATTTACTGTTATTATAGTAATAAAATCTTTTGTCCAAAGAGATTTGTCACTTTGTATTTGTTCTTTCACTAATATCCCTACTTTCCGCAGAATATTTAATAAATATATTAATTTATAATTAAGCAAATTTATTAATACCATATTTTTAAGTTCACAAGTAAAAAGTTACAGGTTCATATACAAACAAAAAGCTTTTAACATAATTTTCCTCGCTCTCTCTTTTAAATATAATTTTATATAGATTTATCATTATAGTTGTCAGAACAACTATAATGATAAAAAATTTATTTAAGGTTATCATACACATGATTTAATAATTTTTTCGTTTCAAGGAGTTTGCTTTTTTCTATACCTATCGTTGCTTCCTCTAACAATTGAGTAACTATAGGGATTAGTTCATTTTTTAATGCCCATCCACGTTCAGTCAAAAAGATTTGAAAAGCTCTTTTATCGGATGAATGAGGCTTTTTGACAATCACTTCTTTAATTTGCAATTTTTCAAGAATACGATTTGTATTTGGCTTATCTTTATAAATGATATCTGATAACTCTCTAGGAGTAATACCTTCCTGTGCCCATAAACAGTTAAGTACTGCCCATTGCTCTGGTGTAACGTCATATTCTTTTAAACGTTTAAATAGTTCATTTTTTAGTTTTGTATTCAGTCTATTTAGAATAAATCCTAATGAATCCTCAAAATTAAATTCCATCTATATCACCACCTTAGTTGTTCTGACAACTATATTATAGATCTATAGAAATTAATGGTCAATAAAATTATCACATTGTTACTTCACTATAATTCTATCAGTCTAGCCTTTTGAACTCTTTCATGATTAGATTTGCAAAATCTTCATTTTGTTCCGCTACACTTACAATATAGGTTAATACATTGCCTGGAAAGTCAAGTAATTCCTTTAAAACAACCCCTTCGATTGATTTCCTAGCAAGTGAGACCACACATAACTCCGTGTGATTTTCATTGCATCCCTTACACAGCTTGCATATTGATGCAATACAGATTGCTATCATTCTGTCATCATAGTACTTTGTATCCTCTTTTGGGATAAGCGTTAAACCATCTTTAATAATCATCACTTTATTTTCTTTCACTAAATCTATAAGATTTAATGAAAATCCCACACTACATTTTGCTCTAATACACTTTGTCGTACCTAAATTTTCGCAATCCAAGCAGATATTATGTAGATTTTTTATTGTTCTATCAACGTAGCTCATAATATAACATCACCTTCTTATTAAAATATTTATTTCATCTAACTTTAAAAGAGATTTTCTTACCATGGTTAAGTAAATTTCACCAAATTTCCTATCAAATTCAAAATCAAAGTATATGTTACGAAAACCTCTTTCTTATAGGCCTCCCCTTATTGCTTGAACAATCTCTATTATTTAATCTTCAAAAAGCTATGCAATAATACTAACATTATAGTTTCCTTCTTGGAAGTAGGCACTAATACGTGCTATAGTATCTAAAAATATACCTAAAACCAAAGATTGAATAGGCTAACGAATTAAGCCCAAAAATAATTCCTATTGATGTCAATTATTTTCAAATTATAGTTTCATTTTAGGTACTATGGTGCTAAAAAGTGCCTTCTTGTTAAAATATATTAAAGTTGCTACGATTATCATGTACTTTAATAGTACTCAAATTTCGAACTACACTGATTTTAAAAAGGATAGTAACTAAAGAAATAACATCTTAAGGAGGGAAAATGTTAAATGAGTAAAGTACTTTATATTAAAGCAAATGCAAAATTGGAAGGTGAATCAAGGACATTCAGAATTTCAGATAGTTTTATTGAAACCTATCGTAAATTTCATCCCGAAGACGAAATTATAACTTTGGATTTATACAAGGAGGGTATAGGACTGTTATCAGCAGACGATATAAATATTGTTTTTGGTCCTAAGACTGATGAAAGCAGAAATCATCCAATACTAAAATACGCCTACCAATTTGCCGAGGTCGATAAATATGTAATTGCCGAGCCATTGTGGAACTTGAGTATTCCTGCTATCTTAAAGGCATACATCGACTATATTTGCGTAACTGGAATCACATTTAGATATACTGCTGAAGGTTCTGTGGGCTTATGCCAGGGTAAAAAGGCAATAAATATTTCTGCAAGAGGCGGGGAATATTCCGCAGAGCCGTTTTCATCATTTGAAATGGGTGACAGATACTTGAGAACAATATTTGGTTTCTTAGGAATCACGGATTTCACAACAATTTCTGCAGACGCACTGGATGTTATAGGTAATGATGTTGAAGCTATTGTAGGAAATGCAATAAAAGATGCTCAAGAAAAAGCTAAGAATTTTTAATAATATATTAAATTTGAGGATTTCAAAAGGAGATGAAAAAACATGGCAAAATTAACCCAAGAAATGAAAGATATGATAGGAACACAGCAATGTTTCCATGCTACAGTCAGCAAGGACGGGATTCCAAACAATGCACCTAAACGTTCAACACGAGTTCTTGATGATGAAACACTAATCTTTACTGAGGGTGTTGGCGGTGTAACATATCAAAATATATTGGACGGCTCTAAGGTAGCCACTGCAGTAGTAAACAGAGAGACAGTTGAGGGTTACCGTTTTATTGGTACTCCGAAAATTCAAAGTAGCGGAGAGCTATATGAACAGGCTGCAGCTATATCTCAAAAGATGGGCATGCCCAAGCCAAAAGCCGTTGTTCTTATCCATATAGATGAGATTCATGAACTTAAACCTGGTCCAACAGCTGGAAAGAGAATAGCTTAATAGCCTGATTTAAGTGACAACAAAATATAAAAAGCCTTTGTATTTTACAAAAAATCGCCTTAATAAGGCGATTTTTTGTAAATGACTACTGTTATTATCTATATTAATAATACGATAAACAGAGGTTGATAGCCTTAATAGGAGTCTTGTTTAATTTCTGATATCCGTACTCATTGGAATCAAATTCAACTGCTACCGCTATTCTTGTTTTATTTATGTAGATGTGCTAAAATACTAAATACAGTTTCAACTTAATGAGTAGTAGTGTGATTGAACTATAGTATATAAAAAGATACCTAAATTAATGAGGTGAAAATATGCTCAGCAGTCAAACAAGGCATGAAACATGCTACATGAGAGATAAATGTGTGAAGTTTGATATTTGTCCAATGGTCTTAGTTCAGAAAATCTTATCCGGTAAATGGAAAATACTAATATTGTGGTATCTTAGCTATAGTATATTAAGATTTAATGAAATTAAGAAAAAACTTCCTGATGTGACACAAAAAATGCTTACACAGCAATTAAGAAGTTTGGAAGAAGATCAGCTTATATATAGAAATGTTTATCCTGTTGTCCCGCCAAAGGTAGAATATGGTTTGACTGAATTGGGAAAAAGAATAATTCCTATATTGGAAATGATGCATGGATTTGGGGCAGAATATTTAGAATTACAAAAAGATATTAAGAATGTTATTAAATAAGTATTATGATATGACTTACTATAAAATGCACACCCCTTCGATTTTGTTTTGAGCGTTAGGGGTGTGCATTTAAATTGCAGGATGTTCATTAGTACTTTATTTCAATTTTCCGCCAAAGACAGGAAAGAAACTATGTTCGCCATAATCTTCTATATGTTCCAATTTTTTTAGTTGTTCCATATCCTCATCAGAAATTACAAAATCAACTTTTACATTGCTACGCATATGTTCTGGATTCGCTGTCTTAGGTAAAGGTAATGTTCCTAACTGTAAATCATAACGAATGCAAAGCTGTGGTACTGTTACACCATATTTTTCTGCAATTGATAATATTTTCTGATTTTTTAACGCTTCTCCATGAGCAATAGGTGAATATGCTTCTACAAGTATTCCCTTACTCTGCGTATATTCAATAAGTTTAAACGGAGTATTACTTGCATGTACAAGTAACTGGTTTACCATTGGGGCAACTGTACAGGAAGAAAGAATATTATCCAAATCTACCTTTTCAAAATTGGAAACACCGATAGCACGAAGCTTTCCTGCCTTATATGCATCCTCAAGTGCACGCCATGCTTCCCTATTTCCTTCAAAGAAACGATCCGCCTCTCTAAACTCCATCCATGGCTGTGGACTATGAATCAGCATCATGTCAATGTAATCTAGACCAAGGTCTTTAAGAGAACCTTCAATGGCAGCGGTAGCTGTCTGGTAATCTTTAGCTTCAGCTGCAAGTTTAGTTGTTATAAAAAGTCCTTCACGACTAATTCCACATTTACGGATACCTTCTCCAATCCCCTTTTCATTTCCATATGCCTGTGCAGTATCAATGTGGCGATAGCCAATCTCTATCGCATCAGATACAGCCTGTGCTGCGTTTTCGTTCTCAATAAACCATGTCCCTAATCCAAGTTTTGGAATAGCTACTCCATTACTTAGCAAATAGTTTTCTTTTAAAATCATAATATCTTCTCCTCTCTATTTTCGTAATTTTAATAAATATTAATCCAAGCATAGTATGACTTTACTTCAATTTGCAAATACTTCTTTTAATTCTCCTGGTACTGTCACATCTAATCAATTATTTTTCTGTTGCCTTATTAATGCATCCAAGAGCATTTAAGCTTCTCGGATAACCAATATAGGGCAAACACTGAGAAACTACCTTTATTAAAAATTCTTTATCATTGCCGAGCCTCATATTTCCAAAAATATGACTTGTCAACTGAGATTCACAGCCTCCCTGTGCAGCCAAGAAACAAAAAGTAATCAACTCTCTCTGTTTTAAATCCAGCCCAGTTCTAGTATAATAATCACCAAAGCAATTCGCTGCCAGCCACCGGTTGATATGACCACCCTTCCAAAAATCTTTCATGCCTTCACCGAAAATAGCTACTTGAGTCTCAGCCCCTTTTTCCAGACGGTCATCAATTGTTGTCGTCGCTTGACCTTCCAATGGAAGCTTGTTACTCTTTTCTATCATGACTTCATTCGTAGCAACCAAGAATGGATAAACCCTTCCCATACCAAGATAATCCACAGCCTGATATACGATTTCTTTTGCCATGATAGGTGTTAGAGCTTTCTCTAAAGCTTTATCTAACATAATTTTATATTCACTAATTCCTTGACAACCAATTAAAGTTGCAAGGATTGACATGAATCTTGTTTCATCATCCAGTTCCTGTCCTGGTTCATTAATCACTTCATTAAAAGCAAATGCTTCGAAGAGCTTCATAAATTCAGGATCAGTCTCATAAAGATTATTTGCATCAATCATAGATCTTCTCCTTTTTTTAATTTAATAATTCGCTTATTATTTCAAATTATTGTAATCCTCATCTGATACAGGCTCACACCATTCATTACTTGTTTCTTCTCCTGGGACGCTAAAAGCAATGTGACTAAACCAAGAATCTTCCTTTGCTCCATGCCAATGTTTTACTTCTGTAGGTATGGTAATTATCATGCCGGGCTCAAGACTTACTGGCTCTTTTCCTTCTTCTTGATACCATCCACTTCCAGCTGTACAGATTAAGATTTGCTCTCCTCCTTTTGTTCCATGATGGATATGCCAGTTGTTTCTGCATCCTGGTTCAAAGGTAATATTTGCAATAAACACTGGATCTTCCTCAGGCTTTGTCAGTGGGTTCAAATAAGAATCTCCTACAAAATACTTTGCAAACATTGTATTTTCCTGTCCTTTTCCAAAAAAGTTTTGTTTGTTAAATTCCTCAACATTCATGATTTTCATAATAAAATTCCTCCACAATGTTATTGTTTATATTTGCTTGTATTCATAAATCTTTATCAATTAATTCATTGACATTGATTATTGCCTCTTTCTCATAAAATCTTATAGGCGTTTGCAAAACGCCTTAACCCGCATAAATACGGGGCATTTT
>SWCG01000810.1_pt1 | contig 11619 bp, 8 predicted proteins | sample 4690071 | NCBI WGS metagenome assembly SWCG01 (sample SAMN10267281, study PRJNA491770) | bioreactor metagenome | isolation source: DHS bioreactor inoculated with subseafloor sediment | place: Japan: off Shimokita Peninsula | collected 2012-10 | reverse complement strand
ACACGCAGGACCTTCCAGGCCGGCCGGGCCTCGCCCGGCGGCGTGCTGGCGCCGGGGAAACTCTGCCAGTCGCCGGCGGCATTGACATAGGTGCCGGAGGTTTCGGCAAAGCCGGCGATGGGCAGGATCACATCGGCATAGTGCAGGGTGTTTTCATTGGCATAGAGACCCAGGGCGATGACGAAGTCCGCCTGCTCCATAGCCTTCAGCGCCGCATGGGAGTCGGCACAATCGAATTCCGGTTCCACGTTCAGCAACAGGTAGGCACGCCGCGCCTGTTCCAGCATGGCGCGGGCGTGCAGGCCGACCTTGCCAGTCTGCGCGGCACCGGCCGTGCGATGGGGCACCAGGCCCGCCAGCCAGGCGCCGGCGCTGTTGGCACCATCGGTGAGGTAGCCCAGCTCGGCACCGGTTTCCCCGGCGATGTACTGGGCCAGGGCCTGCAGTGCGGAAAAGGCGGGGTGATGCAGGGCGGTCAGGCCCAGCAGCAGGCGCGGCCGCTTGGCCTCCTTCAGCACATTGACCATGGCCTGGTGGTGAGTGGCGCACTGCACACCCTCCACCAGCCCCTGCAGGGCGGCGGGTACGGTGCCATTGAGGCAGCGGGCCACGCCGGCCAGTTCCCGGACCATCTGGCCCGGTGGCACGATGCGCTTGTGGGCCACCGGGAAGGTAACGTCGTAGTCCACCGGGTTGAGGAACATCACCCGCGCACCCTGCTGGGCCGCCTTGCGGATACGCAACCCGGCGATGGGTTGGTCCTTGCGCGGATTGGAACCGATGACGAGGAAGGCATCGTGCTGTTCCAGTGCCTCCACCGACGAACCGAGGCCGGGATACAGGGGCGCCCCTTCCTGGTTGGTGAAATCCTGCTGGCGCAGTCGGTGATCGCGATTGTGCCAACCCTGGGCCTCGCACAGGCGGGCCAGCAGGTGCAATTCCTCCAGGGTGGCGCTCGGCGAAGCCAATACGCCCAGGTCGTCACCACCCAGTTTGCGCAGGCCACCGGCGGCGAACTGCAGTGCCTCGTCCCAGCTCGCCTCGCGCCACTGGCCCTGGCTCTTCAACATGGGAACCTGCACCCGGTCCGGCGCATACAGTCCCTGGTAGCTGAAACGGTCACGATCGGAGATCCAGACCTCGTTCACCGCTTCGTTCTCGCGCGGCACCACGCGCATCAACTGGCCGCGCCGGCTGTGCAACTGGAGATTGGAACCGATGCAATCATGGGGAGAGACGCTCGGGCATTGGCCCATTTCCCAGGCACGAGCACGGAAGCGGAATGGCTTGGAAGTGAGCGCGCCCACCGGGCACACGTCGATGATGTTGCCCGACAGTTCCGATTCCAGGTTGCGTTCGATGTAGGTGCCGATCTCCACCCGTTCACCGCGCCCCATGCCGCCCAGCTCCGGCTGGCCCGCGATGTGCTCCATGAAACGCACGCAGCGGGTGCAGTGGATGCAGCGGGTCATGTCGCTGGCGATCAGCGAGCCGAAGTTCTTGTCCGCCACCACGCGCTTCTTCTCGGCGAAGCGCGACACGTCGCGGCCGTAGCCCAGAGCCAGGTCCTGCAGCTCGCACTCACCGCCCTGGTCGCAGATGGGGCAGTCGAGCGGATGATTGATGAGCAGGAATTCCATCACCGCTTTCTGGGCATTGCGCGCATAGTCCGATTCGGTGCGGATCTTCATGCCGTCCATTACCGGTGTAGCGCAGGCAGGCAGGGGCTTGGGCGCCTTCTCCACCTCCACCAGGCACATGCGGCAGTTGGCGGCAATGGGCAGTTTCTTGTGATAACAGAAACGCGGCACATCGATGCCGTGGGCATCGGTGACCTCGATGATCATGCGCCCCTTCTCGGTGCGGTATTCGCGACCATCGATCTCGATGGTGATCAGATCATCGGCCGGCACGTTGGGCGTGGCGCTCATGCGGCCTCCCCTGACTTGCGCGCGCCGGGACCCACCATGCAGCGCTTGTGCTCTACGTGGTATTCGAATTCATGGCGGAAATGCTTGAGGAAGCTCTGTACCGGCCAGGCGGCGGCATCGCCGAAGGCACAGATGGTATGGCCCTCGATCTGGCCCGCGGCACTGACCAGCAGGTCCAGGTCCTCGGGACGGCCCTGACCTTCCTCGATGCGCTTGATGACGCGGTACATCCAGCCGGTGCCCTCGCGACAGGGTGTGCACTGGCCGCAGGACTCGGCGTAGTAAAAGCGCGAGATGCGCATCAACGCCTTGACCATGCAGGTGGAGTCGTCCATGACGATCAGGCCGCCGGAGCCCAGCGCTGAACCCGCCTTGGAGAGGGAGTCATAATCGATGGTGCAGTCCATGATGACGTCGGCGGGCATCACCGGCATGGAACAGCCGCCGGGAATCACCGCCTTGAGCTTGTGACCTTCGCGCACCCCGCCGGCCATCTCCAGCAACTCGGCGAAGGGCGTGCCCATGGGAATCTCGTAATTGCCCGGCCGGTTCACGTGGCCGGAGACGGACATGACCTTCATGCCGCCGTTGTTGGGCTTGCCCAGGTTCAGGAACCAGTCGCCGCCGTTGCGCATGATGGCGGGGATGGAGGCCAGGCTCTCGGTGTTGTTGATGGTGGTGGGCCGGCCGTAGAGGCCGAAGTTGGCCGGGAACGGCGGCTTGAAGCGCGGCTGACCCTTCTTGCCCTCCAGGGAATTCAGCAGCGCCGTCTCTTCCCCGCAGATATAGGCGCCGGCGCCCAGGTGACTGTACAGGTCCACGTCCACCCCGGAACCGAGGATGTCCTTGCCCAGCAGGCCGGCTTCATAGGCCTCCTTGAGCGCGCCCTCGAAACGTTCGAAGGGCTCGTGGTGGAATTCACCGCGCATGTAGTTGTAGCCCACCGTGGCACCCATGGCGTAACAGCCGATGGCCATGCCCTCGATCAGGGCGTGGGGATTGAAGCGCAGGATGTCACGGTCCTTGCAGGTGCCCGGCTCCGATTCATCGGAATTGCACACCAGGTATTTCTGCACCGGGGCGCTGCGCGGCATGAAGCTCCACTTCAGGCCGGTGGGGAAGCCGGCGCCGCCACGACCGCGCAGGGCGGATTTCTTGATCTCGTCGATGACCGCTTCCTGGCTGGTCTTTTCCTGCAGGATCTTCTTCCACGCCTGGTAGCCCCCGGTCTTGAGATAGCTCTCCAGGGTCCAGGGCTGGTCGTACTGCAGGGTGCCGAAACAGACGTGGTCGGTCATGACAATTCATCCAGCAACCGGTCCACCTTCTCGATGGTCAGGTTCTCGTGGTAGTGGCCGTTCACCGCCATCATGGGCCCGCCGGCGCAGGCGGCCAGGCATTCCTCTTCCAGCTTGAGGAAGATGCGCCCGTCGCTGGTGGTCTCGCCCAGCTTCGCGCCCAGCTTCTTCTCCACGTGGGCGACGATATCGTCCGCTCCACAAAGCATGCAGGAGATGTTGGTGCAGATGGACACGGTATTGCGGCCCACCGGTTTCGTCTCGATCATGGAATAGAAGCTGGCCACCTCGTACACCGCCACCCGCGGCATTTCCAGGTATTCCGCCACGGCATCCATCATCTCGGTACTGACCCAGCCCTGCTCGTGCTGCACGGCATGCAGGGCCGACAGCACCGCGGAGTTCTTCTGGTCCGGCGGATACTTCGCCACCCAGTGGTCAATCTCCTCGCGGACCTTGCCCGAGAGCCTGCTGGTGCCTTTCTGTTGTTCCAGTCCCGTCATGTGCAAACCTGCTTAAACCGCCAAGACGCCATGGGCGCCAAGAAACCTGTTTGAACCGCCAAGGCGCCAAGACGCCAAGGAAAACACTTCAAGACCAGATACCCGGCAAGCAGTTCGATGCGGATCCGTACAACCTGGGTACAGCCTTCTTCATGATAGAGAAATTTCTTGGCGCCTTGGCGTCTTGGCGGTTCAAACACCTTGGCGCCTTGGCATCTTGGCGGTTCACATATCCTGGCGTCTTGGCGGTTCAAATCCATAAAATCACCGGTCGATCTCGCCAAACACGATGTCCTGGGTGCCGATGATGGCCACCACGTCGGCCAGCATGTGACCACGGGACATCTCGTCCAGTGCCGCCAGGTGGGGGAAACCCGGGGCGCGCACCTTCAGGCGGTAGGGTTTGTTGGCGCCATCGGATACCAGGTAGACGCCGAATTCACCCTTGGGATGCTCCACGGCCGCGTAGGCCTCGCCCTTGGGGATGATGAAACCCTCGGTGAACAGCTTGAAGTGGTGGATCAGCGCTTCCATGTCGGCCTTCATCTCTTCCCGGGGCGGCGGCGCGATCTTGTAGTCCTCGATCATCACCGGGCCGGGATTGGTGCGCAGCCAGTCCACGCACTGCCTGATAATACGGTTGGACTGGCGCATTTCTTCCATGCGCACCAGGTAGCGGTCGTAACAATCGCCGTTTACGCCCACCGGGATATCGAAATCCATGCGGTCGTAGACCTCGTAGGGTTGCTTCTTGCGCAGGTCCCATTCAACGCCCGAGCCACGCAGCATGGGCCCGGTCATACCCAACTGCAGGGCGCGCTCCGGCGACACCACGCCGATACCCACGGTACGCTGCTTCCAGATGCGATTCTCGGTCAGCAGGGTTTCGTATTCGTCCACGCAGGCAGGGAATCGATTGGTGAAATCCTCGAGGAAATCCAGCAGCGAACCCTGGCGGTTTTCATTGAGCCGGCGCACCGCATTCGCATCGTGCCACTTGGAGGGCGCGTACTGGGGCATGCGCCCGGGCAGGTCGCGGTACACGCCGCCCGGCCGATAATAGGTGGCATGCAGGCGCGCGCCCGACACCGCCTCGTAGCAGTCCATGAGATCTTCCCGCTCGCGGAAGGCGTAGAGGAAAATCGTCATGGCGCCGATGTCGAGGCCATGGGCCCCGATCCACAGCAGGTGATTGAGGATGCGGGTGATCTCGTCGAACAGCACGCGGATGTACTGGGCGCGCAGCGGTGCCTCGATGCCGAGCAGCTTTTCCATGGCCAGCACATAGCCGTGTTCGTTGCACATCATGGACACGTAGTCGAGGCGGTCCATGTAGCCAATGCTCTGGTTATAGGGCTTGCTCTCGGCCAGCTTCTCGGTGGCGCGATGCAGCAGCCCGATGTGCGGGTCGGCGCGCTGCACCACCTCGCCATCCATCTCCAGCACCAGGCGCAGCACGCCGTGCGCCGCCGGGTGCTGGGGACCGAAATTCAGGGTGTAATTGCGAATCTCAGGCATCTTCAGCGTCCTGTACGGCGGGGGTGCCCGCGCCGTGTCGTTGCACGTCGTCGCGGATCACCTTGGGCACCAGCACGCGCGGTTGGATGCTGACCGGCTGGTATACCACGCGCTGCTTCTCCGGGTCGTAGCGCACTTCCACGTTGCCACTGAGGGGAAAATCCTTGCGGAAGGGATGGCCGACGAAGCCGTAGTCGGTGAGGATGCGGCGCAGATCCGGGTGACCCTCGAAGAGGATGCCGAACAGGTCGAAGGCCTCGCGTTCGTACCAGTCAGCGCCGTTCCAGATCTCGATCACCGAGGGAATTACCGGCAGTTCATCGTCGGGCGCATACGCGCGCACCCGCAGGCGGCGGTTGTGTTGCACCGACAGCAGGTGATAGACGGCCGCGAAACGGCGGGCCGCGGCGGGTCGCGCCGTCGACAGTTCGTCATGGACCGCGTCCAGGTAGCCGGCCGTGCCGACGTTCACACCACGGCTGAAACCCTGCCCGCTGGCCTCGCTGGTACCCCATTCGGTCAGACCGTACTGGGAATAATCCACCCCGCACACATCGATGAGTTGCTCGAAACCCCAGTCATCACGCAGCGACCGCATGACCTCCAGCAGTTCCGTCACGGTCACCTCGATCGTCACCTCTCCCACGTCGACGATGCAGGCCGCCAGCCGCGGCCCGAGGCGGGACTGCAGGTCAGTGGCGAAATGGTGGACGGCGTCGGTCATTGGCTAGTGTCTTCAGCGGGCAATGGTGTTGGTGCGACGGATCTTGTTCTGCAGCTGGATGATGCCATACAGCAGCGCCTCGGCGGTGGGCGGACAGCCGGGTACATAGATATCCACGGGCACGATGCGGTCGCAGCCACGCACCACGGCATAGGAATAATGGTAATACCCCCCGCCATTGGCACAGGACCCCATGGAGATCACCCAGCGCGGCTCGGCCATCTGGTCGTATACCTTGCGCAGGGCCGGGGCCATCTTGTTGACCAGCGTACCGGCCACGATCATCACGTCGGACTGACGCGGACTGGGACGGAACACGATACCGAAACGGTCCAGGTCGTAGCGCGAGGCGCCGGCCTGCATCATCTCGACGGCGCAACAGGCCAGGCCGAAGGTCATGGGCCACATGGAGCCGGTACGCGCCCAGTTGATGAGCTTGTCGGCGTTGGTGGTGACGAAACCCTCTTCCAGAATGCCCTCGATACTCATGGCATCACTCCCATTCCAGGGCCCCCTTCTTCCATTCATAGATGAAGCCGACCACCAGGATGCCCAGGAACAGGGTCATGGCCAGGTAACCGAACAGGCCGATCTCCTCCAGCACCACGGCCCAGGGGAACAGGAAGGCGATTTCCAGATCGAAGATGATGAACAGGATGGCCACCAGGTAGTAGCGCACGTCAAAGCGCATGCGCGTGTCCTCGAAGGCCTCGAAGCCGCATTCGTAGGGGGAATTCTTTTCGCTGTCGGGCTTGTGGGGGCCCAGGACGAAGCCCAGCAGGATGGGCACCACCCCGACCAGCAGGCCGATGGTGATAAAAATCAGGATGGGTAGATAGTTATCCAGCATTCTCCCGCTTCCGCCGTCTTGTTATCGGGCTGGGTAAGGAACCCGCCGTTATGCACTACCCTGGTTCAGAGAAACCCTGAACCCGCGCCAGTCTAGGGCAGAGTCTTGACGGGTGTCAAGTTGAGAGACATCTGTAATTACCTTTATTATTAATATGTTATACCAATTACTGGGGGTATAAATAAAACCATCGCTCGAAAGGGTTTGGCGCACATGAAAAAGCCGCAGGAGCGCTTCGCTCCTGCGGCTTCGGTAAGTCTGGAGTGAGCCTGGGCCCACCCCGCTTTTTGTGGGCATCAGGCCCTGGCGCGACGGCGGCTCCAGGCCAGCAAAGGCAGGGTCAGGCCCAACAGGAGCAGGCTGCCCGGCTCCGGCACCGAGCCCGGGGGTTCAGGCATGGAGCCCGAAATGGACTTGATCTTGAAATAGTCGTTCCCGGAGGAGATGTTGGCACTGCTGACCTGGGGATTGAAGGCGCTGATCAGCCAGTAACTGGAGGTGTATACGGAACTGACATCCTTGTTGCTGCCCGTGCTGAGGTTGGTGTAGTCACCCACATGGGTCCAGCCGTTGCTAGCCAGGCTGGAATAGCTGTACCCGCCAGCCAGGTTCGGGGCGCCGACACCCGTGTAGGCCAGCAGCGTGATGTCGGCATCCTCGTACTTCCACCCGATCCTGACCTGTTCCAGGGTCACCGCCTTGCCGTCGAAATCGAACAGCACGGAATCGATATAGCCGCTGTTATCGGTGGAATGGTTGGGTGAGCTGGTGCTTTCGCCGCGATTCTGCACACCCAGCCCGCTGCCGCTGTACTCGTGCAATTTTTGCGTCTGGAGCACGCTGCCGGAGCCCGTATTGGACCAGGCGGACGCGAACACGCTGTTACCCGCCGAGGAATATTCACGGACGTTGCCGTTGAAGGCGCTGCCGCAGCCACTCACGCAACCACTGCTGAACACCCAGTCAATGGCGGCATGGGAGTTGACAGAGATACCGGACAGCAACGCACCGAGCATCCCGACGGAGAAGAACCGATTCGTTATTTTCATCTTGGATCACCTGTGTGCTTACTGTTTTTCTGGCAACCCAGGCGATCCCTTCCCGGCATGCTTCGTTTTTGTTGGGTCACTACCAGGGCCTTTCCCGCCCTTTGACACCTTCATTGTTCATTTACATAGCAAATTTCATTCCAATAAGAATTTCTTATTGAATAACATTCGATTAGTCGTGCAGGTCTTCCCCGCAGCTTTGGACCTGTAAATTTTATTGACAGCCGGCCCCACGGACCCTAGGGCCCCAGGCGCTCCAGCAAGGCCTTGGCCTGGGCGCGCCCCTCGAATGCCTGCCCACCCGCAAGGGCCTGCCGCAACTCCGTGCGTGCCTCGGCATCCCGGCCCATGGCCGCCAGGGCCGCGCCCAGGTGGTAACGTATCTCCGGGTGATCGGAGATACGTAACTGGGCTTCGCGCAGGAAACGCAGGCCCTCTTCGGCCCGCTCCATGCGCACCAGGGACCAGCCCAGCGTGTCGTTCACGTAGGGGTTGCCGGGGTCCAGGGCATGGGCACGCCGCGCCAGCGCCAGGGCCTCTTCGAACCGGTCCTGGCGCAAGGCGATGTAGGCCAGGTTGTTCAGCACCCGTGGATCTTCCCCCTGGCTTGCCAGCAGGTCCTCGTAGCCGGCCGCGGCCGCGGCCAGGTCGCCCTTCTGCAGATGCGCCTCGGCAAGCGCCAGGCGTACCGGCACCTGGCCGGGGTAATCCCGCTCCCAGCGGGACAGGTAATCGATGGCTTCTTGCACACGCCCCGATTGCCGGTAGGTACTGGCCAGCTGCAGGGCGATTTCCATGCTGGGTGCACGCGCCAGGGCGCGCCGGAACTGCTCCGCGGCCTTGTCAGGCTCACCCTCGCGGACATGACGCATGCCCAGCAGGTAATAACCCTCGCCGGCATCGGGCCACTGTTCCTGGATGGCGAGCGCAAGGTCTTCGGCCTGCTTGAGCTTGCCGCGCGCCAATTCGATCTCCGCCATCATGACCCGGGCACGCAGGGAATCCGGCGCGACATTCACGGCCTTCTGTAACGACCAGGCTGCACCATCGAGGTCCTCTGCGTCCACCTGCAACCGGGCGACGCGCAGCAACCGCGGCGCATCGAAGCCGGCCAGCTGGGAAAGTTTCTTGAAGCTCACGCGCGCCGCCAGGGTCTGGGCAAGGCCCAGTTCGGCCAGACCCTGGCGTTCCAGCATCCGCTGGTTGTCGGGATCGTCCCGCAACACCCGGTGCGCCACCTTCAAGGCATCCTCCGCCCGATCTGACCGCAGCAACAAGTCGGACAAGTACGCCCCGACATAGGCCAAATCGGGCTCGAGGTCATGGGCCTTGCGCAGCCAGCGCAGGGCTCCCTCGAGGTCCTCCAGCCCCTCGGCGAGGCGCGCCATCTCCACCATTGCCTCGACATGCCGGGGATGCTGTTGCAGGAGGGCCTCCAATGCCGCGCGCGCGGCATCGGGACGACCCTGGGCCCGGTCCAGCTTGGCCAGGTTGAGGCGCGCCGGCAGGAAATCGGCGTCGCGTGACAGCATGGCCAGGTAGATCCCGCGCGCGGCTTCCAGCTGGCCATTGGCCGTCAGGGCCGTGGCGTGCAGCGTCTGCAGGGTTTCGTTCCCGGGGTCCCGCGCCACCAGCCTCTGCGCCACCTCCAGCCCCTGTTCCAGTTCACCGTTCTGCAAATACAGCACCCCGAGCATGATACCCGCCTGCTCATTTTCCTGACCCTGCTCGAAGATCCCGGCCAGCCCCGTCATAGCCGCGTCCTGGCGTCCCCGCACCAGGTCCAGGGTGGCCTGCTGCAGGCGTGCCTCGCTACTGAGCGGATTCAGGTCCAGGGCGCGTCCCAGTAATTCGGCTGCCTTGCCATGCCGGCCGAGCCGGGCCTGCACCGAGCCGAGCATGGTCAGCAGTGCCTCGTCCTCGGGTGCCATCGCCAGGGCCGGTTCCAGCACTTGCACCGCCTTTTCCAGTTCATCGTCGCGTACCAGCAGGGAGCCAAGCAACTTGCGCGCCCCCACCTGGCCCGGTATCTGCTGTACATAGATCTGGAGCAAGGTAATGGCCTGCTCGTTGCGGTTCAGGCTGTAGTTCACCAAACCGCCCAGCAGCAGGCTCGGGGTATGTTGGTAGAGCAGTTCGCGGGGGACATCGTCGAGAATGGCGGCAGCCTCCGACAATGCCTCGTGGGCCCCCTCTTCGTCACCGCCACGGGCCAGTACCACACCTTGCAGATACGCGGCACGGGGATCCCGCGGGTACTCTTCACGCAGGAAATCCAGGTCCTCCCGCGATTTATCCAGTTGCCCCAGATCCATGTACACCCCGGCACGGGCAATGCGCACGGCCAGGTGGCGCGGTTCCAGTTCCAGGGCACGGGCGTACTGTTCCAGCGCCTGCCAGGAGCGGCCACGGGCATGTTCGATGGCCCCGGCCAGGTACCAGACTTCGGGATTCTCGGGCGCCCGTTCGCGGGCCTGCCGGGCGAGTGGTTCAGCCTCTTCGAGCTCATTGCGCCGCAGCAGGATCGTGGCCAGACCGACCAGGGGTTCCGGCCGCGCGCTATCCAGGTCACGCGCGGCCACGAACTCCTTATCCGCCAGATCCAGGTGGGAGAGTTCCAGGTAGGCCTGTCCGCGCAGCAGATGCAGATCCAGTCGTGTGGAGACTGGATAGGCGACGGGCGGAAATTCCTCGACCACCTTCTGATATTCGTGTTGCATCATCAGCGCGCGCGCCAGGGGCACTGTCACCAGGACCGGATCGGCACCCAGCTTGCGCGCCCTCAGGAATTGCTTTTCCGCACCGGCCCCATCGCCGGTCTCCAGATAACACTTGCCCAACAGCACGTGGGCAGGCAGGTGTTCAGGCGCGATCTGCAGGATGTTCTTGAGATGGATGATCGCTTCTGGAAATGCCTTCTGGTGATACAGGCCATTGGCCTGCTCATAACGCGAGAAGACCGTCGCATCGTCTTCCGCCGGCAGACTGGCCGGCAGACCCAGGACAAACAGGCATAGCAGTGGTAACAGGTATCGGGTCAACATGGGGTGTCCTGGTGGCTAGCCGAGGCCCTGCGAATCGCGGAGCACGGATATCAATGCACAGACGTACAGGGTCTTGGTCCTCCGCCCCGTTTGCTGTCATGCCGAACAAGAATCACGCGAATGGCCGGCAATTGCAACCGTCATCCGGGGAGCCGGAGAAAGCCGGGCCTTTCCCGAAAACAGACCAAGCACAAAAAAGCCGCGGGCGCGGTTCGCTCCTGCGGCTTTGATGTCGATTTGGTGCCGACGGCGAGACTCGAACTCGCACAGCTTACGCCACTACCCCCTCAAGATAGCGTGTCTACCAATTCCACCACGTCGGCTGAAACTTGTCTCCGTACTAGCGGGGTAGGTCATCCTGCCCGGCCGGTGCCTCTTGCGCGGGCGCGCCCGGGACATCCGGCAGGTCCGGCAGGTCCGTATCCGGGCCGGGTCGAACCGGTTGCGCGGGTGACGTCTGCACGCGTTCCGTGACACTCGCCGTGCTGCCGGTGGTATCCCGCACCAGGGGGCTGGAGAGCAGCAGGCTGTTGATGAAAAAGGCCGTAGCCAGGATTCCGGTGGTACGGCTGAAGAAATTGCCACTGCCACGCGCGCCGAACACGGTAGAGGAGGAACCACTACCAAAGGCAGCACCCATGTCCGCGCCCTTGCCCTGCTGGAGCAGGATCAGCACGATGAGCGCGATACCCAGCACCAACT